>ERZ773063.1921-NODE-1921-length-11711-cov-12.351664_pt1 | contig 11711 bp, 7 predicted proteins | sample MGYA00580625_ERZ773063 | MGnify/ENA primary metagenome ERZ773063 (study PRJEB29015, sample SAMEA2738022) | human oral metagenome | biome: human oral; feature: human-associated habitat; material: dental | place: China | collected 2042 ...
CGCTTTTTTGCTATCGGGACAAGGATTCTATGATGTTTTGTCGAATGCTTTTGTCGTATGGAACGAGTGGAGAGACCTAGGAGGATATTATGCAATGTTTCGAAATTGAGCTGGGCGGACGAAAACTAACCATAGAGCAAGGAAAGATGGCAAAGCAGGCGAACGGAGCTGTCTTGGTTCGCTATGAGGATACCGTTGTCTTGGTAACGGCAACTGCATCGAGTGCGCCGCGCGAAGGGGTCGATTTCTTCCCTCTGACGGTGGACTACGAAGAGAAGATGTATGCGGCAGGTAAGATTCCAGGTGGCTTCATCAAGAGGGAGGGACGCCCGAGCAGTGACGCCGTGCTCTGTGCACGTCTGATTGACCGTCCGATTCGCCCCCTGTTTCCCGACGGCTTTCGGAATGATGTTCAAATCGTGGCGACGGTTTTGTGTGTTGACCAGGATAGTCCTCCGGAAATCGCCGCCATGATCGGTGCCTCCTGTGCGCTTACGGTATCGGATATCCCCTTTATGGGACCGATTGCCGGCGTGCGTGTCGGCTATGTCGACGGTGCATTTGTCATCAATCCGACGGAGGCGCAGCGTGCTGTTTCGGAACTCAATCTTACCGTGGCGGGATCGCATGATGCTGTGATGATGGTGGAGGCGGGGGCAAACGAGCTTTCCGAAGAGGTTGTGTTGGACGCAATCCTGTTTGGTCATGCCGAGATTCGCCGACTCGTTGAGTTTCAGCAAGATATCCAGCGTGCATGCGGAAAAGAGAAACAGATGCCCGCGATCTTCACGGTATCTGAGGAACTGGAGTCCAAGGTGCGCGCATATGCAGAGGAGCGTCTTGATGTCGCGACACGCAACAGTGACAAGCTTGTGCGTGATGCAGATATTGCCGCCATCAAGGCGGAGACGATCGAGCACTTCGTTGAGGAATATCCGGATGCCACAAAGGAAATCTCCCAGATTCTCTATAAGATCGAAAAGGGAATCGTCCGCCATATGATCACGCACGAAAAAATCCGTCCGGATGGTCGTGCACTGGATGAGGTACGTCCTGTCAGCTGCGAGGTTGGAATCCTGCCGCGTACACATGGCTCCGGTCTCTTTACTAGGGGACAGACACAGGTGCTGACCGTCACAACTCTTGGTTCCATTGGGGACGAGCAGATCATCGATGGGCTTGGTCCTGAGACGACGAAACACTATCTGCATCACTATAATTTCCCCGGCTACAGCGTCGGCGAAGCGCGTCCGATGCGCAGCCCCGGACGGCGTGAGATTGGGCATGGAGCTCTGGCGGAGCGTGCGCTCTTCCCGATGATTCCGTCGATTGAGGACTTCCCCTATACGATCCGTCTTGTATCGGAGATTCTCGAGTCGAACGGCTCAAGTTCGATGGGAAGTGTTTGTGGGAGCACGCTGTCGCTCATGTGTGCTGGTGTTCCGATCAAGCGCCCCGTATCCGGCGTTGCGATGGGGCTTGTGCGCGATGGGGATGACTATTCCATCCTGACGGATATTCAGGGGATGGAAGATGCCCTCGGCGATATGGACTTCAAGGTTGCCGGTACGACGAAGGGCATTACGGCAATTCAAATGGACATCAAGATTGCCGGAATTACGCGGGATATTCTCGCCTCAGCGCTGGCGCAGGCAAAGCAGGGGCGTGCGTTCATCCTTGAGAAGATGCTCGCGTGCATCGATAAGCCGGCAGAAGAACTCTCACCGTATGCACCGCGCGTGGAGGTCATCACCATTGACATTGATAAGATCCGCGATGTCATTGGAACGGGCGGCAAGGTCGTCCGTAAGATCATTGATGAAACGGGCGTCGATGTCGATATTCATGAGGATGGAAATATCTTCATCACGTCCCCGAATATGGAGGCAATGGATCGCGCCCGCAAGATGATTGAGGACATCGTGCGCGAGATTGAGGTCGGCGAGGTCTATACGGGACGTGTCACGCGTTTCCTGAAGTTCGGCGCATTTGTGGAACTCCTGCCTGGCAAGGAAGGGCTTTGTCATATCTCGCAGCTTGCAAAACATCGTGTGGAGAACGTCGAGGATGTTGTAAAGATCGGTGACCAGCTCGAGGTCAAGGTCATCGAGATTGACGAGAAGGGGCGCATCAACGTTAGTCACAAGGCACTCCTCTGATGATTCAAGTATATACAGGAAACGGTAAGGGGAAGACGACGGCGGCAATCGGTCTTGCCATCCGAGCTTTGGGGGCAGGACATTGCGTTTACATGATGCAGTTTATGAAGAGCCTTGCCTATAGCGAGCAGAAGGTCTTGCGGGCAATGCCCAACATGATGCTTGAGACCAGTGGAAAACCCTTCTTTGTCGCAGAGGAGGGGATGATGGATGAAAAAGCGCGGGAGCTTCTGGGAAAGGATGTTGTCATCTTTCCCAAAGGAAAACCACCGGAGGATTATGTTTCCCTGCTTACATCCGGATTTGATCGAGTGATGAAGGTGGTGGAAAAAAAAGAAGCGGATCTCGTCATCTTGGATGAGGTCAATATTGCTCTGTCTTTTGAACTCTTGCAGAGGGAGCAGATGGAGAAATTACTGCAGATCCTGCCCCCCGAAATGGAGCTCGTCTGCACAGGAAGAAATGCGCCTGAATGGCTGCTTGACCGTTCAGATCTTATCACAGATATGAGGGAAGTACGCCACTACTATGAACAAGGCGTTTGTGCACGTAAGGGAATTGAGAACTAAAGGAGAAATCTACATGAAATCAATGATTCGGGATATCAAATTGGCACCGTCCGGTCACGCGAAAATTGACTGGGTGAAGCGTTTCATGCCGGTAATGGCGGCAGCTGACAAGGAGTATTCGGTCACGAAGCCGTTTGCAGGCATCAAGATGGTCATTACCCTGCATCTCGAGGCGAAGACCGCCTATATGGCAACGATCTTCAAACATGCCGGTGCAGAGGTTGCCGTCACAGGAAGCAATCCTCTGTCCACGCAGGACGATGTTGCTGCAGCACTGGTGGAAGAGGGCATTCATGTCTTTGCGTGGCATGGTTGCACGGAGGAAGAATACGCCGTATTCCTCAATAAGGCGCTTGATATTCATCCGGACATTGTCATTGATGACGGCGGCGATTTGGTCGATATGCTTCATACAACGCGGCGCGATCTTCTTCCCGGACTCATCGGCGGCTCGGAGGAGACGACGACTGGCGTTCATCGCCTGAAGGCATTGGAGCGTCAGGGAAAACTTGAGTTCCCGATGATTGCGGCAAATGACGCATACTGCAAGTATCTCTTTGACAATCGCTACGGCACGGGGCAGTCCACATGGGACGGCATCATGCGCACGACAAACCTCGTCATTGCGGGCAAGACCGTCGTTATTGCTGGTTACGGCTGGTGCGGTAAGGGAGGCGCGATGCGTGCACGGGGACTTGGCGCCAATGTCATCATCACAGAAGTGGATCCGATCAAGGCGATCGAAGCCGTCTTTGATGGCTTCTATGTCATGCCGATGGACGAAGCTGCCAAGGTTGGCGATATCTTCCTGACGCTCACAGGCAACAAGGATATTCTCTGTAAGCGTCATTTTGATGTGATGAAGGACGGCGCGATGATGGCGAACTCCGGTCACTTCGATGTGGAGATCAATATCCCCGAACTGACCGAGGGGTCGACATCCAATGAAGTTGTGCGCGACAATATTAGGGAGTTCGTTCAGCCGGACGGACGCCGCTTATATCTCCTTGCAGAGGGACGTTTGGTCAACCTTGCTGCAGGAGATGGACATCCCGCAGAGATCATGGATCTGTCCTTCGGCGTGCAGTTCTTCTCTGCACTGCATCTCGTACGGCATGGCAAGGAGATGAAGAAGGGGGTTCATCTCATGCCGGATGAGATCAATGTTGAGATTGCGAACATCAAGCTGAATTCCCTTGGCGTTTCCATTGATGAGCTCAGTGCGGAACAAAAAGAATACCTCGGACTGGCATAGGAGAGACTGTATTGAATACGCTGATCAAGAATGTCACTGCGCTTTTGCCGGATGGGACTGCTCCCGTTGCCAATATTGGTATTACGGATGACCGAATTGTGTTCGTAGGGGAGGTTCCGGAAAATTTTCAAGCGGACAAGACCATTGACGGAACGAAACATCTTGCGATCCCCGGATTTGTCAACGCGCATACCCATGCGTCCATGACACTCCTGCGCAGCTATGCGGACGATATGAAGCTCATGGATTGGTTGGAGCAGATGATCTGGCCGATTGAGGCAAAGCTGCGTTCGGATGATATCTACTGGGGGGCAATGCTTGCCGCTGTTGAGATGATCCGCAGCGGAACGACGGCATTTGCCGATATGTACGGACCGGATATGGAACGCGTTGCCGAGGTTGTTGAGACCTCGGGGCTGCGCGGCGTACTGTCCAGAGGTCTGATCGGCGTTGTGCCGGACAGTGAGAAAAAGCTGGAGGAAAATGCTTCCCTCTATGAGAATTTCCATGGAGCGGCAGATGGCCGTATCACGGTTATGTTTGGCCCACACGCGCTCTATACTTGCCCACCGGAGTATTTGAAGAAGGTTGCGGCGAAGGCAAAGGCGCTTGGCGCAGAAGTACATATCCATATGTCGGAGACCGTAGGCGAAGTCGAGAACTGCCTGAAGGAATATGGGAAGCGTCCGTTTGCTCATGTCGCTTCGATGGGGTTGTTCGAGAATGGAACGCTTGCCGCGCACTGCGTACATCTTGATGATGAGGATATCGACATCATCAAGAAGTATCATATTCGCGTCGCGCATAACCCCGGCAGCAATATGAAGCTTGCCAGTGGAACAGCTCCAGTGCCCCGCCTGCTGGAAGAGGGCATATGTGTCGCGCTTGGGACGGACGGTACGTCCAGCAACAACAATTTGGATATGCTGGACGAAGTGCAGCTTGCCGCACTCATGCACAAGGTGCATACGCTCGACCCGCTTGCTGTTCCGGCGCTCACTGCGGTCAAAATGGGGACAGAATACGGTGCACAGGCGCTTTCCCTCCATGATGTCGGTCGTCTGCAGGCAGGGAATAAGGCGGATATTGTCCTCTTCTCCATGCATGGCGCTGCGTGGACGCCTTGCTATAATCCCGTGTCACTCCTTGCGTACTCTGCAAAATCTACATCCGTTGATACAGTGATGGTTGATGGCAGAATCCTGATGGAGAACGGTGAACTCAAGACCTTGGATGAGGAACGCATCCTGTTTGAGGCGCAAAAAGTTGCAGATCTCCTGACAAAATAGTATACTGGTATGTCGTAGCCAACGTGTTTTGATGCTATGCCTCCGCTCTCTTAGGGCGGGGGCATAATGTGATATGGAGGGATTGTTTTTGGGAAAGAAGAGTTCTGGCCGACGAACGTCGCGGTCTGGTTCCACCAAACGGAGGAATACGGCACCGAACGGATCAGGACGGAAGTATGAACTCATTGGCCTTATCCTTCTGGCATTTGCGCTTATTTCAGCGATTGGCATTCTTGGGCTGAACGTCGGCTTTGTTGGATTCTTTTTTGCAGATTTTTTTCGCTATCTGTTTGGTTGGGGCGCTTCATTCGCCATTTTGATCATTGCCCTGATTAGTCTGCAATACATTATTCATCATCGTGGGCTGCTCTATACAAAAAAATTCTTTGGTGTCATCGGCTTGTTTGTTTCACTTCTTGCTGCATGGCATCACTTCGTTGTGCCCGTGGACGAGGAAATACTGCCGCAGAATCTCGCGGACGGCGGGGGATTGATCGGCGGCGGCGTTCTCTTTCTCATGCGCGCCTGCTTTGGCGTGGATGGCACGATTATTCTGCTGAGCACGATCATCGTCGGTTCTGTGCTCTTGGCTACGACATGGTCACTTGCCTCCGGCTATATGAAAACCAAAGAACAGGCGAAGAAAGGTGCAAATGTGGCAGGGGCTGTTATCAGTACGACACGCGAAAAAGTAAGTATCGCTACAGAGAAGATCGAACTGAAAACATCCGCGCTCGTTCATGATAGCTGCGCTTCTGTTCCTTACAATCAAGCAAATGATCCAATGTTTGCGGAGGAAAAAAATGTTCTTAAAACTGCTCCAATAGAGGTGGTTCAAGAAACACATGCCCCCGAACAGAAAGCACAAGCTATCCCATACGAGGAAGCGGAAGTGCATGAAACAGAGCCCGTACAGGAGGGCTGCGAGACGATTGTTTTGGAAGAGAAGCCGATTTCTGTCGATGAAGAGGAAGCTGCTTCTGTGTCGTTTCCATTTGACTATGAAAGAGAATTGGAACGATGCGAGGATGTTCCTGTCGTTCCTGTGGAGCAGCCCACAGAGGTGATGGAGGAGTGTCCTCCCACAGAGGAGGAAGAGACCGACGATATTACAGAGGATGCGAACTCCTCCGCCTTCCCTGTGGTCGAAGAAAACAGGGACCTGTCCGATCCGCTTCCTGTTCCTCCAACTGCCGGTGTCGCAGATGAAACGGGCGAGCGTCCCTATGAGCTGCCCAAAGTCACACATATTCTTTCCAAGCATATCAAGAAAGAGAATGCGATGCTCGCGCAGGAAATACGAGAAAATGCACAGATCTTACAGAAGACACTCGAGAGTTTTCATGTAAATGCGAAGGTTGTCGGCACTTGTCATGGACCTGCGGTCACGCGGTTTGATCTGGAACCTGCGCCCGGGGTGAAGGTGAGCAAGATTACCAATCTTGCGGAGGATATTGCCCTGCAGCTTGCGACCTCCTCCGTTCGCATTGAACCTGTTCCCGGGAAGGCGGCAATCGGTATCGAGATTCCAAATCGCACGCTAGAGAGCGTTCAGCTCCGAGAGGTTTTGGAGAACCCTGAGTTTCAGGGCGCATCTTCAAAACTCACCGTTGGCCTCGGCATGGATATCAGCGGACAGGCGATTTTTGCGGATATCGGGAAAATGCCGCATCTCTTGGTGGCAGGTGCAACAGGCTCTGGTAAGTCCGTGTGCATCAACACCCTAATCTCGAGTATTCTGTTCAAGGCAACGCCGGATGAAGTGAAGTTTATCCTGATCGACCCCAAGATGGTTGAACTTTCGAATTACAATGGGATTCCGCATCTCATGGTTCCGGTTGTGACCGATCCGAAGAAGGCATCGTCTGTGCTGAACTGGGCAGTACAGGAGATGGAGAAACGCTATTCGATTTTTGCAAATCATGGCGTTCGTGACATCAAGTCGTTCAATCGACGGTATCCGGAGGAAAAACTTCCGCTCATCGTCATTGTCATTGATGAGTTGGCGGATCTCATGATGGTTTCGCCCAAGGATGTGGAGGATGCCATCTGCAGAATCCTGCAAAAGGCGCGTGCGGCAGGAATCCATATGATCCTTGCGACGCAGCGCCCATCCGTCAATGTCATCACGGGCATCATCAAGGCAAATCTGCCGTCGCGTATTTCTTTTGCGGTATCCTCACAGGTGGATTCGCGCACCATATTGGATCGCGGCGGAGCGGAAACGCTGCTCGGGAAGGGCGATATGCTCTTCTCACCGCAGGGAGCTGCCAAGCCAATCCGTGTGCAGGGGGCATTCATCAGCGATGAAGAAGTTGAGATGCTGTTGGACTTCATCCGTGCACAGGAACAGGAGATCAGTGAGAATGAGGAGCTGATCGACTTTATGGAGACTGATGCGGCAGAAGATGACAGCGTAGAGGAAGGCGGTTCACAGATCAAACAGGATCAGCTTCTCCCTGATGCGGTAGAGATCGTTATGTCCACGGGACAAGCATCCTCATCCAATATTCAGCGCAGACTTGGTGTCGGTTACACAAGAGCCGCACGATTGGTCGATACGATGGAGGAGCTACACATCATCGGCCCCAGTGCCGGCGGCAATAAGCCAAGGGAAATCCTCATGACTTCGGAACAGGCAAAAGAATTGGTAAAAAGTCTCATGTAGCATGAGAATCTGCATCGTGTATACCGATTTGCGGCGTGTGGATTCCTATATTTTTCCTCAATTTTATGCTATACTTACGCACACTCAAGTTCTTTACGAACATGGTTTTAGGAGGGCGATTGCATTGAAGTACATGACCGGCAATGAACTGCGTGAAGCATATCTGCAGTTCTTTGCAGAAAAAAAAGACCACCTTCGTTTATCCAGTTACTCTCTCGTTCCCGACAACGATCCCACCCTTCTTTTGATCGGTGCCGGAATGGCTCCCTTGAAGCCCTTTTTCACCGGCAAGATGAAGCCGCCCAGAAACCGCATTGTGACTTGTCAGCGCTGTGTGCGTACGGGTGATATCGAAAATGTCGGGCGCACCGCACGTCATCAGACCTTCTTTGAGATGCTTGGAAACTTCTCCTTCGGCGATTACTTCAAGAAGGAGGCGATCCCTTGGGCGTGGGAATTTCTGACGGAGGTTGTCGAACTTCCGAAAGATAAGCTGTGGGTCTCCATCTACCCCGAGGATGACGAGGCACGTTCCATATGGCTCTCAGAGACCGACGTGTCTCCGGATCATATCGTCGCATTGGAGGACAACTTCTGGGAGATCGGTCCCGGTCCCTGCGGGCCGGACTCTGAGATCTACATTGATCTCGGCGAAGATCGTGGCTGCGGAGAACCGACCTGCGGCGTCGGCTGCGACTGTGACCGCTTCCTTGAGATTTGGAATCTCGTCTTTACGCAGTATGACCGCACGGAGGAAGGCGAGTACAACCTTCTCGCACACAAGAATATTGATACGGGCTGCGGGCTGGAGCGCCTTGCCTCCGTTGTGCAGAATAAGAGAACGAATTTTGAGACGGATCTGCTCTATCCGATCATCGAGTACACGTCCAAGATTGCGGATGTGCCTTATGGGGAAGATCCGAAAAAGGACATTTCCCATAAGGTGATTGCGGACCATGCACGCTCCGTCGCCATCATGATTATGGATGGCATTCTGCCGTCGAACGAGGGGCGCGGGTACGTTCTCCGTCGTACGCTTCGCCGTGCGATCCGTCATGGACGTATGCTCGGAATCACAAAGCCCTTCCTCGACGGTGCAGTTGATGCCGTTGTTGCGATCTTCCGCGATGCGAAGGACTTCAGTGAGATTCTGGCAAAACAGGATTACATCAAGCGTGTCATACGCGTGGAGGAAGATCGCTTTGCCTCCACACTTGCACAGGGCATCGAACTTCTGAACGATGAGATTTCCCGGCTGAAGGAAGCGGGGGAAGCTGTTCTTCCTGGAACTGTCGGATTCAAACTCTACGATACCTACGGATTTCCACGAGAACTTACCGAGGAAATTCTTCATGAAAACGGGATTTCCTTGGATGATGATGGCTTTCATCAGGAAATGGAGAAGCAGCGCACGCGTGCAAGAAGCGCACGTGCGGAAAATCAGGCGGTATCTGTTCCCGATCTGTCGGGGATAGATACCGGCAGCCTGACGGAGGATGCTACAGCGACACAAGCGACTGTTGTCGCAATCTGGAGCGAAGGCGAGCTTGTCGATTCGCTGCAGGACGGTGAGAGTGCAGGAATTATCCTAAGCACAACGCCCTTTCATGCGGAAGGCGGCGGACAGGTCGGCGATGAGGGCATCTTGCGCAGTGACCTTGGCTATCTCTCGGTCAGCAATACAAAGCGTCTGCCCGACGGTACGGTCTATCACGTCGCCTATGTCGAGGAGGGGCAACTGCAGCGTGGAGACACGGTAGAGATTCATCTTGATGCGAAGAAGAAGCTCTCCTCTGCGCGCAACCACACGGCAACACATCTCCTTCAGGCGGCTCTTCAGCGTGTCGTGGGCGCGCATGTGCAACAGGCAGGATCTCTTGTCACCCCTGAGCGTCTGCGCTTTGACTTCACGAATTTCGAGCCTGTGAGCGAGCAGCAGCTGCGCGATGTCGAGGAACTTGTCAATGAGGAGATTCTTCGTTCGAGCGATCTGCAAATCTCCATGATGCCGATTGATGAGGCGAAGGTACTTGGCGCTATGGCGCTCTTTGGAGAGAAATACGGCGATATCGTACGTGTTGTCAGTGTACCACAGTTCAGCATTGAGTTGTGCGGTGGCTCTCATGTGTCGAACACAGGACAGATCGGACTGTTCAAGATCGTCAGCGAATCGGGTGTAGCGGCGGGCGTGCGCCGCATCGAGGCGATCACGGGACGTGCTGCATTCGCATATGCTACGGAGATGGCACAGACCGTTCAGGAACTTTCGCACAAACTGAAGACAAAGCCCGAAGATCTCTGTGTTCAGGTCGATAAGTTCTTGAGCGAGAGAAAGAGTATGCAGGAGCAACTGAAGAGTTTTGCAGAGTTCCGTGATAAGGCGGATGCCCAGAAGCTCCTTATGGCGATGCAGGAAATTGGAAAATTCAATGTCGTTGTCGGGAAAGTCAATGTGGACTCTATGGACGAGCTTCGTCATATTGCAGATCTCATCTGTGAGAAACTGGAAGCAGGCATTGTTGTTCTCGGGGCTGTTGTTGACGATAAGGTCAGCCTCGTCGTCAAGGCGGATAAGGCTGCCGTGCAGCTGGGGGCTCATGCGGGCAATATCATTAAGGCTGCTGCGAAAGCCGTGGGCGGCGGCGGTGGCGGACGTCCCGATATGGCGCAGGCGGGCGGAAAGAATCCGGAACAGCTTCCACAGGCGTTTGACGAGGCGGTTGCTGTGATACGTCAGCAGGTCTCTGTCGAATAACATGTATTGGTTTATGGCTGTCACATCGCTGACAGCCATATTTTTTAGGGAATTACTGATAAAATGTTTAGAGGCTTCTATGGAAAACGACATTACCGATCTCTTAAAAAAAAGAGCATACTTGCTTCTGATCCTTTTTCTGCTCATTGTAGTTTGTGTTTCGTTTTTCCTGCTGTATGGAATGGGGCGATCGGATCAACTTACGCTGTCAAATGCGCGCCTCGTCCATGAACAAAGCACATTGCAGGCGGGAAATCCTTCGATCGTTCAAGAAATACACATAGCGGAGGGCGATCATGTGACGCTGGGAACGCTCCTCGTCACGGTACAAAATGTATTCTCGGATGAGGAAATCGCCCGCTTGCAGAAAAACGTAGAACTTGCACAACAGAATGTTGCACAAATTCGATATGGAGCTGCATCGACATCTCAGAATTTGCCCGTGCAATCGGAACGTCTGGATGCTGCGCGCTCGCGTATGGAGCGAATGAATGAGCTCTATGAGATGGGGGCAATCAGTGCGGCGAAAAGGGATGAAGCAACTGCGGCGTACGAGCAGGAGAAGAGTGCTCTGACACTCGGCAGCAGACAAAGTGCAGGAGTGCCGAATCCTGCGGCGTTGCGTGCAGCAGAAGAACAACTCGAGAAAGCAGAGGAGAGTTTGGCAAAAGCGCGCGATCATACGGGGGCAATGGGGCTATTTGCCGCGAGAGAAGGAGATGTGTCGGCGATCTTCGTAAAACAGGGCGACCGTATCGACAGCGGCGATTCAATCCTGTCACTGGATATTGCGGAAAACTGCTGGATTGAAGCAGAGATATCTGCAGAGGATGTGAGCAAGATTTATCCGGGGCAAATTGTCCGATATGAATTGGGTGGTCAGTCTGCCGAGGGAACGGTTGAGGAGAGCGCCGAATCAGAGAAAGAAGATGTGAAAATCGTTCGTATCTCTGTGCCGCCGGATCGAATTGCAGGGAATGAGGAAAACATCGTACTGCATTTTCTCCCGTAATCAA
>ERZ773063.1923-NODE-1923-length-11706-cov-8.623637_pt1 | contig 11706 bp, 5 predicted proteins | sample MGYA00580625_ERZ773063 | MGnify/ENA primary metagenome ERZ773063 (study PRJEB29015, sample SAMEA2738022) | human oral metagenome | biome: human oral; feature: human-associated habitat; material: dental | place: China | collected 2042 ...
TATTCTCTAATACTTTTTTATAATAACTGAAATTATCTTCTTCATCTAACATAGTGTATGATTTTATTTTCATCAAATTTGTAACAATATTTTTAAAGATAATATTGAAAAAGGCATCTATCGTATAGATTTTCAATTTTTCTTTATTCTTAATAATCTCTTTATTAACTTTTGATAGATTTTCTAAAAAATTATTATCTATAAGTAAATTCGGCTCAACATTTTTAATACTTTCAATAAGATTAAGATAATTATTTTTCTTTTTATCATCTATCAATTTACTATTTAAAATGGCTTCTGTCACAGAAAATTCAGTTTTTTTGCTTATCTCATATATTTCCATAAATTCAGAAAGTTTATTTAATATTCCCTCTTTTATTTCAGCAGTTGCCTTTCTTGTAAAAGTCATAACTAAGATATTTTTATAATCTATTGGTTCTATATCTCCCTTTTTACATAAAGCAGCTATATATTCAAGTGAAAGTCTATAAGTTTTACCTGTTCCTGCACTAGCTTTTAGAACTAAATTTTTTATTTTATTCATCAATATCACCTGTCATTTTGTCCAATGGAATTATATTTTTATATCTGTAATATTCATTAAAATCATATTCACTTTCTTTTAGTGCAGATTTTTTAGGTAAAACATAATATTTATTCTTAAAAAATTCTATAAGTAATTCTTTAAATTGACTATCTTTTTCTGGCAACTTATCTATTAAATGTTTTTCAAACTTAAAATTTTTTGCCTCTTGTTCATCCCAAAAATTATAGGCAGTGCTATAAACAGGTAAAGAATTATCTGAACCATAGAACATTATTGCATAAAATTCTAATTGCTCTTTCTTATATCCACCTGTTTTAAAATCTACAATATATCTTGCCTTAGAAGTTTCTATCAACAAATCGGCTCTACCATTTAAAAATACTTCTATTTCATCATATTTTAAATAAGCCTTATCCTGAGTTTTAGATTTCTTTTCTGCCTCAATTCTTAAAATTTTCTCTCCCTTTAATTCTTCATATAGAACCTTAAAAAACTTTTCTATATTAGATACAAGCCTTGGAGTTAGCACTTCATTAATATAGTTTTTCATAAATATTTCAATTTTTAATTCTTCTTTCCAGATATTTCTTTTTAAATATTTTTCAATAATATCAGTTGAAATTAATAAGTTTTCAGAAGATTGTAGAATATTTTTCCAATTTTCTCTAAATATTTCTTCCAAAGTTTTATGTAAAATATTTCCTAAAACCTTTGCAGATATTCCAATATCTGCTACTATTTCATCAGAACTTTCAATCCCACAAATTTTATCTAAAAAGAAAAAAGTTTCATTATTTTTAAGCTCTATATAGTCATAAGCACCTATTTTTAATATATTATCTTTAAAATCGCTTTTATCTTTTGAGTAAGCTCTAAAAAAAGTTTTATCCTTAGAAAAGTTCTCTGTTTTTTCCTTTGAATAAATAGCTTTAAAATATTGTTTTAAATTATCTGTATTATTTTCAAAAGCAGTATATTTATTTATAAATTCATAGACAAAAGCAGAAAAATCTATATTATTATCCTTATCTACCATAGAATAAATATCTATCTTATTTAAAGATAATAAATTCTGAAAAAATCTATATTTTTGAATTAAAATCTCATCTTCATTAGTTTTTAAACCTAATTTTATTTTTTGTTGTTCAGTAAATAAGTTATTATTAACTTTAATTTTAGGTAAAGTTTGACTATCTGCATAAATAATAGCTGGGGTTTCTATATTTTTAACAGAATATTTTATTAAATCTAAGTCTTTAAGTTCATTATCTTTATTTTTATTTTTTTGTATAGAATAAATTATAATTCTATTAAGGTAATTAAAAAATAGAGTAAAGATATTTTTTCCTAGATTAGATTTAAAAAAGTTATTGAAGTTTTTAAAAAACTCTATATTTTCATTTGAATTTAAAAGTCCTAAAATTTCATAAATTTTATCATATAGAGTATCAAATTTTTCTTCTATAAAAAATTCTATATCAGTTTTTGAGCTAAAAAATTTATCACATAAAAAATCATTTAAACTACTTATATCTTTTATTTTTTCTATATCATTTAAAGTTTCAAATATCAATTTTAATTTAATTTTTAAATTTTCATTATCTTCTAAGTAATATGAGTAGTAATCTGTATTTAAAAGCTCCAAAGAAATATATCTATAATCATTAGAAATTATTTTTTCAAAACATCTATAATCTTCTATATCTAAACCATAAAAACTCATAAAAGCATTTTTAAAAATATTCTCTTTCACAAGGAAAATATCTATATATTTCTTATTTTTATAGTCTATTCCATTTAAAAGATTTAAGTAAGTTTCTATAACTTGATAAAACTTTGTATCATTCAAATAGAATTTATTAGATTTTGTAAATATTGAATATCTATCTTCCTTATTTAAATCAGTAGAAAAATAGCCATCATATTGGTTAGTTCTAATCATTGTATGCAGTTCTAAATCATTTGTATATTTTGAGAGCTTTACATCTATTTTTTTATTAGGAAGGGTAACTTTATTTAATTTTAAATTTTCCATATCAAAGTCTTTATTTTCCATTTGTAAAAGAATTTCTACTTCACAAATAGATTGAATATTATTTATTATTTCTAAAAAATTATGTGGAAAATCAACTATATCATAAAAAACTATTTTTTTATATTTCTTTATAAAAGTTAAATCTAAATTTTCCAAAGAATATAGCCAATCACTTGGAATATATGAATTTTTATCTAAAAATTTATCCATTTCTTCTTTTATTTCAAAAAATATTTCAAACTTTTCTTCCTGCCATTTAGATAAATTTAAGAATTTTAACATATCTTTATTTTTTATATATGAAAAAAACTCAAAAAAATCATCTGCAATTTCTATACATTCAAAATAATTAGTGATATTTAATTTCTTTTTAATATCATCTTTCAAACAAGAATAGAAAAGAAAAAATCTTTTAATATCTCCTAAAACTTTTTTATTTGAAAGGAAAATCTTATCTAAAAAATCTTCAAAAGAGATAATATTATTTTTTACTAATAATTTTCCTCTATTAACATAGGTAAAATAATGTTTTTGTGCCATTCCACTTTCAACAACAACAAGAGTATCATTTGAACTATCTTCATTTATAATTTTATCCATTTTTGAATATAATTCATTTTGATTTTGATTATTGTAAGGCAAATAATTAAAAATTAATTTATTCATAATCTCTCCTTTTATACTTTTAGGTATTTCCATTTTCCTTTTTTAAATGTGTAAAAACATAATGAACTTCTAAAAATTAAATCTATTGTCATTACTATCCAAGCACCAGCAAGTCCCATATTAAAAATATTTAAAAATACATAAGTTGTTGGTATTCTCACCAAGAATATTCCAAAAAATGTAATAAAAAGTACAGACTTTGTAGCTCCTGCTCCTCTCAATGCTCCAGATAATATCATTGATATAGCTAGGAAAGGTTGACATATTGAAACAAGTCTCAATGCCATTGTTGATAAAGAAACAACTTGTGGGTCATCTGTAAATAATGAAATCAGTAGATTGGGTGCTATAAAAAATAGTAGTCCCATTGAGGACATAATTATAAGCCCAATCAAAGTACAGAGATATCCATTTTTTAAAGCATTCTTAGGAGAGTTTTTACCTAATTCTTGTCCTACTAAAGCAGTAGCAGCAAGAGATACTGCAAAACCTAAATTAAATGAAAAAGACTCTGCTGTAAGTGCAATTTTATGTGCAGCATAGTTCAAATTTCCTAATGATATAACCATTATTTCAAAAATAAGCATACCAAATCTTAAAGCAAGCTGCTCAACAGCAGCAGGGATTCCAACTTTAATGATTCTTTTGGCTGTGAAATAATCAAATTTCATTTTTTTTATATTAAGTGATAGCCATTGTTTTTTATTTATGAAAATTAAATATACACACATTATCACAACTGAGCCTCTTGCTATTGAAGTGGCAAGAGCTGCTCCAAAAACTCCCCATTTTAAAATATATATAAACAAATAATTAAATATTATATTTACAATGAGAACCATTGTATTTCCTATCATTGGAATTTTATTTTTTCCCAAGGCTCTAAAAGCATAAAAAGTTGTTATCCCAATAGATAGGAATACAAAACCAATAGCAGTTGTCTTTTGATATACAATAGCATCTTCTAAATTTAAATCTTTTGCATTTCCCACAAGTTCTATAATAGGTCTAGCAAAAAAGAAAAATAAAAGCATTAGAATAATTCCAATAGGAATTGCTATAAAATAACTCTGTACTAAAGCTTTCTGTCCTTCTTCCCTATTCTTTGCTCCATAAGCTCTGCTTAAAATAGCAGTTGTACCTATTGCAACAGCTATTAATGCTGGAATAATTGCATTGAATGCAGCACTTCCAACTCCAACAGAGCTTATTGCAGAAGCTCCTATACTTGAAACCATTATCGTATCAGAGGTTGAAATTAATGTTTGAGCAAGTAAATCAAAAAGTGAAGGAATTGCTATTTTAAAAATTCTTTTAATAAGTTCTTTATCTTCAAATAAAAATTCTTTTATATTCATACTGTCACCTTAATTTTAAATTTCTATAATAATTTTAGATTATACTATATTTTCTAAATTGATAAAAGAAATAAAAATTAAATTATTAGTTATATACATTTTTTAGAAAATATTATATAATTACATAATGTAAATATAGAAATAATATAATTGGAGGAACACAAATGAAAATTTCGGATAGAGTGAACAATATGAAATATTCAGCTGTTAGAAAATTAGCTCCTTTAGCTACTGAGGCAGAAAAAAAAGGAATAAAAGTTTACAGATTAAATATAGGACAACCTAATATAGAAACACCTGAGTTATTTTTTGAAGGTTTAAAAAATATACCAGACCATGTTATAAGATATGCAGATTCAAGGGGTATATCTGAATTATTAGAACAAGTTATTGAAGTTTATGGTAGAGATGGATATATTTTAAAAAAAGAAGATATAATTGTGACTGAAGGCGGTAGTGAAGCATTAACATTTGCAATGCTCACTATTTGTAACCCTGATGATGAAGTTCTAATTCCAGAACCTTTTTACTCAAACTATAAAAGTTTTTTAGATATTGCAGGAGCAAAAATTATTCCTATACCAACAGATATAGAAAACGATTTTGCTTTACCTAAAAAAGAAGAAATTCAAAAATTAATTAATTCTAAAACAAAAGCTATTCTATATTCTAATCCTTGTAATCCAACAGGAAAAGTTTACACAGAAGAAGAAGTTAAGCTACTGGCTGATTTAGCAATAGAAAATGATTTATTTATTATTGCTGATGAACCATATAGAGAATTTATATATGATGATAATGATAAACACTATTCTTTATTAGATATAGAAAAAGCCAAAGAAAACACTATTATCATTGACAGTGTTTCTAAACACTATAGTGCTTGTGGAGCAAGAGTTGGTTTTTTAATCTCAAAAAATAAAGATTTTATGACATATATAATGAAGCTTTGCCAAGCTAGACTTGCTGCACCAACTGTTGAACAATATGCAGTGGCTAATTTAATGAAAGCTCCTAAAGAATATTTTAAAAAAATTAAAGAAATTTATAGAAGAAGAAGGGACATTATAGTAAATTCTTTAAATAAGATAGAGGGGGTAACTTGCTCTACTCCAAAAGGTGCTATTTATGCTTTTGCAAAGTTACCAGTGGAAAGTTCAGAAGATTTTTGCAAATGGCTTTTAACTGAGTTTGTCTATGATAATTCAACAGTTATGCTTGCACCTGGAGAAGGTTTTTATGAAACAGAAGGTTTAGGAAAAAATGAAGTAAGATTTTCTTTCTGTGTTGGAGAAGATGATATAGAAAAAGCAATGAAAGTGCTTGAAGAAGCATTAAAAGTTTATAAAAAATAGAAATAAGGAGAGTAAAAATGAAAAAAGTTTTAGCAATATTAGCTCTATTATCTATGACTTGTGGAGCAACAGAAATTTTATCAGAATATTATGTTATGGAAAAAGTTATTCCTCTTTTGACAGTAGCTGAAAGTTATACAATAAATGGAGATGAAGTAAAGGCAATTAAAGTTGACAATAAAGTTTTAAAAGCTTTAAGTACAACAGATGATCCATTTTATTATTATAATTCAGCAAAAGAGAAAAAAATGGTAAGATTAGGGGACTATATTTTGACACCTATAACTTTTTCATCAATAGATTCAGCAAGTTCAAGTTATTTTAATAATAATTTTATAAAAAAATAATTATTGGAGTTAGCTATGAAGAATTTATTTGAAAATTTTAGTTTAAAAAATTTTAATACTAAAAATTTAAAAATGATGTTAAAGAGAGCATATGAGAAATATCAAAGAGCTAACTCTAGTTTTTGGGTAACCTCTCTATCTTTTTATACAATTTTAGCAATAGTTCCAATACTAGCTATTTTAGTTAGTTTAAGTAGTTGGTTTGGAGCAGAAGACTATATAATAAATCAGATTAAAGATATAGCTCCTCTAAGAGGCGGAACATTGGAGCTACTTACTGATTTCTCAAATAATTTATTAATGGATGCTAGAAGTAATGTTTTAGCAGGAGTAGGTTTTTTATTTTTAGGTTGGACATTTATACAAATGTTTTCTCTTATTGAAGAATCTTTCAATGAGATCTGGCATATAAAAAAGTCAAGAAGTTTAATAAGAAAAATTAGTGATTATATATCATTTTTTATTTTTTTACCTTTAACATTTATTATTTTAAATGGACTTATACTATTTTTACTTTCAAAAATAAAGGAAATAGTATTTCTTTATTATCTAGTAAAAAATATTTTTCCTTTAATAAGTATGTCCATTTTCTTTATGGCAATATATTTAGTTATGCCAAATACAATGGTAAAAATTATACCAGCTTTTATAGCATCAGTAATAGTTTCAATAGCATTTTTACTGTTTCAATATATCTTTATTTTATTACAATTTTTATTGATAGGATATAATACAGTATATGGTGGATTTTCAGTAATATTTATATTTTTAATATGGGTTAGAATATGTTGGTTTATAGTAATTTTAGGAGTACATATAACATATTTAATTCAAAATGCTAATTTTGATATAAATATAGAAAATGATAATATTAATATTAGTTTTAATTCAAAATTATATATAACATTTAAAGTCTTAGAAGAAATTATAAATAGGTATTTAAATAACCAGTCACCTCCTAATATGAGTGATTTAAGAAAAGTAACTACTTCATCTCCTTTTTTAATTGGAAATGTACTAGATGATTTAATTAGAGGAGGATATATAATTAGCAGTAGAGATTATTCTGAAAAAATTTTTTGTATAGCTAAGAACATAGAAAAAGTTTCTTTAAAAGAAATATATGATTTTGTTGCTAATACTGGAGAAGAAATATATATACTACAAGACGGTAAAATTACTGATAGTATTGAAAAAATGATAATAGAAAAAGATTATAATAAAACATTAAAAAGTTTAGGAGGAGAAGTTGAAAAAGAAATTTAAAATAGGTGGAATCCTGATTTTCTTAATTTTTTTAATTATTTTATTATTAGCAGGATATCTTATTTATAATAAAAGTTTTTTTCTTTTAATTCTCCTTTTCTTTTTATTACTTTATATTATCTTCTCTATTGCTGTTGGTAGTAATTGGAAGAAAAAACAATTATTTGCAAAAAGAAGTAGTATAATGTTTTTAATTATACTCTTTTTTCTGATTGCTTATTCACTTAGACTACTTAATATACAATATCTTCAAAAGTCTAAATATATGGCTTTTATGAATGAACAATTACTTAGTATCAATAAGGAAATTGGGCAAAGAGGCCTAATCTATGATAATAAGGGAAAAAAACTTGCTTTCAATAATAGAAAATACACAATTTCTATTAATCCCTCTCTTTTGAATGATGAAAAAATACATAATGAAATTGTAAAAGATATAGTAGCAATTAGAGATAGTGGAATAGTAAAATTAGAGGATAATGTATTAGAAAATTTACTAAAATTAGCTAGTGAAGGAAATAAATATAAAAGACTTGTAAAAGATATAGATGATGAACAAAAAGAAAAGATAGATGAATTACTAGCTAGTATTAAGAGAGAAAAGATAAAAGGAAGTCCAAAGTATAAAACTATCCTTCAATTTGAAAAATCTATTGAAAGAAAATACTATAAACAAGATGAGTATGAAAAGTTAATAGGTATGGTAAGATTTACAGAAGAATCTAAAGATGAGAAATTAGGGATTTCTGGTTTAGAGAAACAATATCAAAATTATTTAGTTGAGAAGAAAAGGGATATTCCTAAACTTTATGGGTTAAATAAAAAAAATATCTTAGCTCTCTCAAAAGAAACACTATTTTCAGATTTAAATGGAAAAAATCTTTATTTAACAATAGATGCAGATTTAAATTTTATTTTAAATGATGAAATAAGAACTCAATTTAAAAATGCTAATGCCTATGAAGCTTATGGGCTTATTATGGATCCAAATAATGGAAAAATTTTAGCAGTAGCTGCTTTTTCAAAAGATAAGAATTTACTTAGAAATAATATATTCCAAAGTCAATATGAACCTGGTTCTATATTTAAACCACTTATAGTTGCAGCAGCAATGAATGAGAAATTTATAAATGAAAATTCAAGATTTGATGTTGGAGATGGAAGAATCCAAAGATTCAAAAAAACAATTAGAGAAAGTAGTAGATCTACAAGAGGAGTCATAACCACAAGAGAAGTTATAATGAAGTCTAGTAATGTTGGAATGGTACTTATCAGTGATTATTTCACTAATGCTTTATTTGAAAAATATTTAAAGGCATTTGGACTTTATGATAAAACAGGAGTAGATTTTCCAGATGAATTAAAACCCTATACAAGTTCATATAAAAACTGGGATGGTTTAAAGAAAAATAATATGGCATTTGGACAGGGAGTTGTAATAACACCTATTCAAATGATAACTGCATTTTCTGCTGTTATAAATGGAGGAACTCTATATAAACCATACATAGTTGAGAAAATAACAGATAGTGATGGAACTGTTGTAATGAGAAATACTCCTACTGCTGTTAGAAAAGTTATATCAGAAGATGTTTCTGAAAAAATGAGAAGTATTTTGGAAGATACTGTTGAAAAGGGGACAGGAAAAAGAGCTCGTATTGAAGGATATGCTATTGGTGGAAAAACAGGAACTGCCCAATTAAGTGCAGGTAAATCTGGATATATTAAAAATGAATATCTATCTTCATTTATTGGATTTTTTCCAGCTGATAATCCAAAATATGTAGTTATGGCAATGTTTATGAGACCTCAGTCAGATATACAATCTAATAAATTTGGTGGAGTTGTTGCTGCTCCAGTTGTTGGTAATGTTATTAGAAGAATTATAAAAGAAGAAGAAGGCTTTGCTAAAAATGTTGAAACTATTAATGTTTCAAGTTCAAAAGAAGAAACTGAAGAAAATGTTAAATCTAGCCTAGATGCTATAAGTTATGAAGATGTTATGCCTGATTTAGTTGGAATGAGTCCTCAAGAAGTATTAACTATCTTTAAAGAAACTGATATAGATATAGAAGTTGTTGGAACAGGGCTTGTTGAAGAACAGATACCTAATGTTGGAGATAGTCTAGAAAATGTTAAAAAAGTAAAAATTATATTAAAATAAAATTTGGAGAAAATATGCAATACTTTGATATTTATATAGACTCAATGAAAGGAATATATACTTATTCTGATAAAAATGATGAATTTGAAGTTGGAGAAAATGTTATTGTACCTTTTAGAAATATAAAAAAATCAGGTTTTATAATAAGAAAAAATTTTAAAGAGAGTTTTGAGTTCAAAGTATTGAATATTTCATCTAAGGTAAAAAATTCATTAAAATTATCAAATGAGCAAATAAAACTTATAGAATGGATGGTAGATTATTATCTAGCTTCCTATGATAGTGTAATAAAAGCTATGATACCAAAGAAAATTAAAATATCTTATAACAATGTTTATTCTATTAATCTTAATAAACTTGATATTTTAAGTAAATATTTGAATAATGAGATAATTAAATATATTTTTTCTTTAACAATAATTTCTTATGGCACAGCTAAAACAAAATTTAAAAAATCTATTGTTGATAGTTTAATAAATAAAAATTTTTTATATAAAATTGATAATAATATTTGTGTAAATATAAAAAAGTTTTCAGAATTAAAAGAAGAAAATAAAGAAATATTTGACTATTTTTATAAAAAAACTATTATAAAAAAAGAAAAATTAGAAGAAAAATTTAAAAGAAATGATATAAGAGAATTAGAAGAAAAAGAAATATTAAAAATAGAAGCCAATATAAATGAAAAAAAGGAATATATTTCTGATATAATAGAAAATGTAACAGAAAATAAAAGTATTTTAAATAAAGAGCAATTACTTGTAAAAGAAAGTATAGAAAAATCTAATAAAAAATATTTTCTTTTAAAAGGAGTAACTGGTTCTGGAAAAACAGAAATATATATAGAGCTTATAAAAAAAGCCTTTTTTAAAGGTTATGGAAGTATATTTTTAGTTCCAGAGATTTCTTTAACTCCACAGATGGTTGAAAGATTTCAAGATGAATTTAAAAATAATATTGCTATATTACATAGTAGTCTAAGTGATGTAGAAAGAGCAAAAGAATGGGAAAGTATATATAGTGGTGAGAAGAAAATAGTTTTAGGTGTTAGATCTGCTATTTTTTCACCAGTAAAAAATTTAAAATATATTATTTTAGATGAAGAACATGAAGCAACATATAAACAAGATAGTAGTCCAAGATACAATGCTAAGTATGTGGCTATAAAAAGATGTCTTGATGAAGGTGCAAAATTGATTTTAGGTTCTGCCACTCCTTCTATTGAAAGTTATTATTATGCAAAAACTGGTATATATGAACTTTTAAATTTAGAGAATAGATATGGTAATGCTAAAATGCCAGATATACAAATAGTTGATATGAAACAGGAAGAAGATTTATTTTTTAGTAAAGCACTTCTTGAAGAAATAAAAAATACCTTATTAAAAAATGAACAGGTTATACTGCTACTTAATAGAAAAGGTTATTCTACATATATTCAATGCAAAGATTGTGGTTATGTTGAAGAATGTGATAATTGCTCTATTAAAATGAGTTACTATAAAAGTACTAATAAGTATAAGTGTAATTACTGTGGAAAACAAATTCATTACACAGGAAAATGCTCAAAATGTGGTAGCACAAACTTAATTCATAGTGGTAAGGGCATTGAAAGAATAGAGGAAGAGTTAAAAAAATATTTTGATGTTCCTATGATAAAGGTTGATAGTGAATTATCAAGGAATAAAGATTATTTTTCAAAAATATATAAAGATTTTTCTGATAAAAAATATAGTATTTTGATAGGAACTCAAATTATAGCTAAGGGCTTACACTTTCCTAATGTAACTTTGGTTGGAGTAATAAATTCTGATATAATTTTGAATTTTCCTGATTTTAGATCAGGAGAAAAAACTTTTCAATTATTGACACAAGTTTCAGGTAGAGCTGGGCGTGGTGATAAAAAAGGAAAAGTTATTATTCAAACTTATGAGCCAGAAAATAATGTGATAAAAGACAGTAAAGAAG
>ERZ773063.1924-NODE-1924-length-11704-cov-28.413598_pt1 | contig 11704 bp, 11 predicted proteins | sample MGYA00580625_ERZ773063 | MGnify/ENA primary metagenome ERZ773063 (study PRJEB29015, sample SAMEA2738022) | human oral metagenome | biome: human oral; feature: human-associated habitat; material: dental | place: China | collected 2042 ...
ATGATTAAAAAAGTGATTTCGGTCGCTCAAATGTCGGCTGTACTTGGTGTTAGCCTAACGGCAACCCGAGAGGGAATCGCAAGAGATAGATTTCCATTTGCCTACGCCTGGCAGTCGCCAGGTAAGAAATCCCGTAGCTTTGTCATCGATAAAGAGGGATTTAGAACATTCCTTGTCCATTCGCTAGGTTGGGACGTGAAAGTAGTTGATGCGGAGTTTAAATCCGCAGGAATTCATTAGGAGGAATTAATCATGAAATGGAGTAATACATCCTACCATTACACAATTTCCGTAATTAAAGGAATCGTAGGTGGTTTCCAGTATAGCCTCGACAGAAAATGTAATACAAAACGATGGGCGCTGATGGATCTTGAAGAGTTGGGCACCTCAAATTGGGGATTTTCTAACTTAAAAACACGATTAATCGACAACGCCATTCGGAAGGCCATCAACTATGTTAAAAGTACCGACATGTCAAACTGTCAGGTATCGACTGTGTATCATTCTGGATTTAGGCACGATCCTGGTTATTTTAAAGGTTTAAAGGAGATGTAAATCATGACATGGATTGACGCAGGAATGCATTTGAGCTTAGCTGCAGCAGCAGTAGCATCTATTTTATCAATGATGATGTTATAGGAGGACGATGAGTAATGGGCTACATGTTATTTGGTACATTCATTATCGCCGGATCTATGGGTTCCCTGGAACTCGACCAGATAGGATGTATACAGTTTGGAGTACAGGCACTCATAGGCTTGGTTATATCCATTTATGGCTTTTATAAAGATAAGGCTGAAATGGATGCCGAGGAACGTGAAGACGTTGCGTATACCACTAAAGTAAGAACTCACGGGAAGTATTGCAAGAATCCATATTACAACTAAAAGGAGGAAGAAAATGGCAAAACCATATATCAGTAAACAAAAGGTAAGGGACTTCGTATCTCATGTCAGTTCTGACAAAACCGATGCAATTGAAGAAGAATACGAAGCTTTATTGACTAAAGAAATTAAGTCGCTAGATGCTTTTAAACGTCTGGAAGAAGCTTTATCTGAAGCCCGGAAAGCGGCTAAAGAGATTAAGCAAGCAGGGTTTGGTGATAGCGTTTTGTATAGTATGCCGGCTTCGGAATTTTTAATAGATCGTATGATTAGTCGATGTAAAAGTTGCTATCATAAGCCGCCAAAAGAATGGGCTACTATTTGTGAACTCTTAAAGCCGTTCGTGGAACGACTATCAAAAGTACGCAACGCCAGACAAAGCGCTTACAGAATTATTGATGAAGCTCAAACCGGACGTGCTGCTGCAGATGCGTTAAGAGAAGCAGGCCTAGATTATTACACATGGGAAAATAGGCAGCCGGAGATGGTGCTTGATTTAAGCGCTTTGAAAGGTGGTGATTAAATTGCGAAATTGTAGTACCTGTCCAAAGCGAGATTATTGCATTCCTGATGAATGCGAGAACCTGGGCATAAAAAATGAGCCTGATGATGCAGCAACATCAACAAGCTCAAATTAGAAAAATACTATTCTACGTTGATTATATCTAAAGGAGGACGTATTTGCAACAATATGAAGAATTCATATCCGCTAAATCTAAAATGTCGGAATCTCACGGATTTGATATTGATACAGGTATGCTAAACAAACACCTATTTGACTTTCAACGAGATATCGTTAAATGGGCCTTGGCAAAAGGTAAAGCTGCCATATTCGCGGATTGTGGATTAGGTAAAACTTTAATGCAGCTGTCCTGGGCGTATGAGATTTATCTACATACAGGTGGATCAGTACTCATATTAGCACCATTAGCGGTGGCCGCTCAAACGCAGTCTGAGGGTGAACGTTTCGATATTCCTGTGACTATATGCGAATCCGATGATGACATTGTGCCAGGCGTTAATATTACAAATTACGAGAAACTAGGACGCTTCAACACCGACAATCTAATAGGTGTCGTATTGGATGAATCAAGTATCCTAAAATCATTCACTGGTAAAGTACGTACGGATTTGATTAATCGATTCAGTAATACGCCATATCGGCTAGCGTGTACAGCAACACCTGCACCGAATGACTATATGGAACTCGGCAATCATGCAGAGTTCCTCGGCATCATGAGCCGTAATGAAATGCTATCCATGTATTTCACGCATGATGGTAGTGATACCGCTAAATGGCGATTGAAAGGTCATGCAGAAAATACCTTTTGGGAGTGGATGGCATCATGGGCAGTTGTGCTAGATAACCCAGCATCTCTGGGATACGACGATGACGGATATGAGTTACCTGAGTTACATGTACATGAAATTGTCGTTGATAAAACAGGTGGGGATGTCCCTACTTTATCGCTACTGGAACGCCGCAGAGCCCGCAAAGCATCTCTTGAATCAAGATGTAGAGCAGCAGCTGATTTAGTCAATGCATCTAATGAGCAATGGCTAGTGTGGTGTGACCTTAACGATGAATCGACCACTCTAAAAGAAATGATTGATCTAGCAGAGGACGTTAAAGGTAGTGATAAGGCAACTCGAAAGCAAGGCATGATGTTAGGCTTTGGTTCTGGCTTTCTAAAATGCTTGGTGACAAAACCAAGTATCGCTGGATTCGGAATGAACTGGCAAAACTGCCACAATATGATATTTGTTGGGCTATCTGATAGCTACGAGCAGTATTATCAGGCACTTCGCCGATGTTGGCGATTTGGCCAGAAGCATGAGGTGAATGCTTATATCGTAATCTCTGAAAAGGAGGGCACTGTTAAGGCGAACATCGAACGTAAGGAAGCGGATGCTATAAGAATGAGGGACGCTATGATTGCGCTTACTCGTGACGCTGTTCGTACTGAATTATCTAAAACTAGACGGGAATCAACGGAATACAATCCATGTGTGCCGATGGTGTTACCTAAATGGGCAGAAATGAGGGCTGTTATATGACTAAAATTTACGTTAGCCATCCATTCGGAGGATTGGCTAAAAACAAAAAGAATGCTGACTCTGTATTAAAGTGGCTGCAGGAAGATATGGGTGTATTTCCAATAAAAGAACCTTTTGGCAGTGATGCGCATAACATATTCCTATCACCTATTCATATATTGGGGCATCTGTACGATAAGGTCGATTATGAGACTGGCATAAGCTGGTGCATTGACCTTCTAAGTGGTTGCGACGCAATCATAATGTGCAACGGCTGGGAGAACTCAACCGGGTGCAATTTAGAGCTAGCTTATGCTAAGGCTCATAACATAAGAGTCATCCACATCAATGAGTTAAAAGCAGCCAAATTAACTAAATTAGCTGTTGACGCAGGCATGAATAAATCTATAGCCTCCCTTGCTGGAGTCGCAATGCTACAAGCGCTAAATAAGAAAGCAAAGGAGGACTTACAACGTGAACGTGCTAAATCAGTTAATTGAGTCCCGATTTGCAATATATAATGGCGACTCTGTAGAAGTGCTGAAAGGGCTACCTGATGATAGCGTTCATTACTCCATATTTAGCCCGCCATTTAGTAGTTTGTATGTCTACTCTAATTCTGATAGGGATATGGGCAACTCATCTACCGATAGCGAGTTTTGGCAGCACTTCAAGTATTTAATTACTGAATTACATCGTGTAATAATGCCTGGGCGATTAGTATCAGTTCATTGTATGGATTTACCACTCACGAAATCCAGGGACGGTGTTATCGGAATGAAAGACTTTCCTGGTGACATTATTCGAGCCTTTCAGGATGCTGGATTCGTGATGCATTCTCGAGTCACGATTTGGAAAGATCCTCTCATTGAGGCTACTCGGACAAAGGCGCTAGGGCTTTTACACAAACAAATTGTAAAAGATTCTGCCATGTGTAGAATGGGGGCGCCTGATTACATCGTGACGTTGCGTAAACCTGGTGACAATCCAGAACCTATTGCACACCCGGAAGGGTTTACCCAGTTTTTCGGTCAAGAGGAACCCGAGGGAATCAAAGGAATTGAAAGACCTGCGCCCGATCCAGATTTGTTTGATAAAAAGCAAAAATACAATACGGAGCCTATGTATAGCCATCAAGTATGGCGACGATACGCTAATCCTGTATGGGCTGACATCCGTCAAACGCATACGCTGAATTATAAAGCGGCTCGTGACAATAAGGATGAACGTCACATATGCCCGCTACAGCTAGATACGGTGGCGCGATGCATCGAATTGTGGAGTAATCCGAATGATATCGTACTTGATCCATTTGCCGGTATAGGGACTGTCCCAGTTATGGCACTTCGTATGGGCCGTAGGGCTTTAGGTTTTGAATTAAAAGAATCGTATTACAACCAATCAATTATTAATATTCAGGAGGAGTTAAACAATGATTAAAGTTGAAGTTCAAGGAGTTAATGTACTAGATGTATATAATCAGCTAAAAGCTGTGTTAAATCAATTCAAAAGTTTTGTAGATAGCGATAGAGCAATGGATGATAAAGCCCCTTGTATAGTCGACACAGTAGTATCTGCAGTAGCGGCACCCTCTATGGATGTATCTAATCTTGCACCGCAAGCTACAATTCAAGGTGTGCCTACTACAACAGTAGCTGTGCAACCAAACTCCATATCCATGACGGCACCTAATGCAGCTGTACAAGTTACTCCTACTCAAGTAGCTGTTACGGCACCAACTGTCAACGTGGCAACTGATACCCCGGTACAAACAGTTACCGCACCTGTATCTCAGGAAGTTAAGAAATATACATTGCCTGAAATTCAAGCGGCTCTTGCGCCATTGCTTGATGCTGGAAAAGCTGTAGAATTGCAACAATTAATGGCACAATTCGGTGTTCAATACTTAGGTCAAGTACCTGAGGACAGATACCCTGAATTGGTGAATGCAATTAGAGGATTGGGGGCAAGAATCTAATGGCTCCACGATCACATGCATTGTTAAACGCATCGGGGTCGCATCGGTGGCTGCATTGTACAGCCGCCCCTCTCCTAGAGGAGAACTTTCCCGATAGTACATCTGTGTATGCAAAGGAAGGAACCTTGGCACACGAACTGTGTGAGTTAAAATTACAGAAATATACAACGGCCATGGCGAAATCCACATACACTCGCAAATTCAACAAAATCAAAAAGGATGAGCTGTGGCAACCAGAAATGGATGATACTTCGGAAGCCTATCTCGAATATGTCAAAGGTGTTATGTTAGGCTGCACGGCAACTCCTGTAGTAGCCATTGAAAAACGCGTTGATTTTAGTCGCTATGTACCTGATGGATTCGGCACGGCTGACTGTATCATCTTATCTGGGGACACCTTGCACATCGTTGATTATAAGCACGGAAAAGGTGTAGTCGTTGATGCGGAACATAATCCGCAAATGATGCTATATGCCCTCGGTGCGATTGATGCGTATAGTTTACTCTATATGTTCAATACGGTCAAAATGACTATCGTGCAGCCCCGTGTTAATAATATCAGCGAATGGGAAATCCCTACAGTAGAATTACTGGATTGGGGTAATACATTTGTCAAACCTCGTGCAGACGATGCTATATCTGGTAACGGTAAATTTGAACCCGGTGACTGGTGCAGATTCTGCAGGGCAAAACAACAATGCAAAGCCCGATATGAGGCAAACGACTCCTTGCACAGTGCGCTAGTTACTAATCATGATCCTCGGCTTATCTCGATGGCAGAGCTCGGCGAATACCTTCGTCGAGGAAAAGACGTCGCTGCATGGCTTGAAGATATGAAAGACTACGCACTCACTGAATCTCTTAATGGGGTGACAGTCCCTGGCTGGAAAGCTGTAGAGGGTCGTGGTAGTCGAGCCTTTCAAGACACTGATGCTGCTATAGATACTTTAATCAAAGCAGGTATTGATGAAAGCATTCTATATGAACGTAAGACATTAACATTGGCACAGATGGAAAAGACCATCGGTAAAACCCAATTTAATGATATGGTAGGCGACATGATAGTTAAGAAAGCAGGCAAGCCTACCCTAGTTGAGGAATCCGATAAGCGCCCTCGGATTACCAATCAACCTACTGCGGCGCAAATATTTAATGTATCTAATGATAATAATGGAGGTAATTAATTATGTCATTCGTTCCGCAACCAACTGAAGTATTATTGCAAAATGTTCGTGTATCCTATTGTCACCTATTAGAACCTTGGGCTAATTCCACACAGCCTGGTGCTAAACCTAGATATTCAGCTACTATTCTTTTACCTAAAACTGATGTAGCTCAACATCAAGCTCTCATGAATGCTATCGAAGCTGCTATCCAATCAGCTCGTACTAAATTCGGCGCACGTGTTCCTGCACAGCCAAAAGTGCCAATTCATGACGGCGATGGATACACACAATCTGGTAAGGAGTTCGGCCCTGAATGTAAAGGTCATTGGGTGTTTACAGCAGCACAAGACGCTAACTATAAAGTTGAAGTAGTAGATCTTCAAGGTAACCCTCTTACAAATCCTACACAAGTATACTCCGGCATGTATGTCAATGTACTCGTTCGATTCTTCTTCTACTCCAATCAATCCACTGGTATCGGATGTGGTTTAGGCCCTGTTCAAAAAGTACGCGATGGTGAAGCGTTGGGTAGCATGCCTGTTGCAGCATCCTCTGTATTTGGTGCACCTCAAGGTAGCGCAGCTAATGTGTATACCGGTGCTCCAGTAGCAGCAGGTCAACCTGTGCAACAACAAGCAGCTCAACAGGGTTATGCACAACAGGGTTATGCACAACAGGGTTATGCACAACAGGGTTATGCACAACAGGCATATGCTACGACACCTCAGCAATCTGTACAACAGGCTCCTGTAGGGATTAACCCTGTAACTGGTCAACCTTACTAATAGGTGCCTGATATGAGGCATCTAAGTATTGATATAGAAACATATTCATCGACTGATATCTCATTCGGAGTGTACAAATATACTGAATCGCCTGATTTCGCCATATTACTATTTGCGTATTCCTACGACTTTGGTCCTGTTGAAGTTGTAGATTTAGCGCAGGGAGGAGTAATTCCTGACTACGTAATTCGTGATTTATTGAGCCCAGATGTTATCAAGCACGCTTACAATGCGCAATTTGAAATCACGTGTCTACAACGTGTAGGGTTACTCACATCTGTTGATCAGTGGCAGTGCACGATGATTCACGGTGCCTACCTGGGATATCCTATGGGCCTAGCCTTACTCGGCAAGGCCCTGGGGTTACCTCAGGATAAGAAAAAGGACACATCGGGGAAAGCACTTATCAAGTACTTTTGTACGCCATGTAAACCTACCAAACGAAACGGGGGCCGTACACGTAATCTACCTAGGCACGACATGGATAAATGGAATGCATTCATTGAGTACAACCGTCAGGACGTTGTGACTGAGATGGAATGTTATCACAGATTAGCCTCATTCCCTGTTCCCGATGATACATGGAAAGATTGGTATCTTGATATCCAAATCAACAGCAGGGGTGTACGTATTGACCATGAATTGGTTGAGGGCGCCTTATACATTGATGAAGAAAATCGCGAAATACTGATGAATGAGGCTTATCAAATTACAGGACTTAACAACCCTAACAGCCGCAATCAATTGCTTGATTGGCTAAATAATAATACTAATGTCAGTCTTGAAAAATTAACTAAGGACACTGTGGCCGATGCGCTGTTGGATGCTGATGACGTTGCCGCAAAAGTGCTTACGATTCGTAAAAAGCTAGCTAAGTCATCTGTATCTAAATATACGATGACTGATAGTGCTATGGGCGCTGATCTTCGACTCAGAGGAACGTTACAATTCTATGGCGCCAACCGTACCGGACGCTGGGCGGGTCGTCTTATCCAGGTGCAGAACCTGCCGAGAAATTACATCGAGAACCTTGACACGGCTCGGCATCTCGTTAAAACCAAAAATCGTCAAGGGTTAGAACTTCTGTATGGCGATGTATCGGATACGCTATCTCAATTAATTCGTACCTCAATTATTGCTGAAGAAGTCAATACATTATGTGTGGCCGATTTCTCGGCCATTGAGGCTCGTGTTATTGCATGGTTATCGGGAGAACATTGGCGGCAACGTGTATTCGCTGAGGGCGGAGACATATACTGTGCTTCCGCATCATCCATGTTTGGTGTTCCCGTTGTTAAACATGGCGAAAATGGACATCTTAGACAAAAAGGCAAAGTCGCTGAATTGGCACTCGGCTATCAAGGCGGAGTGAATGCGTTAAAAGCCATGGGAGCTCTTGATATGGGGCTCCATGAGGAGGAATTACCTGAAATCGTAAATTTATGGCGCAACGCATCGCCTAGAATAAGAGATTTGTGGTATGCGGTTGAGAATGCAGCCGTATACACCGTTACTACCGGGAATCCTATAGGTCTTGACCATGGCATTATGTTCCGATTAGAAATTGATCCGTTATACGGTTACCGTTATATGACGATTGAATTACCGAGTGGACGAAAGCTATTTTATCCTAGCCCAAGCATTAAGCAGAATGCATTTGGCAAGGATGCTGTACATTTTAAGACTAAGGTAAACGCTGCATGGGTTACTGAAAGCACCTATGGAGGCAAATTAGTCGAAAACATCACGCAAGCAGTCGCTCGTGATTGCTTAGCTTTGACTCTGCGCCGATTGGCGGATGTAGGATATCAAATTATTATGCACATTCACGATGAAGCTGTACTTGAAGTCAACAAGGAGAATGCAGAATCTACGTTAAATGATGTTAATGCTATATTCTCAATCGCCATACCTTGGGCAGACGGGCTGCTATTATCATCCGCAGGATTTACTAACGACTATTATATGAAAGATTAGGAGGGGATACACTTGCAAAACGATAAACTGATTACCATCAGTATCGGTGCGAGTCGCACATCAAAGCAATGGACCCGTACGGAGATGTTGTGGTCCGAGTTTTGTGAACGCCTCAAAATCCCCGTTCGTACAACAGAAACCGTGGACGAATACCACAGATTGCCAAAATCTGAGAAAAGCAAGCTAAAGGACATAGGCGGCTTTGTCGGTGGTACTTTAAACGGTCTGCAGCGTAAAGCTATTAACGTGTCTGGGCGTGATCTGATTACTCTTGATATGGATGCCATATCGCCTGGGGAAACTGAGAACGTTGCTCGCACGATTGACAGCCTTGGCATGGCATATGCCATCTACTCAACACGTTCTCACACTGTGCATCGTCCACGGTTACGTGTCATCGTCCCTACTGATAGAACGATGACACCTGATGAGTATGAGCCTATTGCTCGTAAACTGGCGGAGCTCATCGGCATTGGTATGATGGATGGAACTACGTTCGAAGCTTCTCGGCTCATGTATTGGCCATCATGCCCGAATGATGCGCAATATGTATATTATGTAGGCGATAAGGCATTCTTATCTGCTGACGGTATGCTCGACCAATACACTGATTGGCGAGATGTGCGTTCTTGGCCACAAGTACCAGGTAAGGAAGCGTCGCAGCATGAAAAGCAACTACTTGCAAAGCAAGCTGATCCGAGAGAAAAACCAGGTATTGTAGGTGCCTTTTGTAGAATATATGGAATCCGCGAGGCGATTGATAAATTCATACCTCATGCATATGTCGATGTTGACGGCAGCGAGGACCGCTTAACGTTCGTTACTGGATCAACGGTAGCCGGGGCGGTTATATATGATGATGATACATTCCTGTTCAGTCACCATAATACTGACCCGTGTAGTGGTCAATTAGTTAATGCCTTTGACCTTATCCGGCTGCATAAGTTCCACAGCTTAGACGAGACTGCTAAGGATGGGACACCTGGGCATAAGCTGCCATCTTACATGGCTATGTCTAAACTAGCTATGCAAGATACGGTAGTCGTTAATGAACTCAACATGGCCCGTGCCCGAGAATCGGCATCAAATGTATTTGCTGATATTATCACGGATGTATCGGCTCACGCTGAGACATCCGACCTCGACCCTAATGCGTTAACGAACGTCGACTGGATGAAAAGTTCGACTTTAAAGTACGACGAGAATGGTCGACCTAAGAACACACTAGATAACATGCTTAAAATCATGCACCATGATCCGGCGCTTGTCGGTAGACTTGCCTATGATAGATTTGGTTCGAGATACGTGGCAAAAGGGGCCCTACCATGGAACCCAACACCAGGACTCCGCATATGGACAGACGCAGATGATGCGGGCTTACGGTGGTACCTAGAAAATAAATATGATATCACCGGTAAAGATAAAATCATGGATGCCCTCATTATGTGCGCTGAACAAAATGGGTTTAATGAAGTACTAGATTACCTTAACGGATTATCCTGGGACGGCATCGCCAGATTAGATACTATATTCATCGACTACTTAGGGGCTGAGGATAATGTGTATACCCGTGCAGCCGCTAGAAAGTCATTTACGGCGGCAGTAGCGCGAGCGTTTGAGCCTGGATGCAAGTATGACACGATGCCAATTCTTATTGGCGGTCAAGGTATCGGTAAAAGTACTCTTATCCGCACGATGGGCAAGAAGTGGTACGCTGATGGCTTAAATACCTTTGAGGGTAAAGAAGCTGCGGAAGGCATTCAAGGTAAATGGATTATAGAAGCTGGTGAAATGGCAGGGTATTCAAGGGCTGAAGAAAATGCGTCCAAGCAATTTCTAAGTCGTCAAGTAGATGTATTTCGTCAAGCTTATGGCCGACGTACACAAGAGTATCCACGGCAGTGTGTATTCTTTGGTAGTACGAATCAATATGAATTCCTAAAAGATATTACAGGTAATCGCCGATTTTGGCCTATTGATCTTGAGATGACGACTCCACGAAAGAACATATTTGTTAATCTTCCAGGAGAAGTTGACCAGTTATGGGCGGAGGCCTTGTATCGGTATAAAAGCGGGGAAAGCCTCATTATCGAGGATGACCCGAACGTACTAAAACTGGCTGATGCGGCTAGAGAGGCGCACATGGAATCAAATACCAAAGCAGGACTGATTAATGAGTTTTTATTAATCAAAGTGCCTTTAAATTGGAATGTGATGAGTCGGAGCGCCAGGAGGACGTATCTTAGCATGAATGCTAAACCTGCCGAGGGTCAAGAGTTAGTATATCGTGACCGTATTTGTGCAGCAGAGGTATGGTGGGAGTGTTTCGGTAACGACCCAAGTCGCATGAAGAAGATCGAGACCAGGGAAATTAATCAAATACTGGCGGACTCCCCATATACAATGGGCGGAAGTCAGTTGATGAGATTTGGTGAATATGGACATCAAAGAGGGTTCAAAATCAACGAGTCAAAACTGAAATTATAACGTTAACATTCTCAATTAAGCGTTAACATTCTCAGTATTTTGGTTAACATTAGAATGTTAACGAATTCGGAGAATGTTAACGTACTATGTTAACGCATAAAGTCAGTATTTATCTATATTCATATAGGTTGGTTAACATGGTTAACATTATATACTGGTAAATATCAAAACAAAGAGTTTTAAGAAAAAATACGCCCTTTACAGCCTTAATTTGAACCCTCATATACGCGTATGTAAACATGTTAACGTTTAAAAATTTCAGAGGTGAGAAATGTTAGAAAAGGATATCGAGAGAAAATTAGTTGCAGGCGTCAAACGTTCGGGAGGTAAAGCGTATAAGTTTGTATCCCCTGGTAATGTCGGTGTGCCTGATCGAATCGTCATATGGCC
>ERZ773063.1925-NODE-1925-length-11695-cov-12.352405_pt1 | contig 11695 bp, 9 predicted proteins | sample MGYA00580625_ERZ773063 | MGnify/ENA primary metagenome ERZ773063 (study PRJEB29015, sample SAMEA2738022) | human oral metagenome | biome: human oral; feature: human-associated habitat; material: dental | place: China | collected 2042 ...
CGTTTGAATAGCTAGTTCCCTTTGAAGGAGATGAGTAAGCTAATGCTTCAACACTTGCAGCTTTTAATGCAACATCGGCTATAACAACACCAATAGCAGCTGGTGCACCAACAATTAAACCAAAGGCTTTTCCTAATGGTGCTCCGAAAGCCTTATTAACAGCATAAGAAGCTCTAGCAGTATATTGAAGCTCTATATGTCCGACACTGTTAGCATATACATCTCCAAATTTTTCAGTTACATTATTGACAGCAACTTCAACTGCTCTTTTTACATCTGATACATCTTCTGCTCCAAATAAGATTAGTGAACCATGTCCTGCCCCACCTTCTGTATCTCTAGGTAATTCTATACTGATCACTTCTGTATTTGTAGCTTTTACTGCTTCATCAGCTGCCATTATAAATGGACCAGCTCCTGTTCTTGCTCCAATTATCCCTATTGAACGATATTTTTTATCAAGTCCCATTGCTTCATGTAATGCAGGGTCAACATTTGCAATTACAAGTCCTATACCATGTCCATGAGTAGTAAGTCCTACAAACTCTGTTAAACGACAATTAGGTTTTTCAGCACAAGCACAATTAGTTTCTACTTTTTCTGGAGTTTCACATATTCCTTTATCTTTCAGTTTTTCTACAACTTCTGCTACCATTTTTTGAACTAAATTTTCTTGCATACTCAATTTACCTCCTTATATTCTAAAAAAATTAAATTAGTTTCTATTATTTGAATTATAATAATAAAAAATGTCAAATTAATGTCATATCCTTTTATTTTGAATCTTATATAAGAAAATAAGTTAGTTACATAATTGAGATAAGTAAAAAACAAGAGAACTTGCATCTAAATTTTAGATAAAAAATCAAACAGAATGAGCCGAGTAATTCTCAGCGTGTTTGAAGCTGACTTGTCAGCAAGTTTGCTGAAATTACAGCGAATTCTTGATTTTTTACCGTTAAGAAATTTAGCTAGCAATGAGCTGTTTTTTACTTTGGTAACTCACTTATTTTTTATTACTCATAGACTTTTTTAAATAATTTCTTTAAATCTTCTAAATTTACTTCTCTTATATTTCCACTAGTACAAATATCTTCAAGAGCAGATTTAGACATAATATCTATTTCATTAAAATATTTTTCTTCATCTATTGCTAAATCTTTTACACAACTAGGAAGTCCTAAGTTTTTATTTAAAACTTCCACTGCCACAGCTAAACTTTCTGCTCCTTCTTCTGTATTATTTGCAGGAAAACCTAAATCTTTTGAAATTTCATAATATCTTTGAGCAGTAGTTTTATTTTCTGAATTGAATCTAATTATGTAGGGTAATATAGTTCCATTTATTTTTCCATGAGCTATATGAAACTTTCCACCAATTGCATGGGCTATACTATGATTTATTCCTAAACCAGATTTTTCAAAAGCAAAACCTGCTATACAAGATGCCTTTGCCATTTCAATCCTAGCTTCCTCATCTTTTATATTTCTATACATTCTCAAAAGATTTTTAAAAATAAGTCTTATAGCAGAAAGAGCATATATTTTTGTATAAAAATTTGCTTCTTTGCAAGTGTATGACTCAATAGCATGAGTTAGAGCATCTATACCTGAATCAGCTACAACTGATTTTGGTAGCGTTTTTGTAAGTTCAGGATCTAGTATTGCATATTCAGGTATCATCTCATTATCTTTTAATGGAATTTTTACATTATTCTTTTTATCTGTAAGAACTGCATAGGAACTTACTTCTGAACCTGTTCCACTTGTAGTTGGTAAGGCTATTAAAGGGATAGATAATCCAGATTTTTTTACAAAATATTTAATTGACTTAGCAGTATCAAGAGAAGAACCTCCTCCTATTGCTACCATCACATCTGGGAGAAAATCAATAACTTTATCTAAGGCTTTACTAACTATTTCAAATGCTGGATCAACTTCAACTTCATTAAAAATTCTGTAATCTATATTTTTTTGCTTAAATATATTTTCAAATTTTTTAGTCATTCCTATTTTTGACATAACTGAATCAGTTACTATAAAGGCTTTTTTAGCTTTAATTTTATTAATAACTTCATCAAATTTGTCTCCTACATAAACATTTGTATTTACTTCAAAAATTTTCATTTTTTCACCTCCAAATTTTTATAAAAATAGTTGCTATATTTTATCTAATGATATATTATTAAATAAAATTGTCATAATGATGTCAAAATATTAAAAATAATTTATTATTTTTCTTGAAATCAAATTTTAATAATCTTTAATAAAACTGCTGCGATGTCCATTATTGTTGAGTGAGCCTTTGTGGAGCTCACGAAACACTAATGGCTATCAAGCAGTTGATATTTAGTCTAGAAATCTTTAATAGCTATGTTTCAAGAGAAACATATGAGGAAGGAAATTATGCAAATACATAAAAAAATTACTATTATTAATACTTTTCTTTTATTTATTTTTTTTGCTTTATCTGTATATTTTTTTAATATAGAAATTTCTTTAAATAATTTATTAAAATTTTTGTTTCTTATAATTCTATTTTTTTTATTATCTAATTTTTTTTCTAAATTTTCTTTAATTAATACTTATAAAACTATACAAAAATTAGATAAAATTTTTTCTGTACTTTACAGTAAATTTATTACAGATTTGGAAAATAATTTTTTAAGTCTACAAGAATGTTTTAGTGAAGTATTCTCAACAGTAAAATTAGATATTTTAGATATTTTAGTAAAAGAAGAAGAAATAAAAAAAGAAAAAGAAAAGGCTGAAATTTTAAGTGGAGAATTAAAAGAATTAAATAAAAATTTGGAAGATAAAGTAGTTGAAAGAACAAAAGAATTAAGTATTTCAAAGGAAGTTGCAGAATCTGCAAACAAAGCTAAAAATGAATTTTTAGCTAAAATTAGCCATGAGATGCGTACTCCACTTACACCTATTATTGGTTATTCAAGAATATTATTAAAAGAAATAAATGATGTCTCATCTAAGGAAAAATTAGAAATAATACATACTTCTGGTGTTAAGTTATTAAATTTTACGAATGAGCTTTTAGATTTTTCAAAAATAGAATCAGGTAAAGTTGACTTGAATTATGAAACTTTTAATATAAGAAAGCTATTTCAAGATATATATCATGAGCATATTGACTTAGCAAAAATGAAGAATATTAATTTTAAAATTGATTATTTACATGCTAATGTTTCAATTTATTCAGATAAGATAAAAATTTATGAAATTGCAAAAAATATTATTCATAATGCAATAAAATACACAGAAAAAGGCTTTGTACTATGTGACATTTTTGTGGAAAAAAATACACTATTTTTTAATGTCTATGATAGTGGTATAGGAATGTCAGAAGAAAATATTAAAAATATTTTTGAAAGTTTTGTGCAAATTGGAAATGAACAATCAGGTGCAGGTTTAGGTTTAAGCATCACCAAAAAATTACTTGAAGTTTTAAATGGTAAGATTGAAGTTGAAAGTAAAGTTGGAATAGGTTCTACTTTTAAAATTCAAATTCCTATTGAAACTTCTCAAAAGGAGTTTGAAAATTTTTCTGATGTCATAAATAAAATTTTAAATTCAAATAACATTGGAATTAAAACAATTTTTTTAAAAAGCATATTAAAATTACCATTAAGAATAAAAGATTTAAAAGAAGCTCATAAAAAACAAGATATTGAAGAAGTCAGAAGAATTAATCATCTAATAAAAGGTACTTATGGAAATCTCAATTTATCTCTTGTCTATGATATTTCTCAAAAAATATCTGTTGAATTAAAAAAAGAAACTATTTCTTTTGACACAGTTTTACACTATATAGAAGAATTAGAATATTTAACTCACACCTTGGATTATAGTGAACTTTTTAATACCTATCTTCAATTTAAAGAAAGAAAAATTAAAATTTTAATTGCAGAAGATGCAGAAGAAACAAGAGATTTTCTAAAAGTCTTATTGGAAACTTCACTTGTTGAAGTTGATTGTGTGGAAAATGGTTTAGAGGCTTTAAACTTGCTAAAAATTAAAAAATTTGATTTAATATTCTTAGATATATCTATGCCTGTTATGGATGGAGTTCAAGCTGTTACCACAATTAAGGCTAATGACAACTTTAAAGATGTTCCTGTTGTTGCTCTTACTGCACATGCAATAATAGGGTATAAAGAAAAGTATTTGAATTATGGCTTTGATGCTTATGTTACAAAACCAATTAATGATTCTGTTCTGTTTAGTTGTTTAGAAAAATTTGTGCTTAGTGAAAAAAGGTGATATTTATGATAAAACTTTTAATAATAGAAGATTCAGAAGAAACAGTGGACTTGATAAGACTTATTCTTTCAAATGAAAATGATATAAGAATTTTTGATGCTAATACTATAAAAGATGGAATGGATTTAATAAAAAAAGATGCTTTTGACATTATTTTACTTGATTTATCTTTGCCTGATGGAAATGGGACTTATGTATGTGAACAGGTAAGGAAATTTCCAGAACTTTATGGAAGACCCTTTATTGTAGCTCTCACAGCCGATACATCTCAGGAGAGTGTAAATAAAAATCTTGAATTAGGTTGTGATGACTATATCAAAAAACCTTTTGATAGAAAGGAATTAGTTATTAGACTTAGAAAGTTCATAAAAAGATTACCTCAAAATAAAGAGATTATTATTTATGAAAACATAAAATTATTTTTATCTAATAGAACTGTATTGTGCAATGATGAATTTATTGATTTATCAAAAAATGAGTTTGAACTATTATATTATTTTATTATAAATAAAGGACTTCTTTTAACAAGAGCGAATATTTTGGATAATGTGTGGAAAGAAAATTTAGATATAAGTGATAAGGCTGTTGATCAATGTTTGAAAAGGTTAAGAAAAAAACTTCCTATTTTAAATGAAAATCTTATTTCAAAAAGAGGCTTTGGCTATATATTAAAATAAAGGTGATAGAAATGAAATTTAAAGTAACTACTAATAATTTTTTGGATATAGAATTTTTTCAAACTTTACAAGATAGATTTGCTGAGGAATTTGGAATTGCAAGTATTATCACAGATGTAAATGGAGTTCCTTTAACTAAGCCAAGTAATTTTACTGATTTTTGTATAAATCATGTAAGAGGTTGTGAGGTAGGATTAAAAAAATGTCAATTTTTTGATGCCTATGGAGGTTGTAAAGCAAAAATTAATAAAAAACCTATTATTTATCCTTGTCATGCAGGATTAATAGATTTTGCAAGTCCAATTATTATGGGAGATACACAGGTGGGATGCTTTCTTTGTGGACAAGTTTTGACTGAAAAGCCAGATGAAGAAAAATTTAGAGCTTATGCAAAAGAACTGGGTATCAATGAAAATAAATATATAGAAGCTCTTAGAAAAGTTAAAATACTTCCTTATGAGAGAATTGAGTATATTGCTAATTTTCTATATAAAATTTCATCTAAGATGTCTAATTTTATCTATTATCAAAATATGGGGATCTCTGCTAATAAATTCTATAAAAGTAGTATAGATGAGTTTCATAAATACTTACAAGCTGACAAAGAAAATAAATCTGAAAATAAAAAATTTTCTTTTAAAAATATTTTAAATAAGATTTCTGAAACTATAAAAATAAATTATAAAATTGATGAAAATGAATTATCTAAAATAAGTAAAATTTCTGATGATATTTCTGATAAATCATTATCTATAATTAAAAATATCCAAGATACTATTAAAAATTTTAATAATTTTGACATATCATAGAGGGGCTATACAATAGCCTCTTTTTTGTAAAAAAATTAAACAAACTTTTAAGTAATTTTTAAAGTCTAAGGTGAATAATTAATCTAAAAATTGTAATAATGGACTTAATATGTTATAATTTTTTTAAGTAAATTTTTTGAGGAGAGTAAGGTGAAAAAATTTTATATAAGTCTTTTGAAATCTTTGTTATATATAGCTTTCATTATTACAACAAAATTTAAAAAGCAAAAATTAAATGATTATTTTTCTAAAAAATTTTTAGAAATAAATAATGATTATGTATTGAAAAAGATAAAAAAGAAAATAAATGGTAAAATTTTGATACTTTTACCTCATTGTATACAATTCTATGATTGCGAATATAAAATAACATCTGATATTAATAATTGTAGAGCTTGTGGAAAATGTGTAGTCTATAATTTTGTGGATATACGGAATAAATATCAAAATATAGAAGTAAAAATAGCAACTGGTGGAACACTTGCAAGAAAGTATATCAAAGAAATACGACCTAGCTTGATAATTGCAGTAGCTTGTAAAAGAGATTTAATAAGTGGAATAAAAGATGCAGAACCATTTTTAGTTTATGGTATATTTAATAAAATAAATGGAGAACCTTGTATCAATACAACAGTTGTTATGGATGATATTTATGAAATTTTAGATAAAATAAATTTATAGGAGAGTGTTATGAGAAAGTATTTAATAATATCACTTTTAGCCAGTTATAGTATAGTTTTTGCAGGAGAATCAGAAGATTTTAAAGCAGTTGATAATCTTTATAAAGAAAGAAATTTTAAAACTGCTTTGACTGAGTCAGAAAAATTTTTACAAAAATATCCTGAATCAAAACATCAAAAGAGTATGAGAGATAAGGTTGCGAAGATCTATTTTTTAGAAAAGAATTATAAAAAAGCAGAAGAATTATTTAAAAAATTATTTACTATGGAAGAAAAACAATCTCAAAAAGAGGAATATGCTTCATATTTAGCAAGAGCTAATGCATTATTAAATAATTCAAACTCAGCTATGTTTTATCTAAGGGAAATCAAGGATGAAAAAACATTTCAAAAAACATTTTTTGCAGTAGCACAAGATTTTTTGGCAAAAGAAAATAATGAGGCAGCTAAAAAAGCATATACAGAGATTATTAATAATAAATATGAAAACTATAAAGAATCTATGATGGGACTAGGTATAGTTTATTACAATTTAAAAGACTATGATAAAGCAATATATTGGCTTTCAGAATTTTCAAAAGCTATGCCTAATGAAAATAAAGAAATGGTTTCATATTTAAGAGCTTCAGCTATTTATAGAAAAGGGAGTACAGATGAAGCTATAAAGTATTTTGAGGAATTAGCAAATATGACACCTGCTTCTGAATATTCAAGAAAGGCAGCACTATATTTAATAGAAATTTATAGTAATAGAAAAGATGAAGCAAAAGTACGTTTTTATTTAGAAAAGTTAAAAGGTACAAAAGAATATAATACTGCAATGACTATGATAGGTGATTTATATGTAACAAAGGAAAATTATGAAAAAGCCTTAGACTACTATAATCAAAGTAATGATAAGAATAATCCAAAACTTATTTATGGAGAGGCATATTCATTATATAAAAAAGGTAAATATGAAGAGGCATTGAAAAAATTCCAATCACTAAAAAATAGTGATTATTATAACCAATCAATTTATCATATATTTGCTATAAATTATAAGTTAAAGAATTTTGATGAAATTATAAGAAATAGAGAAATTATAAGAAAAGTTGTTGTAAGCCAAGTTGATACAGATAATATTATAAGAATAATTGCAAATTCAGCATATCAAGTTGGAAATTATAAACTAGCAAAAGATTATTATGGTAGACTTTTTGCTGTTTCACCAGATAAAGAAAATCTATTTAGAGTAATACTTTTGGATAGCCAAATGCTAGATATGGAAGATTTAAGAATTAGATTTAACCAATATAATGAACTATATTCTAATGATACAGAATTTAAAAAAGATGTGTATTTATATACAGGAGATGCTTATTATAAAGCTGGAGATCCAGAAAGAGCTGAGCAAATTTATAAGACATATTTGAATCAATACACTAATACAGAAGTTATATCAAGTTTGATGTCAACATTATTAGAACAAAAGAAATATGATGAAATGGAACAATATTTGTCACTTGCACAAGATGAAAGCAGTGTGAACTATTTAAAAGGTATAGCTGCTATGGGACTTGGAAAATATGATGAAGCAGAAGCAGACTTTCAAAAAGTATTAGCAAGTGGAGATCAAAGTTTAAGTACAAAAGTATACTTAAATAGAGTTAGAAACTATTTCTTAGCAGAAAGATATAATGAGGCTGTTCAAGCAGGAGAACAATATTTGTCTAAAATAACTCCTGATAAAGAAAAAGCTATATATAGTGAAATGCTTGATAAGATAGGATTGAGTTATTTTAGACTTGGAAAATATGACCAAGCAAGATCTTATTATTCAAAAATTGCTAGTATGAAAGGTTATGAAGTCTATGGTAAATTTCAAATAGCAGATAGTTATTATAATGAAAAAAATTATGAAAAAGCAGCAAGTTTATATAAAGAAGTTTATAATAACTATGGTGAAACTTTCTATGGAGAACAAGCATATTACAAGTATATAATGACACTTAGTTTGACCGGAAATACTGATGCATTTGAAAGAGAAAAGGATAACTTTATGAAGGTATATCCAAATAGTAATTTAAGAGGAACTATAACAAATCTTACTACTAATATGTATATAGAAAGTGGAGATACTGATAAAGCAATAGAATCTTTAAATAATTCAAGTGCAAACACTAATGATGCAAGTGTTAAAGAAAGTAATACTGCTAAGATAATAACTTTAAAATTACAAAAGAAAGATTATAAAGATATAGAAAAATATATAGCAGAATTACCAACAGAAGAAGAAAGAACTTATTATTCAGCACAATATTATGCTGCTAAAAAAGACCCGAAAGCAGTAAAAGAGTATGAAACATTGTTACAATATGATAAATATAAGGCTTATGCTTCAAAAGGGCTAGGAGATTATTATTTTGATAAAAAAGATTTATCAAAGGCTAAAAAATACTATGGAACTTATGCTACTGTAAATAAAAATCCAGATGAATATATCTTATATAGATTAGGACAAGCCAATGAAAAAGAAAATAACTTAAAAATGGCTTTAACTGACTACAAGGCAGTATATTCTAAAAATGGTAAACTTGCCAATGATGCTATGTTAAAAGCAGCAGAAATTTATGATAAACAAGAAAATGTAGCAGAAGCAGAAAAGTTATTTACAAAATTATATGCAGTAAAAAATAATAAAGAATTAAAAGCCTACTCTATGGAAAAATTAATTTATTATAAACTTGTAAAAAATAATACAAAAGAAGCTAAAAAATTGTATGATGAACTTAGAAAACTAGATGCAAAAAGAGCAGAAAAATTTAAAGCATACTTTTAAAATAATATAAAAAAAGTTCGTTACTAGCCAGATTTCTTAACGGATAAAAATTAAGAATTCGCTGCAAATTTGACAAACTTGCTGACAAGTCAGCTTCAAACAAGTCAAGATTTGCTCGGCTCATTCTATTTAATTTTTATCCTAAAATCTGGAATATAACTCACTTGTTTTTACTATTATTTATTGATTGTAAAAGGAGGAAGTGGATAAAATGAGTAAAAAATTGTTAGCATTATTTTTAGTATTAGGACTAATGGCTTATGCAGAAGATACAGATACAGTAGTTAATGACACAGCTGCAACTGAAAGTTCAGCAGAAGAAAATGTTGCTACTACTGAGCTTACTAAACAAGTAACTAGTGAAAATAATCAACAATTAGATGTAAAAGAAATAGATACAGAAGACTTGATACTTCAAAATCAAAATTTAGAATCATCTTCTGTAAATATAACAGGAGAAAATTTAAAAGAAAATGGAGACAAAGTAAAAGTTAATCAAGAAAATTCTGCTACCTTAGAAGAAGAATTATCAAAAGGTGTTGAAAAAAAAGGCTTTTTCAGAAGAGTGTTGGATAAATTATTTGGTTAAATATATAATTGTGAAAGGAAGAAATAGGAATGCAAATACTTAAAGCAGGTGGAATATTAATGTATTTTATTCTCTTAATGGGAATAATAGGACTTTATGCAATATTAGAAAGGTTTTCATATTTTGCTATAAAAGAAAGAAATAATTTTTCTAAGTTACCCTCAGATATAAGACAACTTATAAATGAAGGGAAAATAAAAGAAGCAATAGTTGCCTTAAATTCCAATAAATCATCAACATCAATGGTTTTAAAAGAAATATTGATTTATGGATATAAAGAAAATAAGGAAACTTTATCTGCACTTGAAGAAAAAGGTAAAGAAAAAGCAATAGAAAGGATAAAATCATTGGAAAGAAATATGTGGCTTCTTTCATTAGTTGCTAATGCTTCTCCATTGTTAGGGTTGTTAGGAACAGTTACAGGTATGATAAAAGCATTTAATTCAATAGCCTTAAATGGAACAGGAGATGCAGGAGTTTTGGCAAAAGGTATATCAGAAGCCTTATACACAACAGCAGGAGGACTTATTGTAGCTATACCTTGTATGATATTTTATAATTATTTCAATAAAAAAATTGATTTAATAGTGAGTGATATAGAAAAAACTTGTACAGAGTTGTTGAACCATTTCAGAGAGTAGGTGTGAGTAAATGAAATTAGAAAGAATAAAAAGAAGAAGTGGTGGAACACTAGTTTTAGAAATCACACCACTTATAGATGTAGTTTTTCTTTTACTTATTTTCTTTATGTTGGCAACAAGTTTTGATGAAAGATCAGCCTTTAAAATAGATTTACCTAAATCTACTGCTGCAAAAACAAAAAGTACATTAAAAGAGGTACAAGTTTTAGTTGATAAGGAAAAAAATATATATTTAAGATATACTGATAACTCAGGTAAATCACAAAGTGAAAAATTAGATTTATCAAGTTTTGTTTCAGTTGTATCAGAAAAACTTAACACATCAGAAAGTAAGGATGTAATGATTTCAGCTGATAAAGCTATTGATTATGGATTCATTGTTGAGATAATGAGCTTACTAAAAGAATCAGGAGCAACTGCTATAAATATAGATACTGCAATAAAAAGTAGGTGATAAAAGTGAAAAGAAATGACTATATTTGTTTATTTTTATCAATAATTATAAATATAGGTATAGTATTTGCTTTAACAGTATTTTCAACAGATGAAATGGTAGAAACAGATGAAATCAAAATAGGTTTGGTAGCAGTTGAATCTGATGCAAGTACAAGATTTAAAGGTGAGAAAAATGTAGATGCTAAAAAGCAAAATTTAGATGCAGACAGTATAGAAAAAAAAGCAGAAGAAGATAAGACTCAGGAAGAAAAACCTGTGGAGAAGCCAGAAGATAAACCAGTAGAAAAGCCTGAGAAAGAAAGACCAGAAAAAAAGGTTGAAGAGAATAAAAAAGCTGAAAAAACAGTTCAAGTAGAAGATAAACCTAAAACAACACCTAAAAAAGAAAAACCATCATTGGCAGATTTAAAGAAACAAATATCTAATTCACAGCCTAAGACTTCAAATGGAGGTTTTAGTCCAACTGCTGACCCTGATGGAGAAGAAGTTGTAGATAGAGTTTTACAAAATGTAACTTATTCAAATGGTTTGGTATCAGGAAGTAAAATGGGAAATTCTGAAGGAGGTTTATTAACTGATTGGAGTGATAGTAATAGAGCACCAGAATTTCCAAAATCAGCAAGAGATTCTGGAAAGCATGGTAAATTGAAAATTAAATTAAAGGTTGATAAAGCTGGAAATGTTTTATCCTATGTTATAGTAGAAGGAAGTGGAGTACCAGAAATAGATGCCTCTGTTGAAAGAG
>ERZ773063.1930-NODE-1930-length-11673-cov-2.604751_pt1 | contig 11673 bp, 8 predicted proteins | sample MGYA00580625_ERZ773063 | MGnify/ENA primary metagenome ERZ773063 (study PRJEB29015, sample SAMEA2738022) | human oral metagenome | biome: human oral; feature: human-associated habitat; material: dental | place: China | collected 2042 ...
TTAATACATATAATAGCGACTATTTCATCGTACGCAATGGCGGACAGACAGGCGAAGAGATAGCAGAATATTCCGGCACAACACTGGAAGGAGATAAATTACCTAAGCCTATCGTATCTACTGCTACCGACGGTTCGCTTACGATAGAATTCAAAGACCCCAAAGGTACGTCCAACAAAGGTTGGGAGATAGAGGTATATTCAATTGTGCCGCGTCCGTTGGCGATAAGCAATATCACGGCTACGGCTGTACAGGGTAGCAACTTATTGAAAGGAGCACAAGAACAGATGTTGAAGATAGACGTATCGGTCGAAGGCGAACGCGATACGCTCAATATATCTTCGTTCGACTTCTCGGCAGCAGGTAGCAACAATATCGGAGCCGATATATCGAAAGTAAGACTCTACGCTACGGGAATAATAGATGCTTTCGCTGCACACAACGAATATGCCCACAACGATACTGCCGTGCTTCGTATCAACGGCTCTACGGCTATCGTCAAAGAGGGTGTATATAAGTTCTGGCTCGTGTATGATGCATCGCCGTCGGCAACGATAGGCAACACAGTAACAGCAAAACTCGACTCCGTAAAGACAGGTACGCGATGGATTACTCCAAGTACTACCGCTACCGCTTCGCGTAATATAGTAGGAGGCTTCAGCGGTACATACACTGTCGGCGACGGTTCGTCAGACTATCCGACTATCAAAGCAGCTATCGATGCTATGAAAGGCGGTATCGACGGCAAAGTGGTATTTAACATCGTAAACGGCACATACAATCAGACCGTTGTAATACCTCATATACCGGGAGCTTCGCCCGAAAACACCATTACAATAAAGTCGGAAAGTGGTAACCCGCAAGATGTAACGATAGAATACAGCGGATACGCTCTGCCTAAATTCAAAAACAATGACCTTGGTATATTCTCAATCAATGGTGCCGACTATATCACAATAGAAGGTATCACTGTCAAGGCTGGTAGACTCGGTTACCCGGCTGCTATAATGGTAAACAACATAAGCAACCACGTAACTGTACGCAACTGCCGTATAGAGGCTCCGCGTGCTACAGGTACCCAATCTGGCAGCGATATAAATCTTATAAGAATCGAGGGTGAAAATAAGATTTATAGGAATTCCGACTTTTTCACCTTAGAGAATAGTACGCTCGACGGAGGAGGTACAGGTACATATATTTATGGTGCATCTTACGTAAGATTGCCCAAACAAAAGGGGGCTCGTATAGTGGGTAATACCTTCGTCAACCAGAGCAGGATGTGTATCTACCTTACCAAAGAAGACGGTGGTATAATAGAAAACAATACAATAGTAATGACCGGCATGCCAGCATCCTATGAGATTAAGGGAATAGATGCCGTAATGATGGGTAATACCATTATACGAGGTAATAGAATATCTGTCAATAGCACTGTAGGAAAGAAGGCTTATCCTTTGTTTCTGCGTCATTATGACACGAATGAAGATGTGCCCGGAAGAAACAAGATATACAACAACCAAATAATAATCGACAGTGTGGGTGGTACAGAAGCTTCGTATGGCATACAGTGTGTCGACCCTCTGAAGAATGTCGATATAGTGTACAACTCTGTAAATATTATTCACGGCAACAATATCGCACACGGCAATATTCATTTTGCAGGCAATAAAAGCCATCTTACCGAAGGTGTACTGGTTGCCAACAATCTATTGCAGAACAGTGCTCCCAAAGGTGAGGTATATAATCTAAACAACAATGGCTATCTGGCAGGAATTACATTCAAAAACAACGGCTACTATACTCCTTCGGATACTATTGCCGGAATCGGAAGTACCGAATATAACTTTGCCGGTTGGAACACAGTCAGCGGCGACCAAAACTCTATCGTAGAGCAGGCACAGTTTGTAGACCCGTCGTCGTCGCTCGACCTGAGCGATTTGGGCAGTCTGGCTGCCGCCTCGCCTATCGGATACGTTACTACCGATATAGACGGCAAAGCGCGTAATGCGTCGACTCCGACGATAGGTGCCTACGAGTTTGTACTGCCTACCCCCGAGTTTGCTGCTGGCTACCCGTATATTACCGATATAAAGGCTAATAGTGCTAAGGCAAAAATCAAGACTCTGGTAAACGGTAAGGTATTTTTCTTAGCAAAACTATCGTCGGAAGCAGCTCCGTCGGTAGCCCAAGTGATTGCCGCCGATAGTATCGACATAAATAAAAGTGTAGAAAAAGAGGTAACTATCGGAAATCTCAATAGCTCATCGGAATACAAAGCATACTTTGTAATTAAAACCACTTACGGCAGTCTTAGCGGGGTAATAGTAATAAGTGCGTTCTCTACTCCAAATGCTCCGACCGAAGTATCTACTTTCGAAAACGTAACAGTTGCCACAGGCGATTTCGTCGACGGTACGGCACAGTTCTCGGGCTTCGAGGTGAAACCCATCACCGACGGACAAGGTAGCAACAACCACAAAGCCGCCAAGCTCGTACGAGATAGCGTCTCGGTAACGATAAACAACAGCACAGAAGGGCTGACGCTCACAGGTTTCTATTTCAAATCGGATACCGCCGTAAGCCTCAATGCCTATAAAGGAACCGTAAGAGTAGGTTCGCGTACATTGTCGGCTACCGCAGGCAAATGGGTATTTATCGACCTCAAAGCATTCGGTAAGATTACGACTGTCGTACTGAAAGGTACGGGCAATATTATGATCGACGATTTCAGCGGAGCTCCGCAACCTCTGACCTCTACACTGCCCGCAGACACTATCGTAAACGAGAATATGTCTATTCTACTCGGAGCCAATATCAACGGAGGCGTAGTGCCATATACATATTCGTGGACCAACGCCCATAGAGATACTCTGAGCAGCACCGACAAACTCAATCTGACGGCACAAAAGACCGACGTCGTTACTCTTGTCGTTACAGACGCTTGGGGCAATACTCACAAAGCCAAGATTGTGGTTACCGTGCATGGAACGGCTAAGGTCGCCACTTTCGACGACCTCTATCTGCCTGCCGAAAGCTACTGGTGGGGCGATACCGTACCTAACTATAAAAATACCTTCTATAGCGGTTCGTACTCATTCGCCAATTCGATGATACCACATTCTAAGACTTGGGGACTCTTCGGTTATTCGAATAAGACAAGCACGTCGTTCGATCCGGACCAATTTATCACCGACCAGTTCAACTCCGTTGTAGGACACGGTGTAAACGGTTCGTCGAACTATGCCGTAGTATATCCGTCGCACGTGATGGGACACACTATGGTAGTACCGACGCACAAGCCTCAAGGCGATAGCATCAGAGGTTGTTATGTTACAAACAATGCTTGGGTAAAATATGTATCCTTACACGGTGCGGGTACAAACAGCAACGGTAAACAAGATGCAAATACACCATTCACTACCGGCGACTGGGTCAAACTGACGGCTAAGGCAGACAACGGCAAATCGGTAAGTTTCTATCTCGCCGACTATCGTTCGTCGAACCCCGCCGACCACTATCTGATAGAGTCGTGGCAGTGGCTCGACCTACGTAGCTTGGGTGTAGTAAAAAATGTTACCTTTACTATGGACGGCAATCGCCACAACCAATATGGTACTACCATACCCACCTACTTCTGTATGGACGACTTCGGCGGCGACCGACCGTTAACAACGTTTGCCGATACCGTATCTGCCGAAGTGGGCAAAACAAAGATGGTAAATCTCAATACCCTACTGCCCGCCGTCGACACAAAGGGAGCAAGTATCGAGTATGCTATCACCGATGGGGCAGACAATACCCTTGCAGACATCTCTGTGGTCGGCATAAGGCTCAAGATTACCGCTCATAAGGCAGGAAAGAGCAATATCGTACTGCGTCGTACTATCAAAGGTGAGAGCGAATTTATCGTTCTGTGGTTGAAGTTCGAAAATACCACCACCGATACCGACTTAGCCGATACCGAAAGTATCATAATATCGCCTAATCCGGCTACCGATTCGTTTAGTGTCAACCGCAGCGGCACGCTCGAAATATTTACTCTTTCGGGCAAAAAGGTTTACTCCGATGTCGGTTATCGCTCGGGCGAAACAGTAAATATTACAGGTTATAGTCAAGGTACTTATATCGTGAAAATCGATGGTAAGACGATGAAACTTATTGTCAGATAATCTCCCGCAAGGGATATCATAGAAAAGGAGCGGGGTGCCGTCAGAGGGTACTTCGCTCTTTTGTTTTATGTCTTTTTAGGTTCAAGATTAGTTAAGTTTATGTTTCCTCAAATCTTGTAGATAGTTATCCGTGTCTTCGTAGATAACTAAGTATATTCTTGTAGATAGTTATCTATATCATCATAGATAACTAAGTATATTTTTGTAGATAGTTATCCATATTCTCATAGATAACTAAGTATATTTCTATAGATAGTTATCTATATTTTCATAGATAACTAAGTATATTTTTGCAGATAGTTATCTATATAAATAAAGACGGGTATCTACATTTTTGCAGATACCCATCTTACTCTCTTTGAGACAAGCAATCACTTCTTTTTGTGAGCCTTTTCGGTCAATGCCGCAGCGTCTCTAAACTGTGCTTTTTCGATAGCTTCTTTAAGCTCCTTGCCCGGTTTGAAACGGATGTTGATTTTTTTTACATTGTCGGAACTGACGTCGTCTTCTTTTTCCGACCCTTTACTACTGATAGAAAGATAGAACGACCCCCAATCGCCAAGTTGTACGCTATTGCCATTTGTAAGTGCATTGATAAGCACTTTCTTCAACTGAGCTACAGCCATTTCGGCTTCTTTCGGGTTTAGTGTCGTCTCGTCGGCAATTTGTTTTGCCACCTCTTTCTCTTTCACCTGGTCTACTCGACGCAACACAGGATACCACAATTTCGTTTCGTCCTTCTTCAACGACGGATTTCGTCTTTGAATCTTATTATAAAATATAGCCATGATAAAATTTTTTTTGTGCCCCCAAGGGCGATTAGTAATATATTTAATAATAACTGCTACAAAAGTAGCAATTTTTTCTTACAAAACAAGAATATTGATTTTTTTTTCAAAGAAATATTTTCATCCGATAGTATTGGTTGTTCGCCACGTACACTGTCTTTTTCGTGCGTCATATTTGGAAATAGTATTAATTTTGCTTGCCGTACAAAAATAATATATATGTCGCAACTAACTGTAATACTTGTAATCGTAGGCTATTTGGCTGTATTGATGTTGTTTTCGTATTTCACCTCACGCCACAGCCGTAGCAACAACGATTTTTTCGTAGCCTCACGTCGCTCGAAGTGGTACCTTGTGGCTTTCGGTATGATAGGTTCTTCGGTATCGGGTATATCGCTTGTGGCAGTACCGGCTATGGTGGCTACCGCCAAGTTTACATACCTGCAAATGTGTCTGGGCTTTGTAGTCGGTTACATAGTGGTAGCCACAGTACTTCTCCCCATATTCTATCGCAACAATCTGACGTCGATATACGGCTATCTCAGAGAGCGTTTCGGCAGTAATACTCATCGTACGGGAGCTTGGTTTTTCATTGTATCGAAGATTGTTACCTCTGCCTCGAAACTATATGTAGCGGTACTTGTGCTACATACATTCTTGTTCTCGTCGTGGAATATCCCGATATGGCTTACCGTCGTTATATGTGTGTGTATGATTTGGTTGTATACTTTTCGTGGCGGTATCAAGACCATAGTATTTACCGATGCCCTACAGTCGCTTGTACTTATCGTTACCATAATATTGATGATAACCAATATGATGCAATTATCGGGTTGGTCGTTATACGAGTCGGTCGGTAGGGTAGTGGGCAGTGGTCTGAGCCGAACGTTTGTCGTCGACGATTTTGTGAGCGATAGGAATTTCTTCAAGCAGTTTTTCAGCGGGATATTTATAGTCGTCGCCATGACAGGGCTATCGCAAGATATGATGCAGACGACTCTCTCTTGCCGCAATCTGTCGGAAGCTCGCAAGAATATGTTGCTGTATGGCAGCTGTTTCGTACCGTTCAATCTGCTTCTGCTCTTTCTCGGTGCTCTTATGATAATATTTTCGACGCAAACGGGCATAGTACTGCCCGAGAATCTAAACTCGTTGGTACCGATGTTTGCAGCCGACTATTTTCTGCCTGTTGTGGCTATAATGTTCGTAGTAGGTATTATAGCTGCTACATTCAACTCGGCAGATTCGGCTATGACCGGTATTGCTACTATCTTTTTCGTAGATATCCTCCGCCATACCGACAACGAAAACAGTTCGGTAAGACTCCGACAAATAGTATATTTAGCTACCTGTGTCGTTTTCGTATTGGTTATATTGATGTTCGATAGTATCAAAAACCGTAATCTTCTCGATACCATATATACCATAGTCGGTTACGCATACGGTCCGCTTCTGGGCTTATTTGCCTTTGGGCTTTTCACCCGATGGCAAATCAAAGACCGAATACTGCCTTTGGTGGCAATACTTTCGCCCCTTCTTACTTATGCGGTATCTGCCGGTACAATGTATTTTTTCGATTACAAATTCGGATATGAACTATTGTTGCTCAATAGCTTTTTTATGTTTGTAATGCTGCTCGCAATCCGACGCAAATAGATATTGTCTGTTAAGACATTTGCCACCGACGGTTGTTTATTCCCACTCTATCGTTGCGGGCGGCTTGGAGGTAATATCGTATATGACACGATTGACGCCTTTGACTTCGTTTACTACCCTGCGGCTCACCGTCTCGAGTACGTCGTAAGGTATACGTGCCCACTCGGCAGTCATACCGTCTATCGAGGTAACCGCTCTGATGGCAATGGCGTAATCGTATGTTCGTTCGTCGCCCATTACACCGACGCTTTGTATATTGGTAAGCACGGTGAAATATTGCCATATATCTTTGTCTAAGCCTGCTTTTACTATCTCGTGACGAAGTATTGCATCGCTGTTGCGTACTATCTCGAGGCGTTCGTCGGTGATGGTGCCGATGATACGTATGGCAAGCCCCGGTCCGGGGAATGGTTGCCGCCACACTATATCGTGAGGGATACCGAGGGCTTCTCCCAGAGCACGTACCTCGTCTTTGAATAGCTTGCGGAGCGGCTCTATCAGCTTGAACTTCATATCTTTGGGTAGCCCGCCTACGTTGTGATGTGTCTTAATAGTCTGTGCCGTATTGGTGCCGCTTTCGACGACATCGCTGTATAGCGTGCCTTGTGCCAAAAAGTCGAACTCTCCGAGTTTCTTCGACTCCTCGTCGAAACAGTAGACAAACTCTCTACCGATGATTTTACGTTTTTTCTCGGGGTCGGCTACTCCCTCGAGTTTACTGAGGAATCTCTGCTTGGCGTCGATTTTCACCACATTGATGCCAAACAAGTCGCCACAGGTCTGCATTACCTGCTCGCCTTCGTTCTTACGCAGCAATCCGTGATCGATAAACATACAGGTGAGTTGTGCTCCAATGGCTTTTTGCAGCAATACGGCCACAACAGTGGAGTCTACTCCTCCGCTAAGCCCGCAAAGTACCTTGCGGTCGCCCACCGTGCGGCGTATCTCTTCGACCTGCATATCTATATAATTGCCCATCGTCCAATTGTTTTGGGCACGACATATTTTAAGCACAAAATTTCTGATTATATCATTGCCGTAAACCGAATGCCTTACCTCAGGGTGGAACTGCACGCAGTATATACGTCTCTCTTCGTTGCACACAGAGGCTACTATGCCGTTGTCGCTCTTGGCAACGAGTTTGAATCCGATGGGCAACTCGGTAACAGAGTCGCTGTGGCTCATAAATACGTCTTGGTGCTCGGGCAACCGGTCGAACAGCATACAACGGTCTACAATATTTATCCCCATCTTACCGTACTCTTTGGTAGCCCCTCTGCCTATGGTACCGCCGAAGTGCTTAGAGGTGAGCTGCATACCGTAGCAAATGCCGAGGATTGGTATGCCGAGGTCGAATAGTTTTGGGTCGCACGTAAAGGCATCTTTTTCGTAAACGCTCCTCGGACCTCCCGAAAAGACTATTCCTCTGACGTCGTCCATCTTCGATATTTCGTCTGCCGTAATGGTATGGGGCAAAAGTTCGGAAAAGACACCCATCTCGCGTATTCTGCGAGCTATGAGCTGATTGTATTGACTGCCAAAGTCGAGAACAAGTATTTTGTCGTATTGCATTGTATATTAATTCTATATTGGTTTACTGTAAGTCGTCGCAAAGTTAGGTATAAATTCTGACTCCTGCAATTGTTAGTTAAATTTGGATATTATAAAAAGGCTATGGTATAATGAAACAAAAAGATATGGAACATACATTCGGTATGCTCCATATCTCTGAGTTAGATAAATTTTTATAGTTATTATTTATTTGTGTTGTTCGTAGGCGACTGATTGTTATTGGGTTTGCCGATAGAGTCGCGCATAGCGGTATCTGCTTCTATGTTTTTCATTCGATAATAGTCCATTATTCCCAGATTACCGTTGCGGAATGCTTCAGCCATGGCTAATGGTACTTGTGCCTCAGACTCAATTACTTTTGCCTTTGCTTCTTGTGCTTTTGCTTTCATCTCTTGTTCGAGAGCGATAGCCATAGCGCGTCGTTCTTCGGCACGGGCTTGAGCTATATTTTTATCTGCTTCAGCCTGGTCCATTTGCAGATTGGCTCCGATATTTTTACCTACATCTACGTCGGCAATATCTATCGATAGTATCTCGAAAGCAGTACCTGCGTCGAGTCCTTTGCTTAGTACGAGTTTCGATATCGAGTCGGGGTTCTCGAGCACAAGTTTATGCGACGTAGCCGAACCTATCGACGAAACTATACCTTCGCCCACACGAGCTAATATTGTCTCTTCGCCTGCTCCTCCGACAAGCTGACGTATATTGGCACGGACAGTGACGCGAGCCTTTGCCAGAAGCTGTATGCCATCTTTTGCTACAGAGGTAACGATTGGAGTATCAATTACTTTTGGGTTCACCGACATTTGCACGGCATCCAATACGTTACGTCCGGCAAGGTCGATAGCTGTAGCCATCTTGAACGACAGGTCTATATTTGCTTTAGAGGCAGATACAAGGGCATGTACCACCTTTTCGACGTGTCCGCCGGCAAGATAGTGAGCCTCCAAATCGTCACGTCTGATATCGAGCAGACCTGCTTTATGTGCCTCTATCATAGCGTTTACTATTACAGGAGCGGGTACCTTCCTGAGTCTCATCAGGAAAAGTTGCAATAAAGAGATGTTTACTCCTGCTGCTTTTGCGTTGATCCACAAAAGTATAGGAACAAAATAGAAAAAAATTATGAGCAATACCAAAGCAAGAATTGCTCCTCCCAACACTAATAATTCCATAATTGTTTTATTTGTATTTAATTGATTATCCGAAAGATATATTTATTAAACTATTTGTCTTACCAATATCTCTTGTTTATCGGCAGATACAACCTCTATATCGGCATCGACATCGATAAAGCCGTTGATAGACTTTACTTCCACCATTTGTCCGTTGATATCTGCATTACCCATAGGGGCTAAGCGCGACGAAGCCGTACCTCTGTCGCCGACCTGTACGAATTGATTTTTAGCATCTAACTTAGAATCTATTTCGGTTTTAAGAGATACTTTGTCCATTACTCCGAGTTTTACGAAAAGATATATCGATACGGTGAGCATCAAAGCGATTATTCCTATCGTATACCATCCTATATCGCTACCAAACGATGCAAAAGCTACCCACACCGATGCAACTAAAAAAAGTCCTCCGGCTACACCTGCTATGGTGGTGCCGGGTAAGAAGAATATTTCCAATACTATAAGGGCTATACCTAATATAGCAAATGTAATTATCAGGGCAATAGGCATTACGGATGTGCTTTTATATCTGTAGAATCAAGATTTCTGCAAAGATAATATTTTTCTCAAATATGAACGTGAGAATAATTGCATCAATACCTCGCGTATTTGTATTATATTGCCGGTCTATAGGCTTATGTGTGATTTAAAAAGGTAACCCGTATTTGAGTTACCTTTTTAGTTTAAATGCTTTTGAATACATCTTTAATGATTCCTATAGCCTCATACATCTCCGATTCGTTGATTATTAGAGGCGGTGTGAATCTTATAATGTGTTCGTGTGTGGGTTTTGCGAGCAATCCTTTGTCGCGTAGCATGATACATATATCCCAAGCCTTGATATTATTTATCGGCTCGGTTACTACTGCATTGATGAGTCCTTTGCCTCGTACCTGTTTTATCATTTTGTGGTCGATGCGAGCCATTTCGCTTCTGAATATTTCGCCCATACGTTGGGCATTTTCGGCTAGTTTCTCGTCTTTTACCACATCGAGAGCCGCTATAGCTACTGCACAGGCAAGAGGATTGCCTTGTTCGCCGGGCTTTATTGTGAGCATTATCTCGTCGTCGGCAAGTACTGCCGATACGGGCGATATACCGCCCGATAAAGCTTTACCGAGCACCAAGATATCGGGGCGTACGCCTTCCCAATCGCATGCCAACATTTTTCCCGAACGTCCTATACCGCTCTGTATTTCGTCGGCAACGAACAGTACATTGTGTTTCTTGCATATATCGTAGCAGGTTTTAAGGTAGCCTTCGTCGGGTACAACCACACCTGCCTCTCCCTGAATGGGTTCGAGAAGGAAACCGACTATATTTGGGTCGCCTATGACTTTCTCGAGTGCCGAGGCATCGTTGTATGGTATTTTGATAAAACCTTCCGTAAAAGGAGCATAGCCACCGTAACTACTGGGATCGGTACTCATAGAAATGATAGTGATAGTACGTCCGTGGAAATTTTCCGAACACACTACTATCTTAGCTCTTCCTTCGGGTACACCTTTGACATCGTATCCCCATCTGCGAGCAAGTTTGAGAGCTGTCTCTACGGCTTCGGCGCCCGTATTCATCGGCAATAGTTTATCGTAACCGAATAACTTGGTGGTCTTCTCCATAAATTCGCCTAAGAGATTGCTGTAAAAGGCTCGCGACGTAAGAGTAAGTACGTCGGCTTGACGTTTGAGAGCTTCTACTATTTTAGGATGGCAATGTCCTTGGCTTAGAGCCGAATATCCCGATAAAAAGTCGAAGTAACGCTTCCCATCTACGTCCCAAAGATAGACTCCTTTGCCACGTTCCAATACTACCGGTAGCGGATGGTAGTTGTGGGCTCCGTATTTATTTTCTCTATCTATAAAATCTTGTGTAGTCATATAATTTCTATGTTTTTAACGGTTTAGACGAGTTGCTTAGTTGCCTTTATTTTTGTTCTTTTCTACTTGCCTTTCGAGAGCCGAGATACATTCGTCGACTGCTTGTTCGAAAGAGTTCGCTATTTTCGATGCGAATAGCTTGGCATTCGGAGCATTGATGGTAATTTCAGCCTCTTTGTTGTCGACCGATTCGGGTTTTGTAACTTTCAAGTAGACAGTTGCCGATATGGCTTTGTCGAAAAACTTGTCGAGCTTCGACATTTTCTTGTTGATGTAATCTCTTAGTTTGTCTGTGGCATCGAACTTGATGCATTGAATTGTAACTTCCATAATTCACTATATGATTTTTAAATTAATAAAAAGGTTTACGAAATATTTTACGGCAAAGATATGAAAAAAAATCATATCTACAATAGACTGTGCTTTTTTGTTTTAT
>ERZ773063.1934-NODE-1934-length-11666-cov-3.217294_pt1 | contig 11666 bp, 8 predicted proteins | sample MGYA00580625_ERZ773063 | MGnify/ENA primary metagenome ERZ773063 (study PRJEB29015, sample SAMEA2738022) | human oral metagenome | biome: human oral; feature: human-associated habitat; material: dental | place: China | collected 2042 ...
CTTTTCGGTAGATTTAAGCTCGTCCTAGGTGCTTACGCTGGGCTTTCGGTGCTAGATACTGAAGTTAAAATAGACTATAGCAATGGCGGCTGGGTTAGAGCGGACGATACGCTGGGTGGCTTCATTTTGGGCGGCAAGATAGGTACTGCGTATGAGTTTGGCTCCAATAGCGAGATTGAAATGGGCTTTAAAGCAAGCAAGGCGTGGTACAAAGACGGCGATTATATCGAAGATAACGACGGTAAAAAATACGGCGTTTACGCAGGATATAATTATAAATTCTAAGAATTTTCATATTTGAGGCATTGCGCTGCTTTCATAGAGCCTTGATGTTCAGTGGTTTTGCAGTGTGTTGGGTGTGGCTAGTTTCGTCGCAAGGCTTTACTAAGTTTTAGTAGAATCTTGCGACGAGGTTTAAATCATGATGAATTTAACGCCTTTAAATTCAATCCTAAAATTTTAACTTATGGAATTTCGTCGATAAAAATTCCATTTCAGATTTTATTGGCTAAATTCCACCCCTGCGCTTTTGGATGAAATTTCGTTCATTTTCGAGATTAGATTAAAATTTTAATGACGGCAAAAGAAATTTTAGATAAAATCAACAATTTCATACCAAAATTTTACTCAAAGGATAGAGATGAAGAGTTACGTTACGGGCTTTCCGCGCATCGGAGAGCAGCGCGAGTTAAAGAAGGCTTTGGAGAGCTATTGGGCGGGCAAGTGCGATTATGACGCGCTAGAGCGGGTTGCTACAGAACTAAAAGATCGCCACATCAAATATCAGCTGGATGCTTGGAGCGGCTTAATTAGCGTAAACGACTTTTCATACTACGATCTGATGCTCGATACCAGTGTTCTTTTCGGCGTGATCCCGCAGCGTTTTGCGGCTCTTTCGGCGCATGAGCAGTATTTTGCTATGGCGCGCGGCAGTAAAGACGCAGTCGCGATGGAGATGACGAAGTGGTTTAACACAAACTACCACTATATCGTGCCTGAGATCTCGGCGTATACGGAATTTAGCCTAAATCCTAGTAAAATTTTAAGCGAGTACAAGGCCGCGAAAAATAATGATTTTAAGGATTCCTGCGCGCTAAAGATAAATTTAATCGGACCTATCACCTATCTCGCGCTTAGCAAATCAAGCGACAAAAGCGATCCACTCGCGCATTTAGATGCCCTTGTCGCGAAATACGAGGAACTGTTAAAGCTTCTTAGCGAGCTTGATAACGAGGTCGTAGTTCAGATTGATGAGCCGATCTTCGTGACGGATCGCGCGACCGAGCTGGCGCCAAAGATCGAGCCTGTTTATCAGCGCCTAAGTAAGGCCGCAAGCAACGTAAAAATTATCTTTGTGACCTATTTTGAGCATGCGACCGAGGCCGTGCGCGAGATAGTAAAGACCGATGTATGGGCGATCGGGCTTGATTTTGTTTACGCAAGCGAGGAGAATATAAAAAAGGAGCTTGAAGCTTTAAAAGACGCTAAGACCGTGCTTTTCGCAGGCGTGATCGACGGGCGTAATATCTGGAAGAGCGACATCGACAAAAAGCTAGCTCAGCTTAGAGCCATCGAAGCCTACGTTCCTAAGGAGCGTATCTATGTGGGCACCTCCTGCTCGCTTTTGCATGTGCCTTTTACGCTAAAATATGAGGACAAGCTAAGCACTGAGGTTAGATCCTGGCTAAGTTTCGCAGTAGAAAAGCTAAGCGAAATTTCGATTTTGACCCATCTTTTCTTTGAAATTCCGATGTGCGAACACGGCATGAAGGCTTACGAGGAAAATCAAAAATCCGCTAAAACTCGCGCTAGCTCGCCGCTTATTCATGATGAGCGAGTGCAAAGCCGTGCCGCAAATTTAAATAAATTCGAGCGCGCCGATCGATACGAGGATCGCATCAAGGTACAGAAAAAGGAGCTAGGCTATGGAATTTTACCTACCACTACGATTGGCTCCTTCCCGCAGACTGCCGAGCTTCGCCAGGTTCGCAACGCCTATAAAAAGGGCTTAATTGGCCGCGAAGCCTACGAGCGCGACATCAAAGCCTACATCGACGACTGCGTCAAATTTCAAGATGAGATCGGCCTGGACGTGCTGGTTCACGGCGAGCCGGAGCGCAACGATATGGTCGAGTATTTCGGCGAGCAGATGAGCGGATATGCGTTTAGCGCCAACGGCTGGGTACAGAGCTACGGCAGCCGCTGCGTGAAACCGCCACTACTTTTCGGCGACGTCAGCCGCCCAAAACCGATGACCGTAGAGTGGATCAAATACGCCCAAAGCCGCACTAAAAAGATTATGAAAGGTATGCTAACGGGACCTGTTACGATGATGAACTGGAGCTTCGTGCGCGACGATAAGCCTCGCGATCAGATAGTAAAACAGCTCGCACTTGCGATTTTTGATGAAATTTCGGATCTGCAAGACGCAGGTATCAAGATCGTTCAGGTGGACGAGGCTGCGTTTAAAGAGGGTTACCCGCTTAGATCCGAAAACATCCCTGCGTATGAAAAATTCGCCGTTAGTGCTTTTAAGCTCGCTGTCAGCGCCGCAAGTGCTCACACGCAGATTCATACGCATATGTGCTATTCGGAGTTTAACGACATAATCAAAACGATAGAGGCGATGGATGCCGACGTCATCAGCATCGAGACTGCTCGCAGTGGCAACGAGCTGCTTCGAGTTTTCAAATCGGTCGGCTATAAGCAAGAGGTCGGTCCGGGCGTTTACGACATCCATAGCCCGCGAATTCCTAGTGTACAGGAACTCGTAAGCCAGATCCGCGCGCTGCTTGAGGTACTTCCGAAAAAGCAGCTGTGGATCAATCCGGACTGCGGCCTAAAAACCCGCAAATGGGAGGAGGTCCGCCCGAGCCTAAAAAATATGGTCGAAGCGGTAAGGATAATCCGCGCAGAAGCATAAATCTAGCGCAAAAAAACTTTGCTGTCGGGCAAAATTCCACCCGGCAGCCATTTTGCGATAGAATTATGTGGAACGTTTATTTCGAGTATGGACCGTTAAAACAGCTGCGCGAAATTTTACTTCGAGCGAGTATTAAAAGGTAGTATGAAATTTCACCGCGTCTGCTTGGCAAGCATATTTGATAGCTGCTAAGTAATACGGCGATGTGAAATTTAGTGCAAGTTTTACGGCTTTTACAGGCGCACAGAGACGGACATTTCTTGAAAATGCGGCGTAAAATTTCATCTCGACTGCTAGCTTGGAATTTCATCGCAACTACCTGCTTGCTTGAGACGCAGAGCGTAAATTTTATCGCGATTGCCCTAAAGGCAGGTTGAGGCAAGCGATAAAATTTTAAAATTTTCGCAAACCAGTTCTTGCGCACACAGACCTCTTCGCTAGCCTAATAAAAAACGCTGAAATTTGCAATTTTACGCGGCGTTTTATGAGCTACTCGCGCCGCTAAATTAGAATTTCAAAACGCAAGCTAAAGCTGGTATCGTTGCGCTAGAAATTTTAAATTGCAAATTAAAATTTACATTATCTCGTTAGAATGGCTAGGTTACGAAGCGAGATTCGGCTCTGCTACGTTAAATTTCAGCCAAGTCAAAATCTATGTAGCCGCATTAATTTATGACTAATTTCGCCTGGCTAACCTGAAGTTGCGTCGCGTTAAATTCGAGTTAGAGCCAAAATTTTACGACGCGGAACTCATTGATTTTAACTTGCGTTTTGTTCGAAAGAGCGAGGCTGGCGCAAGGCGCATTTACGCTGCCACGAAATTTAAAAGAGACTTTATGGTGGCGTAGGTTTTGCAATTTGTAGTAAAAATTAAAAGCTATGATTTTGGCTCGTAAGGCACAGCTTTTAGATGGTTTCTATCACGCCTTAAAGTGAGATTTACTTAGTAATTTCGCGCGATAGATTTTAATAGGCGGAATTTTATTATCGCCGCAAAATTTTTTGGCTTTTAAAATTTTGCTTTGTAGAATTTCAGCCCTCATAGTTGTGATGAAGTGCGGCTCATTTTATTTTGTAGGATTTTAGCGGCATCGCGTTTAATTTATATGGCATGATTCCAAGGTGCTTATTTTGAAATCCTGCGGGTAGAACTTGTGAGACTGCGTTTGCGAGGTTTTGTAAGAATTTGATGGCAAACCGCTCAGCGCGTTTAAAAATTTTATTTGTGCGTCGAGCCCTCATTTGCGTTTCAAATTTTGCCATTGTGGCGGAATTTTGCTCACGTGGCAAGGGCTTGCTGCAAGCTGTCCATGAAATCTAAGGATTTGGACGCTAAATTTATTAGCGTGTTTAGCGACGCAACGCCGTGACTACCGCCATGCCTGCGCATAAAATATTGCGCTGCAAGCGATTTAAAAAAGCTTTTTCGCTTCGTATAAATCTCACGCCGTGAGCGTTTAAAAGCCGCAAGAGCTTTAAAAATTTAAATTGGAAAGATTAATGACATTTTTTTCGCCTGAGTTTGTCCTTGCTTTTTTAGCGTTTTTAATCGTTTATTGGACGCTCAAAAATCATATTTTCGCGCAAAAAATTCTGATCCTGCTGGCAAGCTACGGCTTTATGTGCTCCATAAATCCGCGCTTTGCGCTAGTGCTTGCGGCCTATAGTGCTTTCGTATATTTTGCAGGGGTGTGTATCGCGCGCGCTAATCGCGTAGTCGCGAAAGCCATACCGCCCGCAAAGCAGTCTTCGCACAAGAAAAAGCTATCGCGTAAAGCAGCAGCCAAGCAGATGAGCGCAACAAAACAAGCTGGCATAGCAAAGCAGGTGCAAAAAGCGGGGTTAGCGAAGCAGCTCCCACTACCCACTACGAAGGCACGCGCAGTGATGCTTGCGGCGGTTGCTGGCGGCTTATTTTTTCTCGCGTTTTTTAAATATTATGGCTACGTCAGGGAGTTTTTCAATGCCGTGCTTGCCGCGCTGCACCTAGGTGCCGTCGATAGCGTGGCGTTTCCGCTTGGAATTTCATATTATGTTTTTATGTCGATCACCTATTTCGTCTCGGTTTATAGGCGCGAATGCGGCGAGCAGGGCTTTTTGAGCCTGGCGTGCTTTTTGGCGTTTTTTCCTAGCGTCGTGATGGGTCCTATCGGGCGCGCTAGCGCTGCCAAGGGCGTAGAGCCGGTACTGCCGCAGTTTGATCGCTTCAAGCACTTTGGCAATGCCGATGAAATTTATGTGCTTATAATTTTTGCCTTAGTTAAGCTGCTGCTTATTAGCGGCTATTTGGGCGCGTATTATAGCGATGTGATTTCGGGCGTTTACGGCGACGAGCCTGAGTCCTCCGCGGCGCAAATTCTAGCCGCACTGCTGCTTTATGGCGTGGTGCTTTATACGAATTTTAGCGGTTTTATCGATATGGCGCGTGCGCTTGGACTTGCGATGGGCTTTAAGCTGCCTCAGAATTTTAATATGCCCTATGCGGCTAAGAATTTAGGCGAGTTTTGGGATCGCTGGCATATCAGCTTATCCACGTTTATACGCGATTATATTTATATCCCGCTTGGTGGCTCGCGCAATGGCTTTGCGCGCACCTGCGTAAATTTGCTAATTGCGTTTGCGCTATCTGGTATCTGGCACGGCGCGGGATTAAATTTTTTGATTTGGGGGCTTTTGCACGGAGCAGCGCTTATATTTTTAAAATGTCTTGCCAAAGTGGGCGTAAAGCCGTTAAATCCGCATTTGGCGCTTTTTTGCACCTATATTTTTGTAAGTTTCGCTTGGATTTTTTTCGCCAATTCCCTTCCGGATGCGGCGGCGATTTTGAGCGCTTTTACCCGCGCGCGAGTTTTCGGAGATATTAGCGAGCTAGCGGTGCTTGCGGTGATTTTAGCGGGGATTTTTGTTTATCCTAAAATTTCAGCTCTTAAAGATACTTTAATCGCGCTTTTTGCCGAGCTGCCGTTTTTACCTAAAGCTCTCGTGCTCGGCATGATCTTCACGCTGATTTTTGCGCTGATGCCAAGCGGAATTCCAAATTTCATCTACGCAGGATTTTAGATGCTTAGGTTTGTTTCGACTCTGCTTTTTGCGCTGCTTTTCTCAGCATTTTTTATGCAAGGCTCACTGCTTTATTATTTGGAGCAGCGATTTCACGATGATTTCGGGCTAGAAGAATGGCTGCGCCGCTCGCCGTTTCGCGTAGGCGGAGAGATCTACGAAAAGATTGCAAATGGCGCAGATAAGCTTGAGCAGCGTATCAAAGGCGAGGACATTAGCAAGGATGAGGACGCAAGTCCGCATAGCGGAAGCAAAAATTTTAAAAAACCTGCGCAAGATCGTATGGCGGAAAATCAAGCTTTGCAAAGTGTGCGAGATCACGATGCTTCGCAAAGCGTTAAACCGCAAGATAGCAAGCTGCAGGCTCATGCTGCAAAGAATTCCTCTTTAAATAATTCTACGCATCATTTAAAGACGCGCGATTCGGCGCAGGAGCCTTACGCACAAAATTCCATCCCTCAAAATTCTACTTCGCAAAATTCCGTGTCACAAAGCCTGGCTACAACAAGCTCTGTGCCGCACAGCTCCTCTGCGTCGCAAAATTCCGTCACGGCAAGTGCAACCTTGCAAAGCGGCGAAAATTCCGATTCTCAACTTCCTGTTCCGCAGGCTTTGGAGCAGAATTTAACGACGCAAAGCTCCGCGGAGATTGATGCTAAAATTTCGCTTAGCGACGATGGCAAAATCCGTCTAAATGCAGGCGATGAGGTGCTTTTTATCGGCGATAGTCTGATGCAATACGTGGGGATGAACGCTAAGAAATTTTTCCCGAAGCGAAGCCTGAGAGTGATCGATCTTAGCAAGCAATCGACGGGGCTTGCGAGCAAGAAATCTTTCGACTGGCAAAAGACGCTCGATACTGCGCTTAGAGAGAATGGCGGCGTTAAGCTTGTAGTCGTGCTGCTGGGTGCGAACGACGTCTGGGAGTACCGCGCAGGCGGCAAGACCTACGGCATCAAAACGCCGCGCTGGCGGGAGTTTTACGCCTCAAGAGTGCGCGAGATCTACGATACGGCGCACTCGCACGGCGCGGGAGTGCTGTGGCTAGCGATGCCGTGTATGCAAAAGCCGGATTTTGAGGAGAAAACGCAGCTGCTAAATCAAATATATGCCGACGCTAGTATGGCGCTTGGCGGGTATTTTATGCAAACAACCCCGCTGGTGTGCGAAAAAGGCGTCTATAAAACCTATCTGCAAAGCGGCTCCAAGCTCGTGCGCGTGCGCCAAGACGACGGCATTCATATGAGCAAAGAGGGTTGCGAAGCGGTAGCGAAAGAAATTTTATCAAGGATTGAAGTTGAGTAAATTTATAGTGATTTTATTTGCCGCATTATTGGGCGGATGCGCGGCAAACGCAGGCGTCCGCGGCATAAATTCCGCAAATGCAAAAAGCTCTGCGGGCTTTGGAGTGAAATTTTTTGGCGATTCGCACTTAGGAAGCGACGCGCTGATAGATGCTTTCAGGCACGGCTTTTTCGTGCAAAACAGCGTCGGCTTCGTGCCTGCAATGATGCCTAAATATCACAAAAGCGAAAATATAGAATTTAAGCAAAGCGGCTTTAATGTAATCTCATCCCGCACCGAGCAAGACCCCGATTTCCCACTATGCGGAGTGATCGCTACCGGCAAAAAGGGCGCTAATGTGCGACTGGAGCTAAAGCAGCTTAGCGGCGATTTTTACGTCGAAATTTTGCATAAATCGGATCAGAGCGGCGAGATTTTTCGTGTACGCGATGCAAGCGGGCTAAGCGCGTATATTTCACAAGAAGTGCCGCAGAAATGGGAGTATTCTAAGCTGCGACTTAGATTTCCTATCGAAATTCGATCGCTGCGTGATGGAGCAGAGCTTGGAGGATATAAAATTTACCGTAAAAACGCGCGCTTTGCAGACTCTTGCGCGAGCAATGGCGCGTTTAGCAACCTCTACGAAAAATGGGGCGCAGATGCCTTTGGTAGGGATTTTTCAGGACTTAGATACAATCTCGTAGTCATCGCTTACGGCACAAACGACGCGATGGATCCGAAATTTGACGAGCAAAAATTCTACCAAAGCGTCCGTGGGCTGCTTCGCTCCGTTCGCTCCGCAGCTCCCGGTGCGAAAATCCTGCTCGTAGCGCCGCCGCGAAGCCCTAAAGTGCCAAACGCCTCACGCGCTGCGGAGGCGCTAGCGCATCTAGCGCGAGATGAAGGGGCGATGTTTTACGACATAGCCGGTCTTATGGATGAGGATGGCGGCTGGCGCGGCTGGCGCGAGCGTGGGCTGATCCGCCCTGACGAAATCCACTTGCAAAAAGAGGGCTACGAAAAAATCGGCGCAGCGCTGGCGACGAAATTGCGCGGCAGGCTTTAAAATTAATCTTTAAATTTAGGCGGCTCGCCGTAAAATTTACAAAGTTCGTCGCTAAATTTAAAATTTAGCGGCAGTAAGCAAAGCTGCGCCTACTTGGATTTCGCCGCTTAAATCTGCGCCGCGGAATTTAAATCAGAAGCTGCGGCTTTAAATTTACGCGTCGATAGGCTTGATGCCTGTGCTTTTAAAATATGTCGCCCAAATTTACGCTTTTAATTTAGATTAAATTTATGTGGTTACGGCTAGGGGCGAAAGGTCTGTGCGGTGTGCGCTGCGTAAAATTTAGCGCTTAAAATTTCATTCGCATGGGTTGCGACAAAGCGCGGCGAGCTAAATTTAAAGGGAAGCAAAAAAGGAAGCAGATGATATATCTTTGCGGCGATACGCACGGCATAAACGAGATCGGCAAAATCACGGGCAGAGCCTTTACTAGCGGGCTTAGCGCCGATGATTCCGTCATCGTGCTCGGAGATTTTGGGCTGTTTTGGAGCGAGCGGATAGATGAGTTTATGGCGCGCAAAAATATAGAAAGATATTTCCCCGCCACGCTTCTTTTCATAGACGGCAACCATGAAAATTTCGATATGTTGGATGAGCTGCCGCGCGAGCGGAAATTCGGCGGCACCGTGAGCGTGGGCGGCGAAAACATATTTTGGCTGCGGCGCGGCGAAATTTACGAGATTGCAGGGCGACGTTTTTTGTGCTTCGGCGGTGCGCTTAGCGTCGATAAGGCGCATCGGATACCGGGGCTTAGCTGGTGGGCGCGCGAGATTCCGAGCGAGGAGGAGTTTGCTTGCGCGATGCGAAATGCGCGCGATTTCATAGCCGCGGGCGGGCGGATCGATGCGGTGCTGAGCCACACGGCGCCGTGGCTCGCGATGAAATTTTTAAAAGAATACCTCTGGTGCGGCAAAAGTACTCCCGATAAAACGTCTGAATATTTAGAGCGGATCTTTGAGCTCGTAAGGCCTGAGCGGTGGTATTTCGGGCACTTTCACGGCGATAAAAAATTCCATGCGCACGGCTGCGATTTTTATCTCTGCTACGATGAAATTTTAAAATTTGAGGATTAGCCTTAGGCTCGCGACAGCTAAATTTTAAGCTTTACAAACGACAAATTTTGCCCATAAATTTTAAACGCTACGCCGTGCGAAATTTTAGCCTTTATATTAAAATTTAAGCTAGTTCTGCTAGAATGTGGCACTTTTTTAGAAAGGAATAAAGATGAAGGTTGTAATTACTTATTGTAATTCTTGATCTTATAGACCGCAAGCTCTCCGTGTGAGAGATGAAATAACAGGCGTCTATAAGGATGCAGTTGTCGAGTTGGCCACTGGTGGCAGCGGAGACTTTCTAGTAGAAGTTGACGGCAGAAAGCTTTTCTTCAATAAAGATTTTGCTAAGCCTCGTTTCCCAAGTGAAGGTGAAATTTTAAATCTAATTAAAGTTGCAGCCTAGCTCAAAGCCCGAAAGTGGGTCGCAAGATTTGCTTTCGGGCGTTTTTTATACTCAACTTTCATATCCCTAAATTTAATCGCAAAACCATTTCAAATTTTGCCAAAATCGGCGCTACGCAAAATTTAGATTAAATGATCTCGCATTTCGGCGAATTCGAAAAGCCATTTTAATTAAAATTTACGCGACGATCGCGGTTTAAATTTTTATCGCTCGGAGTTTATAAATTTTAAAAGAAAGAGGAATTTTTGCGAAATCAAAATTTCGCAAAAACAGGGGGGATTATTTATTTGCGCGCTCGATATACTCGCCGCGGACGGTATCTACGCGGATGACCTCGCCTTCGAGTATGTGAAATGGGATCTGTACCACGGCGCCGGTCTCAAGCGTGGCGGGCTTTTTATTGCTGCCCTGCGTATCGCCGCGGAAATTCGGCGCGGTCTCTACAATCTTGAGCTCCACCACCTGCGGAACCTCGACGCCGATCGCTTTGCCGTTATAAAACATAATGTCCACCATCATGCCGTCAAGCATCCATTTTTTCGCCTCGCCCACGTCCTCATCGCTGATCGCGATCTGTTCGTAACTATCGGTATCCATGAACTGACACGCCTCGCCGTCGTCGTAGAGATACTGCATCTCTTTTTCCTCAAGATTCGGAGCTTCGCATTTATCGCCCGCATGGAAGGTCTTTTCAAGCACCTTGCCATCTATAAAAGATTTTATTTTAACGCGCACGAAAGCTGGCCCTTTGCCCGGTTTTACGTGTTGGTATTCTATGATTTTAAACGGAATTCCGTCCACCTCGATTTTTAGACCTTTTTTTAGATCGCCCATTGAATAAGCCATAAATTTCTCCTTAAATTGATAGGGCGCGATTATAACAAATTTTATTTTAAATTGATATAATTGGCGAAATTTTAAGGGGAGGGAAGCTATGAAAAAAATCATCTACGTTTTGGCTGCGTGTGCGGCTTTTGTGCTTGGCGCGAATGCGAACGATGCGGAGTTCGTAAAAAACCTAAAGCAAAGTCTAAATGATAAAAACGCTCAGCTCATCTCGATCGACAAGCTAAACTCGCTAAATGGGCTAAATTTGCTAATCGTCCGCTCGGGCGATAAAAAAGAGGCGTTTTTGGCTAGCGACGACGGCAAAAGCCTAGTGGCAGTAACAGAGGAGCCTAAGCTTGCGGACGGAGCGGACGCGGCGCTGTTTAAGATGAGAACTCAAATTTTAAAGGACGCCAGAGATGCCGCCGCACTTGAGCTACTAAAAAGCATAAATCCCGCGAGATTTGCCTATATCGAGTCGTTTGATAAAAATAATCCCTACGTGACCTACATCGTGGGCGATCCGGAGTGCCCGTATTGCGCCGAGGAGATGAAAAGGATCACGAAGCATCTTCGCAACAGCAACGTAAAATTGATCTTTGCGCCGGTGCACGGCAAGAGCGCGTTTATCAAATCGGCGCTGATTTTAAAGCGTCTAAAAGCCCTCTCTCCGAGCGATCAAAAGGGCGCGATCGACGTGATCGAGAAATACTATAACAAGGACGCGCAGGTAAGCGATGCGGACGTCTCAAAAGCCGAACTTGACGCCGTATACGCGGACACTAAGACGCTGTTTTCAAAAGGTGTGATCAAATCAGTCCCATACGTGATCAAGGTGAAAAAATAGTCTAAATTTGAGGAATTTAGGCGCGAGGTTTGTATATGAGCAGCGCGAGTTTGCTCGCGGTAGTGCAAGTCACGCGCAGCACAGCCGCCCGTGCGAGCTGAAATTTCACAAAATTCCGCCGCTTAAAATTTTAAAGCGGCGGAATTTTAGAATTTTAAATTTTTAAATCCTTTGTTTTTCAAATTCATATACTTTTTAAA
>ERZ773063.1940-NODE-1940-length-11652-cov-30.590842_pt1 | contig 11652 bp, 9 predicted proteins | sample MGYA00580625_ERZ773063 | MGnify/ENA primary metagenome ERZ773063 (study PRJEB29015, sample SAMEA2738022) | human oral metagenome | biome: human oral; feature: human-associated habitat; material: dental | place: China | collected 2042 ...
GGAGGAGGCGCAGGGCCAAGGCCAGCGCCTGACCCAAGGCCGGCATTAATTGGCGCGGGTTATACTAGTAGCCCGTTTTGGTACCGCCAATCATCCCAGGTTGGTACCAACGGTCACCTGCATTGGTACCGGCAGGAAACCGAGCCTGCACCGCACTCCAAGTCCCCATAACATCCGTTATCGAGCGCCCAACCCGGGGCGTCGCGACTACGGAAGGGGCTGGTGCCCATGAGCAAGTACAAGAAGATCCTCCTCACGGTAGCGAAGGGAGGGATGAGTCAGTCCGAGATCGCCGCCTCCCTGCACGTCAGCAAGCGTGACGTGTCGGCGGCCGCGAGGGTCGTGCGGGAGCACGCGCTCACGCTCGGCCAGGTGAGCGCGATGGACGCGACGGCCGTGGATGACACGTTCTTCCCCAGGGAGGGGCGTGGCCCGGACCCCGCGCACCTCAGGCCCGACTTGGCCGGGCTCGTCGAGCGCAAGAAGCGCAACCGCAGGCTCCCCATCAAGCTCATGTGGGCCGAGTACTGCGAGCAGGCGGCGGAGGCGCACTTGCCTTCCTACTCGTACCAGGCGTTCTGCGAGATGTTCGCCGAGGAGGCCGACAGGCTCGGTGCGACGCGCCACCTCGAGCACGAGCCCGGGGCCAAGTGCCACATAGACTGGGCGAGGGACGTCGCCCACCTCACCGACCGCCTCACGGGCTCCGTCACCAAGGTCTACGTGCTGGTCGTCGTCCTACCCTTCTCCAGCAGGCTCTGGGCGGAGGGCTTCTGCGACATGAGGCAGGCGTCCTGGCAGGACGGCCAAGCGCATGCGTTCGACTACCTCGAGGGTGTGCCCCGCATGCTGGTGCCCGACAACTGCGCGACGGCGGCCGACCGCAGCGCGATCTACGTCACGCTCGTGAACAGGGAGTACGAGCGATTCGCCGAGCACTATGGAGCCGCCGTGGTGCCGTCGCGGGTCCGCAAGCCCCGCGATTAGCCCCAATCTCGCGTTATCCTCAATCTCGCGCGCCCGTCCAGGTCGGGAGCCCGCCAGGCGCTTGAGATTGAGGATAACGGGCCGGCACCGTTACGCCAACCCGCAAAGCTCGAGCAGGTACTGCTCCCTGCCCTTCCAGCGCTTCTCCGCAGGGGTGACCGGGGTGGCGACTTGCCGGCTTGCCGCCTCGACCGCGCTCGCTATGGCGCCGCCGTCGGCGTGGGCGTAGACCATCGTGGTGCTCGGGTCCGCATGCCCGAGGAAGTCCTGAATATACGGGATGGGCGATCCTGCGCGGTACATGGCCGTGGCGATGCTATGGCGCAGCGTGTGCGCGTGCAGCCCCTCGGGGAAGGAGGGATCGCGTGCGTGTATGCTCGCGGCGTACCTCCTCGGCAGGTGGTCGACGGTGCCGGGCGACATCTTGGTGCGCTTCCCGCCGTGTACGGTGAGGAACAGCCAGCCTTCCGGGTCGGGGCCGGGACGGGACTCGGCCATGTACGCGTCGAGGTGCCCGGCCGCCTGGCTCGCGAGCGGCACGATGCGGGCCTTGCCGCCCTTGCCGCGCGCCCCGGGCGTGACGTAGCCCCCGCATTCCCCGATGCAATCGCACGTGAGGTCGAGCAGCTCCCGCGTGCGCGTGCCGGATTCGTAGGCGAGTATCATGAGGAACCTGTCACGGCGGCCGATTCTCGTCGACACGTCCGGCTCGGAGAACAGCTCCCCCGACTGGACGGGCTCGAGATGCTTGATTCCAGGCGAGCTCGCCCCTTGAACGGGCGGATCGACGATACCGACAGGTAGAGGCCGGCGAGCTCCACGTCCTCCTCGCCGCAGAATCGCAGGAACGCCTTTATGGCGGACAGGCGCAGGTTGAGGGTCTGCGGCGACAGCCCTCGCTCGTCCCCCGGCCAGACCAAGAAGGCGCAGGCGGCATCGCGAGAAAGGTCGGCGAACCTCATCTCGTCGAACCTGACCCCCCGCTCCTCGCGGCTCCATGCTGCGAACTGCTTGATCGACTGTCGATAAGATCTGATCGTCTTGTCGCTCGCCTTCCTACGCACGGGCAGGTGCTCCCCGGGGGACGACGCGAGCAGCCGGTGGGACCTCGTCGCCTCACCCCTCTTCGCCATGGCGCACCACCTCCGGGAGAACCGACAAGTTGACGGGAGCCATGCGCCCGTCGAGCTCGGGGCAGGACGATGCCGACATCCTCAGGTAGTAGCTGGTGTCGGAGAAGTTCGCATGTCCGAGGAACCCGCCGGGGCAGGGGCACGTCGCCTCGATGTCCGCGCCTTCCCTGACCCACCCGTCCGGCCTGGTTACGGCGCGGGCGTGCCCGAGGTCGTGGACGCGGGGCGGGTTGCCCCTGGCATGCGCGGCCTCGGGAAGCGGATCCCAGAACCGGCGGGACCACCGGTTCGGCGCGTGCCTCGAGAAGAAGCCGCCCTCGCGGTTGGGGAAGAACGGCGTTCGGCCCGGGAGCATGGTCTCGACCGCGTCGTCGTAGGCTCTGCAGACGCGCGGCATGTCGTCGCCCATGCAGGTCGTCCTGCCGCGCCAGCCCTCGCGGCCCTTGATGTCGATGCGCCCGGTCTCGAGGCCGGCCCCGTTGGCGTCGAGCAGCAGCGCCTCGGACGAGCGCATCCCGCGGCGGCACGGCATCCCGGACGGCGTCGGAACCACGTACTCCCTGGCCGGGGGGCATGCGGACGGACGGCACGGGCCGGCCGCCCCGAGGGAGGCCGGGGGCTCCCCCGGCGCGAGGACGCGGGCCTGGCACCCAGGCCGCTTGCCCGGGATGCCCGAGGGCATCATGTACGATGGCCTTCCGGATGCCGCCACGTACTTGGCGAGCTGGCGGACAGGAGACACCCTCCGCACGGGCTCGTTGGGGTGCTCGTCCCCCGCGAGGGACAGCCACGCGTCGCAGGCCCCCTTCGTCACGGCTGTGTCGTCCGGAAACCTCTCGGCCACCATGCGGTCGAACCTGCGCAGGATCGTGGCGGATCCCGCGTGGGGGTGGCCGCATGCCCGCCTCCGGGCGACGAGCGGCCCGACGTCCCTCGCCAGCTTGCTCTCGTAGCTTTCGTCACGCACGGCCGCCACCCCCTCCGCACCATGTGGGGGAGCCTATTCCCGACAGGTCGAGGGCGCAGGTCGCCAGCATCCGGGAGTCGAGGGACATGTGGGGCTTGTCCGACTCGGGGCTCGAGTGCCCGAGCGTGTCACCGAACGCGCCGTGCGGCACGGCCGCCCCGGGCATCCGGCGCGCAAGCGTGCGCCCTGGCAGGCGCGTCCCGGCCGGTCCCTCGCCCTCGCCGACCGCGCCCGAGGGGCGCAGCGCCTCGGGGCACGCGGTGCAGGGCGACGTCAGCCTGGCGTGCGGGGCCTGCCCCCGCACGAACACATACGGGCAGCCGGTCGCCACGCGAGGCCGCTCGCCCTCGACGTGCCCCATGATGGCGCCTCCGACCTCGGGGACGAGCGGCAACGCCGACGCCACGCCCGTCTCTTGCCGTGACGGGCGGGTGCGGCCGTGCGCCCAGCCGGCCTCGTCGAACCTCAGGTTGCGGATGTCGCCGTCCCGCAGCCCCAGCCGCAGCGCGAGTAGCACCATCGCCCCGCCGCGCGCCGGCTCCCCGCGCAGCGCCCGGGCCAGCCGGGCCTCCCTGTCGGCGGGCAGGAACGCCGCGGTGCCGCCTCTTTGCGAATACGGCGTCATCACCAGGCCCGATAGGCCCACCTCGCGGGACCCGGCGCCGCCGAGGCAGTCGAGCGCGCGGCGGACGGCGGGCAGCGCGGCGGGCGGGCCCCTCGTCGCGCGAGCGCCAGAGAACCCGCCGACCACGGCGGCGACCTGCTCGGCGCCGAAGGACGCGACGTCCTCGGGGGTCGACGCGCCCGAGAACTCGAGCATTCTCCTCAGAACCCAGTCACGCGGGCCTACCGTGGTCGCGGCAAGGTTCCGCCCCCCGGGGAATCCGACGTGGTCCGCGCGCAGCGACTCCAGCTCCTCCGTTGGGGCATGCGGCCCCTCGCGCTCGAGATGCCACTCGTACGTCCCCGTCCTCGCGACCTCGACGAGCACGGCCACGGCCCTGCGGCGGATCTTCCGGCGCCATTCCGGAAGGGCTGGGTCATCCCGGGCATCCTCGGCGAAGGCCTTGGCCCCAGCCTCCTCGTACGACGTGGACCCGTTCTTGGCTTGCAGGTACGCAGCGAGCTCCCGCCATGCGTGCCGGTATTGGCCCATGGTGGACCGTGTCAGGCCGAGGCCCGCGATCACCGCATCGGCCTTGGTGGCTGCGATCAGGACATCGACGCCCTCGGCAGGCAGCCCGGATCGCGCGAACGCCGCGTCGGCCTCCTCCATGGACGGCATGTCGGGCTCGTCGTGGAACAAACCGGATGGGCTCACAGCCCTCGTCCCCGCGACTGCGTCGACGAGCTTGTTCACGTGGACATGCATCGAGCGCCTCTCCGCCGAGCCCCTGTCATCTGCGACGAAGGCGTCGTAGAGTTCCTGGCAGGGTTCGCCGAACCCCATCCGCCAGGCAAGCTCACGCATCTGGCTCGCGTACCGCCCGGGCGCATCCAAGGTCGCCTCGGCCAGGCAGCCCCGTCCCCGCTCCCGCCTGAGGACTTGCCGCGAGACATCTTCCAACTCGTTCATCGGCACCTCCTGCCGTCGTGGTGTAACAGCAGGATGAAGCGTAACGGTGCCGGCCCGTTATCCTCAATCTCAAGCGCCTGGCGGGCTCCCGACCTGGACGGGCGCGCGAGATTGAGGATAACGCGAGATTGGGGCTAATCGCGCTTAGCCATAATTCGAGCTAAAAACGACAAGAGCACGTCCGAGACCACCGTCGACCTCGTTGAGCAGTGGGTCATCGCGCCCTCGAACGAGATGACATTCCACACGCTGGAGGAGTTCAACGAGTTCTGCGCCGAGCGCGTCGACTGGCTCAACAGCCGCCCGTTCTCGGCCAGGGAAGGCTCGCGGGACTCCGTCTGGGAGGCCGAGGAGCTGCCATGCCTGCAGCCGCTGCCGCCGGAGCCCTACGAGAGGTGCGAGTGGCGCAGCGCGAAGGTCGCGCCGGACTATCACGTGACCGTGGACTACATGCACTACTCCGTGCCGCACGCGCTGACAGGCCGGCAGGTGGACGTGCGCCTCACCGCCTCGCGCGTCACGACACTCGACGGTGGCGAGGTCGTCGCCGAGCACAGGCGCCGGCGCGGCCGAAGGGGACGGTACGCCACCAACGAGTCGCACATGCCCGACGGGCACAGGCTCCAGGAGTCACCCTGGTCGCCGGACCGCTTCTCCTCCTGGGCGGGCAGGATCGGTCCCGAGACCCGCGTCGCGATCGGCAGGGTCCTCGCAAGCAGGGTCATGGTCGAGCAGGCGTTCGTCGCGTGCCGCAACATCCCGGGCCTCTCCAAGGCCCATTCGCCGGAGCTGCTCGAGAGGGCGTGCGAGCAGGCCAACGCCACCGGCGCGCTCCCCAGCTATACGGGCGTCAAGAACCGCATCCCCTCGATCAGGGCGTCCGACGCCGAGGCACGCGCGCTCGGCTCGGCCGTTCCGCCGGCGGGGGCCGGCGGAACGCTCGTTGACCGCGCCGAGGCCGCCGGGCGCACGCGCGGTGCCGACGCCTACCGCAGGGGAGGTGGCGAGGCGTGCCGGGCGAGGAGGACTTCGACCCGTTCAGGCAATTCAGGGTCAAGGCCATGGGCGATAGGCTGCGCGAGATGGTGGACGACCCCTCCTGCGACGAGATGACCTTCGAGGAGCGGATGAAGGTGCCGCTCGACGCCGAGGCGTCCGCCAGGCGCGACCGCAAGGTGGCCAAGCTCGTGCGCGAGGCACGGTTCAAACTGCCGTCGGCCTGCGTGGAGGACGTGCTCTACCTCCAAGGGCGCAAGCTCAGCAAAGACCGCGTGCTCAGGTGGGCCGAGTGCTCCTGGGTGGAGGACTGCGAGGTGATGGTCATCATATCCAAGACCGGCTGCGGCAAGAGCTACCTCAGCCAGGCACTGGGCAACGCGGCCCGCGGGAGGCTCATACCCACGCGCTACGTCCGGCTCTCCGACATGTTCGACGAGCTCGACCGCGCCAGGGTCATCGGCGACGGGAGCTACTACCAGCGCATGGACGCGCTCAAGTCCGTCCAGCTCCTCATACTCGACGACTTCATGACCACCCCGATCGCGACGCAGAGCGCCGTGGAGCTCCTCGAGGTGACGGGGTCGCGTGAGGGCAGGAAGGCCACGATCGTCGCCTCCCAGCTTGAGCCCAACGAGTGGTACCTGCGCATCGAGGGCGAGCTCATGGCCGACTCGATCCTGAACCGCATCGCCACCGGGGCACGCTACGTCGACCTTGACGGCCCCAACATGCGAGAGTACATGGCCGGGCAGCGGGCAAGGGGCTAGCGGTACCGATCAAGGCTTACGGCCGGTACCACCTTTATCCTACTCGCGGTACCAGTCGGGATGACTGCTGGTACCGCGAGGGGCTACTACTCACTCGGGGCATGTCTCTTAGCTACTATTTCTCGCTTAACACGGCACATCTTCAAGCGCCATTGTGCTATCACTACGTCTACTTGCTCAGCCAAACACGTCCGACCACGTCCGACGTTGTCCCTGATGGAGCAGGCAACTCAGTTTTCACAATCAGTAAGAATGCCACTCACGCTCTTCAGTACTATATGTCGTCCAAAGTACTTTTCTGCCGCGTCGGTATGATCGACGACAATCATTGTCTTTCCCTTTTTCCTGAGCGCATCCAGATACTTGGTAACTCGGAACACCTCCTCGTGACTTAATCCCTTGAACGGCTCGTCAACACCTACGTACTTCGACTTAGTCCCCATGGATTTGAGCAGTTTAACGCGTATGTTTTCACCACCCGAAAGGGATTCTGACGGCTGTCCCAACACGAGGTGTCCCAGCATCAGGCTGGATGCGCCATCCAGAGTCTCGAAGACATGCCTGTCTTTGTTACGGAAGAACTCCGCCGCCTCGTCTATGGTCATCTGCCAGACGTCAGATATCGTTTTTCCGTCAAGTGTATATCTAGCCAAACGTGTATGGAAGCCGGTGCCATCGCACTCCCCGCATTCGACGCGTGTCTTTGACGCATCACTTCCGTATTCGAGATATCCCGCACCGGAACAGACCGGGCATGCTCCATCACACCCAGGTTGATTGGTGAAGAACCGCTTGTCTTTATTAAACTTTGCAGCATAAAGCTCGGTTATGCGAACAAAGACGTTAAGTAAGGTCGCAACATGCGAGTGCTTTTTCCCTACGAGCGGCTTCTGACTGACGTATAGGTATCGTTCAAAGTACTGAGGGAAGTACTCGCGCAGCAAGGTTGACTTTCCGACGCCCGATGACCCCGAGACAAGGTTGAGGGCCCTTTCTCCTATAGTAACGTTAATGCCTCTGAAGCCATACACGCGATTCCTTGACTCCAAATGAATGAAGCTTGTCGGACGCGTTACCGAGAAATCGAGGCTCGTTCTTTGGCGCTCGAAAAAGGCGTTAGCATCAATGATTCTGCCCCCGTTCTTGCCACCACCCTCGCCCAAAGCAATGATGTTCTGGGCGCAGTCAATAAACCTTGCGCTGTGATCCACGACAACTATCGTGTGCTTTGACGCAAGAGATACGATGTTCTCGAATACAGAATCGCGTTCATCAGCGGAAAGCCCTGCCAAAGGCTCATCCAACACCACCAGCATGTCAGACAGCTGCGCGTTGAAGAGCTGCACCATCCTCAAACGCTGCAACTCACCTCCAGACAGAGAAGGAATTGAGCGGTTCAGGTTGAGGTACCCAAGGTTTAGCTCGATTGCCTTTGAGAGGAAGGTGTGGATGCTCTTGAGGGCGAATGTCGTTCCAGAAGAGCTATCATCACTCCTCAGCTGCTCAATATGCTTGATGAGGTCATCGAACGGTTGTGTCATGAACTCGCCAATGGAAAGCCCTACCACCTTATATTCATCAAAAATGGGAGCGTATCTCTTGCCGTGGCAGCACTCGCAAGTCACATCGCTAAAGAATCGACTTGTTGGTTCAAAGCCGACAATCATCGGCTTACCAGTCATAACGCCATAGTATTTGGTGGTTCTGCGCGAATATGAGCCGGTTTTCTTGTAGCGAATCGAGTACTTTCCCGAACTCTCACTATACAGGAACTCGTGCTTGTCATGCTCCGATAGATCTCGAACGGTCTTGTTTGCGTCTATGCTCCGATCCGCACAAAACTGTTGGATTATCTGTGCGTAGAAGTCCTTGTACCTATTCCAGCACCTAATCGGGTTCTTGGACAACGGTACATTGTAGTCAATTACGCGGTTCGGGTCTAGCACTTGCACATACCCAAGGCCGTGACATTCCTCGCAGAGGTTTCCTTCCTTGTTGAGCGTAAAGAAGTTCTCGCGAAGCCCGAGCTGGGTGGCATACACAAGAGCGACGCTTCTGCTGATGCCGAAGTAGGTCCCTATGGTCGAACGCACGTTGTTGTTGTAATTCGATTGTCTAATCGGTACTGATGCAACCATGTTTGCATAACCTGCGATCTTGTACGTCGGCTCTGCGATATCGTCGGCAAACATGGCTGCGTACTCGTGCTGTCCTATTTGCGCTACAGTCCCATACGCCAGTGATGACTTGCCGCTGCCAGACGGCCCCACAATAAGATTGATAGCATGCTTGACCAGCGATACATCAATGTCCTTCAGGTTGTTGGTTTTGATTCCCCATACGTCAATGTACGAGGTCATTGCGCAGCCCTGTTCTTCAGGATTATGTGGTAAAGGTCCGCAATAAAGAACTCTAGTGTCTTCTTGGCATGGGTGCAGAACCGCTCGTCGATGGAGTGAATCGTGTTTTCCGGTTTTAGGTTCCTCGCGTTAATCGGGCACCCACCACCACAGATACCAAGTGCAGGACAGTCGTAGCATTCCTCGTGGTTGAGCGGTGTAAGCTGAGACCACTCTATGAAGTTCGGGTCTTCGGTGGCAACGAAGTCATCATCGTCAATAGTGGCGACAAAGTACTCCTTGTTGAACAGGCATCCGTGGCAGATGCCGACCTGGCCATTCGGAGCTACTACTATCTGCCCACCAGCGGTCGCCGCGCAGTCGGAGAAGTAGACCTGTGCCTTCGAGAATGACTTGAGCTTTCGCATGATACGGTCTTCGTATATACCGCGCTTCCTGAGCTCCACGAACTCGTCAATGATGAACTGGGCAGCAGCCTCGTTGTAGCTTTGGGGCAGCGTGAAGTTGGCGTCCGACATCATTATGTTAAAGCCAAGGCCCTTGATGCCATATTCATCGATGAGCCTAAGGACATCCTCCTTGTTCTGCAGCGTTTCCTCACTAAGCGTGACCGAAAGCGACGCGTCCACACCTAGCTTCTTGCAAAGGTCAAGCTTCTCAAGAATTCTTGGGAAGACTTTGTTTCCAGCGCGGTCAACTCGCATCTGGTTTGCTTCGACGGTAAACCCGTCGATAGATATGGCAATCCCGACACCGAGCTCCTGCAGGCGTAGGATACGAGCCTCGTCCAGAAGGAGACCGTTAGAGACCATGGACATCTCCATGTTCTTGATGCACGGCACACTACCACGCAAGCTGTTGATTCGCTCGGCAACATGCTCGAGTACCTCGAAGTTAATGAGCGGCTCCCCACCATAGAAGATGAGCACCGGCTCGTTCTCCTCTGTGTCTTGGCCAGACTCCTTAATCTGTCGAATAAAGAAGTCGAGAGCCTTGTCTGCCGTCCCCTCCGACATGTTCTCCAGAAGGAAGCCCTTCCTCTTTACTTCGTTGTTGTTTCCAAGGAAGCAGTACTTACACGCAAGATTGCACTGCTCGCTGAGAATCAGGTAGCAGACGCTCGTCATAGGAGCCGGTATCTTTGAGCGCACGAACTGCAAGACACGTGCGTCCTCGTCTGCGGAACGTACAAGAATCTTGTACTTAACCAGCTCCTTTGCCTCAAGGCTTATACTTTCCGGTGTATCGTCAACAGTCGCATCCTGAGCGCTTGCTAGCCACTCGCAAAGCGAGCCATACGCCTCTTTAGTCAGATAGACAGGTTTCATCCTCAACGAGTGGTATAGAGCGACATTCTCGCCTAAATCGAAGACATGCGTGAAGCGAGACAATTCAACCATGTGATGATCTCCCTACGCAATGGACAACAACTAAACAAATGAGTAAGCAATATGGCAAAAAAAGAGAAGTCCGTCCTGCCGCGAAGCAAGACGGGCCAAACTGCTTCTCACAATTGAGTGAGCTAGTTACCACTCGATCTCAGCATCTTCGGGAACTGCGCGGCAAGAGCATTTGCGGCAAGAGCATGCGCAGGTGCACGAGTTGCATTTGACACAAGCGCACTTTGCCATTGCAACGTAATCGGACTCGATTGCCCCAAAAAGCTCCTGATAATCCTTGACACTTGCGGACATTTACAGCCCCTCCCACTCGAAGTCAGAAATAACGCCGCCCTTGCAAGAGCAACGACAGTTGCACATGCAGCCAGTGCATTGGCTGATGCACTCCACCGACACCACCAGAGACATTGCATCGATATTGCCGAGCATCTCCACGTAGGCGTCTGCGTTCACCTGAATCATCTCTATCATCTCCAAAATGGTAACGCCGATAAGTCCTCTTATGCATACAGCAAATTTTACGACAAAACCCGAGGTCAGTCAACATACGCAAGATACGCAACATTCACTTCTGGTCCAATTGTTCGCATAATTACAGGTAAACAGCATGAAATACGTACTATTCACGAATGGTCATGCTTCTCGAAAAGCACATGAGATTTCGATGAAATACCTGGTAATAATTTTTTTCTTGATAATGGAAAGTTGTGTAAACCTCGTATGGTTACTTAACGATGCATCCGTTTGAAAACCAGCTCGCCATGGTCCCGAAGAGCCGCCTACTCGTTGCGCTGAGCTGGTCGGTAGTCTCTATGCTCTATCATTCTCCTTACATCCACGCCTTATGCGCGGTACGTAAGCGTCAAAACAACCGCGTAGCAGGACAAATTTGGCTGGTATGTGAGATCGAAGACGTAATCGGTGGGCATCCGTGGTTACCGATAACACTAATCAAGCGCGTCCGCAGGCAATTCGCTCAGTTTTCTGCCATCAATCGTTTGCCAGACTTTGTTACCACTGGACGGTCTTCTGAGGACCACAGCTGATGCCGCAAAAGGGGCGCTGAACTCATAGTCTAGTTGAAACACGTCATCGACAATCGTGCCGTCACCTCCCTAGCATAGCGTCCAGCAACTAACTTGCCTTGTCTGCCCCATCCGGGAGGAGGGTGTCCACGACGAGCTCCTCGGCCGTCGGGTCGATGTCCGACAGGTCCCGCCCCTACCCGTGGACGACCGGCTCGGCGTCCGCCTCCCGAAGTGGCGCAGGATCCTCTCCCCGAGCTCGTCCCTGCTGGATACCTGGATGCCGCGCAGCATCTGGCGGGTCATTATACTGGTCTGGCTCAAGTCACCCGTGCCAAGTCCCTTTAGGATTCCGCTCACGCGCCTGCCTTTTCTAGGATGCGGCCCCGCTCGACTGCGCTGGACTCCGGCCTTGCAGCTTCAGATGAACGAGGATGG
>ERZ773063.1951-NODE-1951-length-11604-cov-12.415794_pt1 | contig 11604 bp, 8 predicted proteins | sample MGYA00580625_ERZ773063 | MGnify/ENA primary metagenome ERZ773063 (study PRJEB29015, sample SAMEA2738022) | human oral metagenome | biome: human oral; feature: human-associated habitat; material: dental | place: China | collected 2042 ...
TGTTCGAAATGGATGATAACTTTGAAGAACTCGCAAAGATCATCGTTGTCGGTGTGGGCGGCGGCGGCGGTAATGCAGTAAATAATATGATCGACTCCGGTCTGCAGGGCGTTGAGTTCGTTGCGATCAATACGGACGCACAGGCACTCCTGCAGTCGAAGGCGGCACTCCGCATTCAGATCGGTGAGAAGCGCACGCGTGGGCTCGGTGCAGGTGCGCGTCCCGAGATCGGCGAGGCGGCAGCGACCGAGAGCCGTGAAAAGATTGTGGAGGCGCTGCGCGGAGCGGATATGGTCTTTATTACCGCAGGCATGGGCGGCGGTACGGGGACGGGGGCGGCGCCTGTGGTGGCGGAGTGCGCACGAGAAATGGGTGCACTGACCGTCGCCGTTGTGACGCGCCCCTTTTCCTATGAGGGGATGGCGCGTGCGCGCAATGCAGAGACCGGCATCGCGAATCTGCAGCAGCACGTCGATACCATTATCACTATTCCAAACGATCGCCTTATGAAGATCATCGACAAGAGCACTCCGGTCACCGAGGCGTTCAGTAAGGTGGATAACGTACTCTGGCAGGGTGTCAAGGGCATCACCGACCTCATTACAAATCAAGGTGTCGTCAACCTCGACTTTGCGGATGTCAAGACGACCATGGAGAATGGCGGCGCGGCGATCATGGGCATCGGCGAGGGGCGCGGTGAGGGGGCGTCGGTCGCGGCGGCAAAGGCGGCAATTGAGTCGCCTTTGCTCGAAACGAGCATTGAGGGTGCGACCTCCGTCATTATGAACTTCACGGGTTCCAAGACACTCAGCATGCTTGAGGTCACGGAGGCATCCGAGTGGCTGAACAGCATGATTATGAGTGCGACGAACGTGAGTCAGCCCAATATCATCTGGGGCATCGGTGTCGATGAAAACCTCGAAGACACCGTGCGTGTCACCGTTGTGGCGACGGGGTTCGGTCTTATGGACAGCACAGCACCCTCTGCAGATGCGAATACAGGTTTTGTGGCAGACTGGATCTCCATGCCCGGCATAAGCGGCGGCGCATCCGCACCGAAAACAAATGCACAGCCGACGCAACCGAAGGCACAGGCACGCCCGGCAGCGGCAATTGTTCCACCGAATATGGGCAACGTCGGAAACAATCGTCGGATGAATGTTGTCGAGCCGAATTCCGGCACCGGCGGCACGGATATCATCGACATTCCTGCATGGATGCGTCAGCGCTGATACAGGCTGCATCAAATTGAGCGTAGGAGCAATAAGCTTCTACGTTCTTTTTTGGATATGGATGAAGAGACAAGAAAATATCTGCGCGGAATGTCAAAGGCATCGCCTAATATATGATTGCGGGGGCGCTTATGACGAAAGAAGAAGAGATTGTATTTTATGCAAAACTTTTGGATGAGAAAGGTCTGGTCAATTCGTTGGAAGGCAACATCTCCATACTTGACCGAGAGACGGGAAAACTCTACATCACGCCCTCCGGGAAGAGAAAATCCCTGCTCACGCCGGAGATGATCGCCGTGATGAATGGAGATGAGCAGATCGGCGGGAACTGTAAGTATTCCAGTGAGTACCTTCTGCACCGGGCGGCTCTCCGAGCGCGTCCCGATTGTAATGCTGCGGTGCATACACATGCGCCGCATCTCACGGCGTTTGCTTTCTGCAATCAATCGATTCGTCTGCGTTGTTCCACAACGTTTGGACTCCTGTTCGAGGATATCCCCTGTCTGCCGTACGGACAACCGGGAACGGCTGCGATTGCAGCGGGGATCGCAGACGCGATGGCGAACCGCGATCTTGTGCTTCTGGCGAATCACGGGTGCCTCACGGTGGGACCGACGCTGGAAGCGGCAGTTGCGTTGCTCGAAGCGGGGGAGGAGGTTATGAAGATCTACGCGTTGGCGAAATCAATCGGCGAGGTCAGCGATATTCCGGAAGAGGCATGGGAGCGCATGTGTAACGAACATGCGGGCAGCGTGCGGAATCGACATAAGTCCGTGAGTCGAACATAAGCATTTATCATCATTAAGGAAGTAAATCAATCTGTGAAGTCCCACAGAGAGATACTATATTATCATACCTGCGGGAAGGATGGCGACGAAGAAACAGAAACGGTGCAAAAAGATACGCATACAAAAGCCGAAGGTGAGATTTCTCACCTTCGGCTTTTGTGTATCGTTATCCCTCGAGATCGGGGCGCAGATTTGCCGCCGCGCGCAGGTAGACATGATGGATACTGTCCTGTGCCGCATCCGTGTTGACGAGGAGAAGGACGCGGATGCAGCGCGGGAGGCTGTCGTCGATGGCGCATTGGCGCGCGTCAAAGAGCGGGACGAGAGCGAAACCCGCAATGCGGCGCACACCCGCCGTGGGGAATGCCGCCGTCAGATCTTCGGTCACGCTGAAGATCGCCGCACCGATATCCTCGGCGGTGATATCATTCGCACGCAGCAGTTCGCTGACGAGTTCCTGCGCTGCCTGCCAGATTTCTTCTTTATCGTTGCGCCCGACCGTGATGGCGCCGCGTATACCGCGCATGCTCTACACTCCCTTATGAATGTTCCAGATGAGCCGGAGACTCAGAATGAATGCAATGAGATAGCCGAGGATGCCAAGAAAGGGGATGCCGCCGATCTGCGGTTTCATATCCGTCGTACAGATGGTGCTCGAGGCAATGAGGAGAGCCGCGCACAGGAGGGCGATAATAAGTTTGTTAATCATCTTGTCGAGGCGTTGGACGGGCTCCTCCGAGCCTGTGAGGTCGATGTTCAGCTTTGCCTGACCGCCGAGTGTCATCTTGAGAAGATCGGCAAACTGCTCGGGAATCTGGACGGATTTGCGCAGGAGCATGATGCTCTCCTGCCGTGCTTTCGTAAGCCCCTCGCGCCATGTCATTCCCTGAACGAACCCCAAGGAGAGGCTGCGCGCAAAGATCTCGAGGAAGCTGACATCGGGAGCGCAGCGGCGCATGACGATCTCTACAGTCATGACACCGCGTGCAAACATGGCGAGTCCGCTGGGGCAGCCAATGTGGTGCATGCGCAGGATGCCGAGAATTTGATTCGTCAGTACACCCATGTGCACATCGCTGAAATCGAGGGAACCGTACTGCTCCATCATGACATCAATATCCTGATAGAGCTGGGCGTGGTTGATGCGCCCCTTGGCAATGCCGAGTGCGAGGACGGCGGACTTCATCTCGAAGGTGTCATGCGTTGCAAGCGCCAAAATTGCACGGCGCAGAGCCGTGCGGTCACGGTTGCTGAGACGTCCCATCATGCCAAGGTCGAGCCAGACAATCGTACCGTTTCGGACACGGATGTTACCGGGGTGCGGATCGCCGTGAAAGAATCCGTCCTCGATGATCTGCTTCGCGTAGTTTTCGCCGAGGCGGCGTCCGATCTGCGTGACGTTGATGCCCGCCGCGTGCAGTGCGTCGGTCCGGTCGAGCGGAATACCGTCGATGTACTCCATGACGAGGATGTGCTGGGTGGAGAGGTCGCGCAGCACGCGCGGGCAGGAGATGAACGGATTCTCACGGTTGAGATGTGCAAACTCCTCGATATGTCCCGCCTCAATGAGAAAGTCCATCTCCTGCTTTGCGATGTTCCACATCTCGTCCATGAGGGTGCGGAAGTCCACCACATTATTGTCGCGGTTGACAAGTCGGATGATGGTGGCGGCACGCTTCATGAGCGTGAGGTCCATGCGCATGACATCGTGGATGCCGGGGCGCTGTACCTTGATGACAACCTCCTCGCCCGAGGTGAGCGTTGCGCGGTGTGCCTGCGCGATACTCGCAGAGCCTAAGGGTGTGCTGTCGATCATGCGGAACATCTTGTTCCACTCGCGGTTGTACTCCTGCTCGACGATGGAGAGGATAACGGGGAAGGGGAGGGGGCGGGCTCCTGTCTGCAGCTTCATCAGCTCATCACAGTACTCCGTGGGGAGAAAGTCGGGGCGCATGCTCATGATTTGCCCGAATTTGACGAAGGTGGGACCGAGATCTTCAAAGATGGCGCGCAGTTTCTCAGGTGTCAGCCCATGCACGATATCGTGGCGGCGCAGGACGGTGACCATCTCGCGCAGGCGCAGGGCAGCGTTCTTGTTCTCCGTACCCTGTAATAATGTGCCTAGCATGATCTCATCTCCCCCAAGCATCCCGCATTTGAAAATTTACTCCGCTGCTTTATACTTCTCCGCAAGCTGCTGTTTGACGGTCTCGTTGCTGAGGTATTCGTCGTAGGTCGAGATGCGGTCGACGACCCCGATGGGCGTAATCTCGATGATGCGGTTCGCAACGGTCTGCGTGAACTCGTGGTCACGCGAGGCAAAGAGAATCGTGCCGCCAAAGGACATAAGACCGTTATTCAGCGCGGTGATCGACTCGAGGTCAAGATGGTCGGTCGGCTCGTCGAAGATGAGGACGTTCGCACCCGAGAGCATCATGCGTGAGAGCATACAGCGTACGCGTTCGCCGCCCGAGAGCACCTCGGCGCGCTTCTGGCTCTCCTCTCCCGAGAAGAGCATACGCCCGAGGAAGCCGCGTACGAAGGTCTCATCCGGATCCTTCGAGTACTGGCGCAGCCAGTCGACGAGGTTCAGTTTCACATCATCGAAATAAGGGCTGTTATCCGAGGGGAGATATGTCTGCGTCGTTGTGACGCCCCACTTGAACGTACCCTCGTCCGCCTCTTCCTCACCCATGAGGATCTTGAACAGCATGGTCTTTGCCGCACCGTTCGGACCCACGAAGGCAACCTTGTCGCCCTTCTTGAGCGTAAAGCTGACATTCTTAAAGAGCTGACGCCCATCAAGTTCCTTTGAGAGACCCTCAACGGTCAGCAGCTGATCACCCGCCTCGCGGTCGGGGGTGAAGGCAATGTAAGGATAGCGGCGCGTGGACGGTTTGATGTCGTCAAGCGTGATGCGGTCGAGGAGCTTTTTGCGTGAGGTCGCCTGACGCGATTTCGACGCATTTGCCGAGAAACGCTGGATGAAGGTCTGGAGTTCCTTGATCTTCTCCTCCTTCTTCTTGTTGGCGTCTTTTGCCATCTGCAGGGCGAGCTGACTGGACTGGTACCAGAAGTCGTAGTTGCCGGCAAAGAGGGAGATCTTGCCGAAGTCCACATCGCAGATGTAGGTACAGACCTGATTGAGGAAGTGGCGGTCATGCGAGACGACAATGACCGTGTTCGGGAAGTCCGCGAGGAAGTTCTCAAGCCAGTTGATCGAGGTCACATCGAGGTGGTTCGTCGGCTCGTCGAGGAGCAAAATATCGGGCGAGCCGAAGAGTGCCTGTGCGAGCAGGACGCGCACCTTCTCCGAGGGCGAGATCTCGTTCATCTTGAGCGCGTGCTTTGCATCTGGCACACCGAGCCCGTTGAGCAGCTGTGCCGCCTCCGTCTCCGCGTTCCAGCCGTCAAGCTCTGCGAACTCCGCCTCAAGCTCGGAGGCACGCATACCGTCCTCATCGGAGAAGTCCGGCTTTTCGTAGAGTGCATCCTTTTCGTCCATAATCTCCACAAGGCGCGGATGCCCCATGATGACCGTGCGCAGCACCTCGACCTCATCGTAGGCATAGTGATCCTGCTGCAGGACGGCAAGGCGCTCACCGGGCGTGATGTCGACGATACCGCCTGTCGGTTCGATGTCGCCCGAGAGCAGTTTGAGGAAGGTGGATTTGCCCGCGCCGTTTGCGCCGATGATGCCGTAGCAGTTGCCAGGAGTAAACTTGAGATTGACATCCTTATAGAGGACGCGCTTGCCAAATTGCAGACTCAGATTGTTGACGGTAATCATCTTTCCGTTCTCCTTCCCTACTTGCGCAGGATTGCACGGAACATCGACAGGATGCTCTGTCCGTACGAGTCGCCCGGGACTGCCCAGCGACCGTTGAGATCCTCCCAATGACCAAGTGTATTTGTGCCGTAGACATTACGCACGAGGCTGTATCTGGGATCGACCACAGGCTGTATGGGCTCGCGTGTCGAGGCATAGGCGAGCAGGTGCTGGATATGTGCACGCACGCCTATCTGCGAGGTTGCAAAGTAGGCGCCCTTGACGGACGCACTCGTCGTGCCGAGTCCGCAGTAGTTGTTCTGATCGGGGGTCACCGTACCGCCGTAACGGAAAAAGCCGGTTTCCTTGAGCGCTTGTGCAAAGGCGACATCGGGACGAATACCCTCACGTGCACCCTCCTCGTAATAGTAGGCGACAAGCTCGCGCGGTGTCACGGAGATTTCGGGATATGGATTCACGCTGAGCAGGTAGTCTACGCATTGCTCCTGACTTGCGAGCGGCGTGCCGATGATGGCGGTATCGTACTCTGAGAGTGTCTGAGGGACACTGAAGAGCGGCTGCACTTTCGCCTGTTCCGCTGCTACCGCGTTTGCCGTTTCTGCCTCCTTGATGAGCATGTCGATGCGCATACGGAAATCCTTTTTTTTCTCGACCTCTGCACCGCGTTCGGTGCGAACCTTTGTTGTCATGTTCGGGTCATGTGCGCGGCGTGCCTCGCCGCTTGTCATCGTCAGAATGAAGAACCCCGTGAGGGCTGCGGCAAGAGAACCGCGCAGAAAAGTATTTTTACGCAAGAGATGGACCTCCTAATTTATATATTAGAGGGAAAAAGCCCCCCAGATGAACCATTTCAGCAGAACAAACAGAAATACGAGTGCCGTCAGCACCGCCGCAGCGCGAGGAATGCGCTCACCGCATGCCGCCGTAAACAGCGTCCATGTGAGAAGCGCCGCCGCCATCCCCGTTTTGATATCATAGGCGGAGAGTAAAAAGACGGCAATCACGGAACTCTCGCGCAGCGTAACCTCTGCGGTGCTTTTCAGCATCTGTATGCCCCTCATGAGGAGCAGCAGCCCCATAACAGCAAGTGCGATCGCGGGCACAGCGGGAAAATCCGAGAGTGCCTGCATCAGTGGGGCACAGGGCAGGAGAAATGCGAGAAGCAACGCCGCGATTCCCGCAGTCAGAGGGATGCCCGCAATGCGGCGTTCTGCTCCCTCTGCGGGAAGAGCGGCAGAGATCGGCGCAATCGTCAGTGGAAATGAACCGATGATTGCTGCGCCTGTGCTGACCGCAAAGAGACGTGCAAGCGGTCGTCGCGCCTGCACCATCCGCTCTGTTTCGGCTTCCAACACAGCCGTACCCTCAATCATGAGGGCGAGCAGGAGCGTCAGTCCAAGCCCTGCCGCCAAAAACGCGTCCGTCTGCGGGAGCATCAGGACAAATGGAAGAGAGATGATGTCCGGCGCGAAAAAAGGGGCAGCGGGAATCTCCCAGAAACCTTCTGCCCATGTGAGCACGCTAATCACGATCATGCCGAGCGGCAGGGCGACGCAGATCTGTCGCGCGTGCAGGAGCAGCACCAGCAGAATACCGACGAGCGTGTAATAGGTGAGGGGATCGCTGAGCGTACCGCTCATTGTCAGTGCCCAAGGAGAAGGCAGGAGAATGCGCGCACAGAGTGCTGCCGCTGTGAGCATGGAAAGACCAAGACCGAGCACAAGTCCCGTGCGGACGACCGGCGGCAGCGCACGGGTCAGCGCATCGGCATATGTTGTGCGCATCAGTATTGCCCCGAGCAGAGAGATGACAAGGGCGATGCCGAGCATTTCCTGCCATGTGCGCCCATGCGCGATGATCTCCTCATAGACAAGCCATGTCGTGATGGCGGGTGAGGGCAGGGCGATGCGCGTTCTCCCCTCATAGGAGATGGTGAGCGTTCCGAGTATGCACGCAATGATGCCGACCGTATAGGATGCCGCGAACGGCATGCCCACACGTGCGAGCAGAGAAGCCGTCAGAACAAGCGTCAGAGCAGCAACCGAAACGAGTACGAACGCATTTCCAAGGGCGATCCCCGGAGTGTTCTTTCTGTCGTCCATACACGTCCTCCCGCAACGTCCCAAAACATTTTTATTCTATCACAAAGAGGCGAATTTCACAAATAAGAATAATGGAACGTCTGCGAGGTAGATTGCGCAATCAAAAGGGGCGCTGCATATTATTGTGTGCAGCAACCCCCTTTGTTCTTGTCATCGGGGTTTCGGAGCTGCGATCTGCAGCTCGGATATGGCATAGAGTGCCGCGTTGCCGGCAATTCGGACACGATCTCCGTCCACCCGGCAGTATAGGGTTCCCCCTCGCTTCGAGCATTGATATGCTTCCAAATCATTCTTTTTAAGTTTTTTTGCCCAAAGGGGAGCCGTATGGCAGTTCCCCGACCCGCAGACGGGATCCTCCGCAATACTGAGTTTTGGTGCGTAGCTGCGCAGAACGTAATCCGTTTCACTGCCCTGCGCCGTTGTATGCAGGATCAACCCCGGCAGTCGGTGCATTTTTTCTGCGTCGGGGACATAGGTGCGCACATCGTCTGCTGAGGGGAGAACGCAGATGAGATCACGCCCCATCCATGCTTCCTGCGGACGCATGCCGATCGCGTCCTCCATATCGTCCGTTACAGGAACTTCACGCAGATCATATGCGGGGAAATCCATCTCATACAAATCTCCACCGCGTTTCACGCGCAGATCGCCGCTCAATGTGTCGAACACGAGCTGCGACAGCCCCTGTTCGTAAAAATTCATGAGAACAAACGATGTGGCAAGTGTTGCGTGCCCGCAGAGATCAATCTCAGCACTTGGCGTAAACCAGCGCAGACGGTAGCGCGCACCCTCCTTGACTGCGAATGCCGTCTCAGAAAGATTGTTTTCTGCCGCAATTTTGATCATCAGATCATCGGGCATCCATTTCTGCATGATGCAGACCGCCGCGGGATTTCCGTGAAAAATTTTGTCCGTAAAGGCGTCCACAATGTACTGTTTCAACATAATTGGATCAACTCCTCTCTACGCCATATATGCTGACACCATTCTAGCGAATGAAATGCGTTTATGCAAAAAAACAGCCTACCCAAGAGGGCAGGCTGCCTGTGACATGCGTGCGGTCGATTACTTCTTTTGCCAGCAGCGATGTGAGGGCGCGTAGCTGTTATAGAACAGCAGCCCGAGGATCATCAGGACGATGAACGTGATGTTCGTCACGAGCGAGAGCGCCCAGATGAGGTAGAGGCAGACGAGCATGCCGATCGGAGCGAGCACGTAGAGCAACGGGAAGTTGAACGTGCGCGGCAGCTCGGGCGAGTTGCGGCGGAGCGCAATCAGACCGACAAAGACGATGAAGAACGCCGCGAGAACACCGGTGTTTGCAAGCTCAACGATGTACATCATCGGGACGCAGCCTGCAATAAAGGCGATGATCAGAGAACCAACGAGGGTGATGAAGTACGGTGTACCGTATTTCGGATGGATATTCGCCATTGCCTTCGGGAGGAAGCCGTCACGCGACATTGCAAAAAAGACGCGTGCCTGACCGAAGATGTAAACGATGAGGGTCGTAATCATACCGAAGAGAATGCCGACCGTGACGAGATTTGCGAGCCCCGTGTAGCCGATGAGACGGAGGCAGTAGGCAACCGGATCCGCGCGGTCAAGATCCGTGTAGTTGATCGTGCCCGTGAGGACGAATGCGACAACAGAGTAAATGCAAAGACAGACGAAGACCGAGGCAATGATGCCGATTGGAAGGCTCTTTTCCGGTGTCTTGCACTCCTCGGCAGAGGTTGCGACCGTATCAAATCCCATGAACGAGAAGAACACGACCGCCGCGCCCGTCATGATGCCGGCAGCGCCGAAGGGCAGGAACGGTTCCATGTTCTTTGCCATATCCATGTGCGGGGAGGTGACAACGACGAATGCGACAATCGCGCACAGTGTGAGCGAGATAAGGATCGTATTGAGGCGTGAACTTTCCTTTGTGCCGTGTGCAAGGATGACGCCGATGAGAAGCGTGATGACGACAGCGGGGAGGTTGATGATGCCGCCCTCCGGTGCCGTTGTGAGGAGCGCTTTGGGTATCTCCATTCCGAGGGATGCCATCATTCCTGAGAAGTAGGCGGAGAAACCGACGGCAACTGCACTTGCAGTGACAATGTAGCCGATGATGAGCGACCATCCGCAGAGGAATGCCATACCTTCGCCGAGAGAGGCAAAGGTGTAGGCATAGGCGCTGCCCGCAGCGGGGATGAGCGATGCAAGCTCAGCGTATGCAAGTCCCACGAGCATACAGAGGAGACCTGCGGCAACGAAGGATAATACAATACCGGGACCTGCGTAGCGTGCGGCACCGATTCCGGTCAGAACGAACACGCCCGAGCCGATGATGCCGCCGATGCCGAGAAAGGTCAGGTCGGTGGTGCTCAGCGTACGTTTCATTCCGCTGCTTTCACGCTGTGCACTGAAGTCCTCCAGTGTTTTTTTCTCAAAAAACATACTAAGCCCTCCAAGCTTTCTTTTCAGTTTTAATTAAGAGAGGGAAAGTCAATTAAGAAAGGGGCAGTTTCACGGCACATATGGAAGCATATGGGAGTGAAACAGCCCCTCAGCAGTCAGAGAAAAGAATTACTTAAGGAAGTCGTCAATGGGCTTGAACGGGAGGTTCAGAGCCTTGGCAACCGCCTCGTTTGTGAGGTGTCCGTCGATGGTATTGAGACCGAACTTGAGACCGGGCACCTGCTGGAGTGCGGCCTTGTAGCCCTTGGTAGCGATGTCGACCGCATAGGAGATCGTCGCGTTCGTGATACCGAGCGTGGACGTACGGGAAACGGCGCCCGGGATGTTTGCGACGGAGTAGTGGACAACGCCGTGCTTCTCGAACGTCGGGTTCTCATGTGTCGTGCAGTGATCGCAGGTCTCGATGGAGCCGCCCTGGTCGATGGCAACGTCGACGACAACGGAGCCCTTCTTCATGGTCTTGATCATCTCTTCGGTGACGAGGATCGGGGTACGTGCACCGGGGATGAGAACGGAGCCGACGAGCAGGTCTGCCTCCTTCACCCACTTGGCGATGTTGTAGCTCGAGGAGTACTCGGTGACGATACGGCCGCCGAAGATGTCATCGAGTTCACGGAGGCGCTCGATCGAGAGATCGATGACCGTGACGCGTGCACCGAGACCGACAGCGATCTTTGCGGCATTGGTTCCGACGTTGCCGCCGCCAATGATGACGACCTGACCGGCGGAGACGCCTGCGATACCGCCGAGGAGCACGCCGCTACCGCCGTAACGGCTCTCAAGGAACTGTGCACCGATCTGGACGGACATACGGCCTGCGATTTCGCTCATGGGCGCGAGCAGGGGGAGTCCGCGTCCATTCTTGCCGAGAACCGTCTCGTAGGCAATGCCGACAACCTTCTTCTTGAGGAGAGCCTGCGTGAGGTGGGGCTCAGCTGCGAGATGGAGGTAGGTGAAGAGGATCTGCCCCTCGTGGAAGAGATCATACTCGGATTCAAGAGGCTCTTTTACCTTAACAATCATTTCGGACTTATCAAACAAAGCCTTCTTGTCCGAGAGAATCTCGGCGCCGACAGCTTTGTAATCGGCATCTGTGAAGCCGCTGCCAACACCGGCGCCTTCCTCGATGAGGACCGTGTGACCGGCACGGCGCATCGCCTCAACACCCGCAGGGGTCATACCGACGCGGAACTCATTGTTCTTGATTTCCTTCGAAACGCCAACAA
>ERZ773063.1954-NODE-1954-length-11598-cov-25.170926_pt1 | contig 11598 bp, 9 predicted proteins | sample MGYA00580625_ERZ773063 | MGnify/ENA primary metagenome ERZ773063 (study PRJEB29015, sample SAMEA2738022) | human oral metagenome | biome: human oral; feature: human-associated habitat; material: dental | place: China | collected 2042 ...
AAGACACCGTGGTACTGCAATTTTGGAATGTCGAGTTTGCTAGCTGGACCGACAAATTCCAGGCTGAAGCCATCGCGCCAGTCCTCAACAAAGTCGGCGCCTTCACCGCCAATCCAGTCATCCGCAACATTATTGGTCAGCCGAAATCGACTTTTAACATCCGACAGATTATGGATGAAGGCAAGATTCTTGTCGTCAATTTGAGCAAGGGTCTAATCGGCGAGGATAACGCCGGTATTCTCGGCTCGTTTCTGGTCACCAAAATTCAGCTCGCCGCCATGAGCCGCTCCGATATCCCTGACATCAAGGACCGCCGGCCATTTTATCTATACGTCGACGAGTTTCAGAACTTTGCTACCGACTCGTTCGCTACGATTCTATCCGAGGCGCGCAAATACGGTCTCAACCTGACTGTCGCCAACCAGTACATTAGCCAGATGGAAGAAACTGTCCGCGATGCTGTTTTCGGCAACGTCGGTACCGTAATTAGCTTCCGTGTTTCTGCTGATGATAGTCCTATACTCGCCAAGCAATTTGAACCGCAGTTCGAGCCAAATGACCTACTACAGATGCACAATCGTAACTTTATCATCAACATGGTCATCAACGGCGAGAAGGCTCCAGCTTTTAGTGCCAAGACGCTTAATCTGCCAGCCGCGCAAGACGACAACACCGGCCGGATTATCCAATGGACGCGCGATAATTATAGCCGCAACCGCAGCGATATTGAAGCCGATATAGCCAATCGAATCCTACCGCCAGAAAACCTAGTCGTCAAAAAACCTGGTCCTGCCTATACGCCACCAAAAACACCCGAACAGCGAGCCGCCGATCGCGCCGCGCGCCAAGCCGCTAAGCAACCGCAAGACCAGACCCAACCAATTGCCAAACAGCCATCGGTCAAACTTGACAAGGGCGCTGTTGGTTTGCTACAAATAGACCACGGTCAAAACAATAAAGACACCTCGAAGGCCGCAAAGGATAATGACACCGCAAAAACAAATGCGGCAGCTAAACCTGCCGCCAATGAAGAAACAGAGAAAGTAGACACAGCTACTAGCGACAAGCCAAAGCGCAAACGCACTCGCAGCCGCCGGCGCAAAACTCCAACAGCAGCTACTTCCAATTCGTAATCAACTATTGCTACGCCTCTACCGTTAGAAATAGCCACCACGCCGCATGCTCATGACGCTCAAGTTGGCGAGATTATTGATCTATTTGCAAACCCAGCATCTGCGGCCCAATTTCAGACACACTAGGCCGAGATGCTTTCGTGGAAGCAGCTACCGACCTAACGCAGCGTTTATACTTGGGTAAGTACGCCGCTGCACTGGCCAGATACATCGATGAAAGCAGCAATACTACCAAACCAGTTGGCACAATTATCTATAGCCAGGACCCAAACGATCCTAAAATAGCAAATTTAGAACTAATCGTCGTACGAGAAAAATACCGCCGCCGAAAAGTTGGTACGCGATTATTACAACTAGTCGAGACTGAAACAGCATTACACGGCGCAGCACAATTACAAGCATCTGTACCTCGAGAAATGACAGATTTGCAATGGTTACTTGCAAAAAACGGCTTCGCATTCACGGAAGTTGTTGATAATGGAGGTGTTTTGTTTTTGCGGTATAAAAAAGATCTTAAAAGAAAAGACGACCAACAAAAAACGGGCCTACCGCCCGAATCTTTATAGAAACACTTTAGCTAATGCTTTATTTTAACCTGTAGTGTTATATTGAGGTACCGAAACGGTACAATAAGAATTATAGCCAATTAAAACAACATTGTAAACCCTAAAAATAAGCGATATACTTAAAATAATTAAAGGGGATTTATGATGAAACAACCGTATTCTATTGGATTAGATATTGGCACAAACAGCGTTGGCTGGGCAGTTATAAATGAAGGTTTTGATCTGTGCAAATACAAGCACCAAAACATGTGGGGTGCCCATTTGTTTGATGAGGCGCAAAAAGCAGCCACTCGGCGGTCATTTCGCTCATTGCGCCGGCGACTTGCCAGACGAAAACGGCGCATTACGCTACTCCAACAAATATTTGACGATGAGATACAAAAAGTCGATCCGCATTTCTACCTCCGCTTATCCGAATCAATGCTCCATGTTGGCGACAAAAGTTCTACGCTAGAATTAGACGCCAATATTCTATTCGCCGACCACTCTTTCACCGACAAATCTTACCGAGAAAAATACCCAACAATCTACCATTTGCGAAGCAGCCTATTTCACGACTCCGAAAAACAGGATATTCGCTTAGTCTATCTAGCACTTCATCACCTTATCAAGTACCGCGGCAACTTTCTAATCGAAGGCGGAGTCGATAATGTAATCTCTTCGTTTGATAGTCAAAGCTTGCAAACTTTCATGGAATTTATCGGCGCTGACGATTCGACAGCTCAAAAGATTAAGGCGACTTTGCTTGACCGTTCTCTATCGCGTAGTGCCAGAAAATCAGACATCATCAATCTACTACAGCCATCCCCCGACAACAAGAGGGCTGTCAGCGAAGCCGTCGGTGCAGCTATCGGCCTAAAATGGAACGCCAATAAACTATTCGATGACGATTCTCTCGAAGCAAAAGGGGAGTTCTCGAATAAAAATTACGAAGAGCAACGAGATGAAATTGCAACCGCAATCGGCGACGATCGCTACGAACTCATAGAGACCTTAGAATCGGTCTATCAATGGACGGTTTTCAGCCAATTTATCAGAAAAGATAGCTGCCTGTCTGACATTATGATTGAAAAATACGATGCCTATCGTCAAGATTTATCCGACCTTAAAGCGCTATTTCACGAATCTCTACCCCAAAAATACAAGACGTTTTTTCATGGCGACGCCGCCGAATTTGAGCTATATAATAACCACAAGCGAAATCTCGATGATTTATACAAATCTATCAAAAAACAGCTCAGCGAAGTTGCCAATGATGACCCGCGCTACCAGCGATTTGAGAAGCGGGCTGAGCTAGAGGAATTTCTCTCTAGGCAACGCATCCGAGATAACGGCGCCATCCCGCATCAGATTCACCAGTACGAACTCGAGAAAATTATCGACAATCAAGCACAGTACTATCCGTTCCTAGCTCAAAATCGCGACAAAATCATTAGTATATTCACATTCAAATTACCGTACTATATCGGACCGCTCAAAACTGGCGGTGATTTTGCCTGGTCAGTCAAAAAGAAAGATGACGTGATTTATCCGTGGAATTTCGATGAAATAATAGACGACGAAGCTTCCGCTGAGAAATTCATTGACCGAATGCGCAACAACTGTACCTACCTACCAGACGAAGAAGTTCTCCCTAAAAATTCACTGCTTTATCAAGAGTACGAAGTTCGCAACGAATTAAAGAATGTAACCGTCAACAGCGAAAGACTGAGTTCAGATATCCAGAACCGCATCGTTGACGAGTTATTCACCAAAGAGTCTTCAGTTACTTACAAAAAGCTCGTCAAATATCTCTACGACAATCAAATATACAACACTGACTCTCTCATTATTTCTGGAACAGCCAAAGAGAAATCGTTTGCTTCATCGCGTAAGTCTTACCTTGATTTTACAAACAAAATCGGTATTGAGATTACGCCAAAAACTCAAAAAGCAATCGAAGAAGTTATTAAATGGATTACTCTATTTGAAGACAAAAAGATCCTAGCTAAGAAGCTACAAAAGTATAGTAATATCTTTAACGAGAACCAGCTTCGCACTATTCTGAAGCTAAACTATAGTGGCTGGGGACGACTATCTCACAAGTTGCTTGACGGCATCACTGCGCACACGCCTTACGGCGAGCTGACCGTCATAGAGACGATGCGTAGCTCTAAAGATAACTTTATGCAGATCATCCAAAGCGATCGATACGAGTTCAAAAAGATTATTGACGATATCTTGTCGGCAGACCAGCGCACAGACATAGCCTACGACGACATTAAAAAGCTCGCCGGATCGCCGGGCATCAAACGCGCTCTGTGGCGCAGCGTTAGAATTGTTGACGAGATTGTCGACACAATCGGCTACGAACCAAAGCTGATTAGCATCGAGATGGCCCGCAATGAAGACGAGAAAGTTAGAACCAAAAGCCGATATGGCCAGCTTGAAAAAATGTACAAGGAGCTTTACGGCAAAGAATATACTAAATCTGATATAAAATCGCAATTAGCTGAATACAAAGACAAGCTCGATAAGAAAAAGTATTATCTGTATTTCCTCCAGAACGGCAAGTGCGCTTATACAGGCGAGCCGCTTGACATCGAAAACGACCTCAGAGACAGTGAAATCGACCACATCTTGCCGCGGTCACTAACCAAAGATGACTCGTTAGACAACACCGTCCTAGCACTACGCAATGAAAATCAGCGAAAACTTGATGATTACCCTATCGCGCCCGATATCCAAAACCATATGCGCCCAATTTGGACATCTCTCAAAAACGCTAAGCTCATGTCGCAACTTAAATTCCAGCGCCTAACGAGCCAAAAGCAATTGTCTGAAGACCGCGTGGCTGGCTTCGTTAATCGCCAACTCGTTGAGACGCGGCAAATCACCAAGCACCTAGCCAGAATGCTAACTGAAAAATACCACGATTCATCAACAGAGGTATTCACGATCCGCGCTGGTATGAGTTCTGAGTACCGTCGCATCCATGACTTGCCAAAAAGCCGAGAGATTAACGACCTACATCATGCCAAAGACGCCTATCTAGCCGCTACTCTGGCTCAGTATGTAAAAATTCGCTATCCAAAACTAGATAACGCATTCATCTACGGTGAATACATGAAATTCAAATCTAAAAGACAAACCGATACGGATCGTAGCAGCTTTATCCTCGCGTCAATGAACTACGATCTTACCAATACAGAGACTGGTGAAATTATCTGGCAGAGTAAAACCACACGCGATGTCATCGACCGAACAATGAGATACAATGATTGCCTAATTACAAAGAAAACTGAAATTGGCGACAATCAATTCTATAAACAGACTATTTATAGCAAGGATTCTACTAACCCTAAACCTGCAATTCCTAAAAAAGCGAATTTACCGGTTAACAGATATGGTGGATACTCGGGCGAGAACGCAGCACATTTCATGGTGATAAGATATCCAAAGAAAGATATTCTAGTCAATGAAATCATAAGCATACCAACCCAAGTTTACACACTAGAAAAGACCAAGCCAGGCTCAATCAATGAGTATCTCCACAACAACTATAAGCAAGCTACAGTTATTCTGTCCAAAATACCAATTAATCAAAAAATTGAATATGACGGTAATGAGCAATTCATCGTTGGCAGTAAAGAAGTTACTAATGCCAAACAACTGAAATTGCCCTATGGTATCGAATACGCTATAGCAATAGCATTGAAACAAGGAATTCCACATGTGACAATTTCAGAAGAACAGGCTGTCGACGACAATAAACTACAACGCAAACGCAATAAGCAGATCGAAAGAAGAGACAAAGTTATTAGCGGAGTAGAGAAGTTTTGGAGAATTTATGCCGATAAGCTCACTAATCAGTACCAGCAGTTCGGAAATGCTGGCCCTAATGCCCAGAGCGCATTAGTTGAATACAGCAAACTATTACTAGATGACAAAATCAAAGTTATTAACCTGGTTTTGAAGGCTACACACGCTGGATCTGGCAGAGTAGATATGAGCAAGGAATTCCCGCAGCTGGGGTTATCAAGTAGGTTCGGACGAATGGACAATAAAGCCCTTGATCCAACTAAATTAACCTTCGTTTACGAATCTATCACCGGACTGCACCGCCGAAAATTAGACGGAAAAACATTAGAGCAGGGCCGTTAGCATGTCTTGGCGAACTGTCATCGTCAAGAATCGTTGCAAACTAAGCTACAAAAACGACTACATGCTCATCATTAGCGATGGCAACGAAAAAGCGCTCCACATCAGCGAAATAGGTACTTTAATCATTGAAAATACTGCTGTCAATATCACCGCGTATCTGCTTTGTGAGCTGGCTCGCTACAAGGTGAAGATCATCTTCTGCGATCATCAGCGCAATCCATACGGCGAGATAATACCATATTACGGCGCCCACAACGCCAGCAAACAAATGCGCCGCCAAAGCCAATGGCCTCAGACCACCAAAGATAAAATCTGGCAGAGAATCGTTGCTCAAAAAATCATCAAGCAAGCTCAGGTAGTCTACAGAGAAACCTCCAACCAAACCTCCTGCGAAACGCTTATGAATTTTGCCGCATCAGTATTACCCGGAGATACTACCAATCGGGAAGCGCATGCCGCCAAACTCTACTTCAAAGAACTATTTGGTCCGCAGTTTTCGCGCGACAGCTCCAGCGACATAAACGCAGCGCTTAACTATGGTTACGCAATTCTCCTTTCAGCTTTCAACAGGGAAATTACTTCAGCCGGCTATTCAACAACTATGGGGGTCAATCATTGCAATGAATACAACCCTTTTAATCTCACCTGCGACCTCATGGAACCGTTTCGCCCTGTAGTTGACCGCGAAGTTTATAAATGCCGCAGCTTCGCTTTTGATGACTTCTTCAAAAGCCGCCTAATTGAAGTCCTCAATCACAAAGTCATGATACTCAACAAAGAGCAATTCTTGTCAAACGCAATCAGTATTTATGTTAAATTATTTTTTAGGGCGATGGAAGAAAATAGGGAAAAAGAGCTTCCTGAATATGAATTAATCTAATGATGAAAGTACGCTATATGAGAATGATTTTATTTTTTGACTTGCCAATGGTTAGCGCTCGTGAACGGAAAATATACGCGACATTCCGCAAACAGCTTATTCATGAGGGATTTGTGATGATGCAGCAATCTGTTTATAGCAAATTAGTTCTCAATTCTACCAATGAAAAATTGACATATGACAGAATTAAGAAAATCATACCCGACAATGGCGTTGTTCAGCTATTAACAATAACCGAGCGACAGTTCGCCTCAATGGAATATCTGGCAGGGGAGTATGACGAACTGTCAATTCAAAGTACTGACAGGACGGTAGTCCTATGAAATTAACTATCTCGGGATTTGATAATACGCTAGCCCTGCCAGACGATGGCGGTATCGCAACTTTGGTTATCCATAACAATATATTCTTCAGAAAAATTGTCGAGGGTATTCTTGACATGTACACCAAAAGGGAAGAGAATAATCGCACCGTTATTTACAATAACGAAAATGGCCTTCTGAATTTAACAAAAGACACACTAATCGTCACCGACTTGTATTCCTACGACCTATCCAGCCGAACTATTACAACAGCTCTTTATAAAAATATCCAAGACAGCAGCGACCTAGATCCAATTAAACTAGCCCAAATCGAAAAAGAGATTTTGGATGTTCTTAGCGCCATCAATACTGGATTCTCACAAAACTTGAACTATCAAACAGAGATAAACATTGGTGACATTATGAAAATGGCGCATGTAGAATTGGAGGCGAACACGGGGAATAACTATATTGACAAGCTTTATGGTATTATAGACTCAGCGCAGCAATTGTTGTCAAGGCGTTTGGTGATTCTGATAAATCAGCGCCAATTACTGTCGCACAGCGAGCTGCAGGCACTTTTACAATACGTGCAAAATAATCATTTTTCAGTACTTTTTATTGAGAAAAACTGTAAGAATAAGTTAAACGAGGAAAATGTCCTTGTCGTTGATGACGATCTATACGATTTCAGTACTAATTCATAGTAACATATGGTAAGCGCTACCACGTTTACTCCTGTAAAACTTCACGATTGAGGTTTTACAGTAGTGTTATATTGAATGGTACTGAAACTATTATTCCCACCGAACGCCCACGCCTTGAGTTTTACAGTAGTGTTATATTGAATGGTACTGAAACTGAAACTGTGGCGGATGGAGTCGCTTACGAGTTTTACAGTAGTGTTATATTGAATGGTACTGAAACACGGGGGCATGCATGAAGTGATATATTCAGGTTTTACAGTAGTGTTATATTGAATGGTACTGAAACACTCGATCGGTGAGTTCAACTCTTCGCACCGTTTTACAGTAGTGTTATATTGAATGGTACTGAAACTGCATAATAGCTTTCAAGACTTAATCTACGGTTTTACAGTAGTGTTATATTGAATGGTACTGAAACTAGATATAGTGCTAGCGAAATTCTGACGACGTTTTACAGTAGTGTTATATTGAATGGTACTGAAACATACAAACTAATAACATCGTCTTTGCCTTTGTTTTACAGTAGTGTTATATTGAATGGTACTGAAACCAGACATTATTGGTGATGCAGAGGTTATCAGTTTTACAGTAGTGTTATATTGAATGGTACTGAAACTGAGCCTGAACGAGTACAAAGCTAATAAGCGTTTTACAGTAGTGTTATATTGAATGGTACTGAAACGAAAACTTTTAGCTTATTAAACGCAAAAAAGTTTTACAGTAGTGTTATATTGAATGGTACTGAAACGAAAACTTTTAGCTTATTAAACGCAAAAAAGTTTTACAGTAGTGTTATATTGAATGGTACTGAAACCATGACACCAGCCGAGTTGATATCTAAGTTGTTTTACAGTAGTGTTATATTGAATGGTACTGAAACAATTCTACGCGCCCCAGCTCTGATAAACTTGTTTTACAGTAGTGTTATATTGAATGGTACTGAAACTATGACACCAGCCGAGTTGATCGCTAAATTGTTTTACAGTAGTGTTATATTGAATGGTACTGAAACAAATATAATGTACGGGGTAGTATCTAACTGGTTTTACAGTAGTGTTATATTGAATGGTACTGAAACTAACAATTAAATCGCTCAGTTCGTGCTGGTGTTTTACAGTAGTGTTATATTGAATGGTACTGAAACGATAGCATGTTAACAAACATCATCGCGTCGGTTTTACAGTAGTGTTATATTGAATGGTACTGAAACGTCACTCTGAGCTATCAAGCTCTTTAAGGTGTTTTACAGTAGTGTTATATTGAATGGTACTGAAACCGCGAACCAGCAGACTTACACAGTGCAGCCGTTTTACAGTAGTGTTATATTGAATGGTACTGAAACGCTTGTTATTTGAAAATGCAGTCGTGGCTTGTTTTACAGTAGTGTTATATTGAATGGTACTGAAACCTGTGAGCGCTCAGCGTCCTCTCGACTCTTGTTTTACAGTAGTGTTATATTGAATGGTACTGAAACCGCGAACCAGCAGACTTACACAGTGCAGCCGTTTTACAGTAGTGTTATATTGAATGGTACTGAAACATGCTGGCGTTTCACAAACCATCGTAACTTGTTTTACAGTAGTGTTATATTGAATGGTACTGAAACCGCGAACCAGCAGACTTACACAGTGCAGCCGTTTTACAGTAGTGTTATATTGAATGGTACTGAAACATGCTGGCGTTTCACAAACCATCGTAACTTGTTTTACAGTAGTGTTATATTGAATGGTACTGAAACTTAAGCCAAGCGACGCAGAGCTGCTGAATTGTTTTACAGTAGTGTTATATTGAATGGTACTGAAACTGAGGAAAAAGCGTATGTCGCAGCAGATGTGTTTTACAGTAGTGTTATAATAATCACGATGAGCTTTTTTGGTATAATAAAGATATGGCAAGCGAGTTAAAAATCAAACAAAGTGATAGCATTTTTGAGTCTATCAAGCATGAAGATAAGCAAGGTGAGTTCTGGTATGCTAGAGAACTTGGCGAAGCTCTTGAATACGGGACGTGGGATGGTTTTATGCCAGTAATTACACGGGCTAAAATAGCAATATCTAAAACAGGTGCTCCTGTGGAAAACCATTTTCGAGATGTGTCGAAAATGGTTTCTATAGGGTACGGCAACCCAAGAGCTATAGATGATATAAAACTTACACGTTTTGCATGTTACATTATTGCTCAAAACGGTAGCCCCGTTAAAAAACCCAAGATTGCGGAGGCTCAGGCATACTTTGCTATTCAAACACGCAAACAGGAGATGTCAGATCAATATAGACAAGACATGGACAGACTTGCACGCCGGCGTGAATTTTCCGAATCAGACAAGAGATTATCCTCTAGTATCATGGAGACGGGTATTAGTCCAAGAGGATTAGCTAGAATAAAAAGCGAGGGCGATAAATCTTTCTTCGGCGGCAAAACTAATAAGCAGATGAAAAGAAAGCTAAACACCGGAAACAAGCCTTGGGCAAATAAAGCCCACAATGTTGTGCTAGCCGGTAAAACATTAGCAAATGAGATGACGGCAGCCAACATAGAAAACTACGGGATATCATCGCACGACTCTATACTTCATGACAATAACGATAATAATGACGCTGTCAGAACGACTATTCGCAACCAACAAGGCATGAACCCAGAGGATTTTCCAGCAGCTGAAGATACTGAAAAAATACAGCGCCGCATTGAAAACCAGAGTACACCTAAAATTGACAGTTCTAACATCTAACCTATGCTTATAGTAATTTGGAGTGTTATTTAGAGATCTGGTCTTTGTGATGTATAAACTTTATCGCATGAGTAAGCGAGACTCTGCTAAAGCTAATCAGTAAGCGACAAGGACTAGCCCTACCTATCTGTATTTTGTCCAGCAATCAACAGGTTTAGAACAAATATAGAGCATTTTAATGATTTACTCAGAAAGCTCAAATGCAAAAAGCTTGGATTTCTGTAGATATAAGTAGTTACAATAAATATATACATAGTGAAATCTAATAAAATAAGTTTGAGAAAAACTAGCATAAAGATGGCAAAATACAAACAAATACGTGCACAAAGACAAAATCTCATACGTACATAAAAGGCGGGGCAAACATAAAATAACTAAAAGTCGTGAGGCAATAAACCTTTGGAATCAATCAAACAGTAACAAAAGGGACGCAATCTCTCATTCATATTTTACACATAGACTTAACGTCGCACAATGTCCGTTTTACGTCTTATAATCTATGTTGTCAGGATGATTAATCATATGTTCGCGAATAACGGTTTTACTTTGATATAAGCCACAGCTTATTAATCTTAGTCTAAAACAGGGAGTCTTAACCACGCTACTAGAGTCATCTTTTACTTTTACTTTTACTTTTACTTTTATATTTATATTTATATTTATTCGCTATATAAAAAAATACCGCCAACCAGCAGCTCTATAGATATAAGTCCACGCACTCGAAAACAAACTCGAAATTTAAATTGTAGTAATTAGCACATGTTTATAGACTTAAGTTATCCACAGAAAAAATCTCAGCGCTATGAGAATAAATTTGCATTTTTTCAAAAATATTGTCCCCCACTACTTTCCCGCCTCGCCTGCTTTATTTGACTTTTTACATTTTCAATATTTTAATATAGTTTTTCACCTAGCCTATTTAGATGTTTAATAGAACAAAAGTAGAACATAGCCCATCAGTGCAGGGGTAGCCTTCTATCTAAAGCCTCTTCCTCATTTATAAAAAGCCCGCCTACTCACCCGCACATCAATATACTCTGCAGTTATTCCTCTGCTCGTTAAATAACGGATGGCACGCACCGCATCTTCGACTTGGCCAGCCGCTGGGCGGTCAACTGTCATTTTAATCGAGTACCCCA
>ERZ773063.1957-NODE-1957-length-11594-cov-5.438946_pt1 | contig 11594 bp, 4 predicted proteins | sample MGYA00580625_ERZ773063 | MGnify/ENA primary metagenome ERZ773063 (study PRJEB29015, sample SAMEA2738022) | human oral metagenome | biome: human oral; feature: human-associated habitat; material: dental | place: China | collected 2042 ...
TAGCGTACATGAAAACACCTCCCTGCGTGTTACTCGCCGACTACGGTACGGCAAAGCCGTTTCAAAACCTCGCCGAGCGGTTGAAAAATGCTGCGCGAAAGACGCAAACATTTACCGTAAGATAATATCATAGGAGACGGGAAAAGTCAAACGCTTTCAATGACTGGCAAAGACAGCTGCAGCTTGCGGAAACAGATGCCGTAGCTGTGAGGAGTCTTCTTACTCTTCAGCATATTGCTTTCCAGGGTGAAGTCCAGAACTACAACAGGAGGGATATTTTTATTCGCTGGCCATGTCTCGATAGTACGATCCCCCTAATATCCTCTTCACTTAAAAGATTTTTACTCCACGCCCAATGCCTTGAATACGGCATCTTCCGCGCTTTGATAGGGTATCAGCTGAAATGCACTCATGAGTTCCGGCGGGACGGTAGCAAAATCGTTGAAGGAGGTGCTGGGGAGAAGGATTTTCTTTGCGCCGCTGTCGAGGCATACCTGCATAGCATTAGCCAATTCCTCGGTTTTCATGATCGTCCCGCTGATGCTGATTTCACCGAGGACGGCCAAGGAACTCTGCACAGACTTGCCTAAAGCAATGGAACAGATGGCGATGAGGGTAGGCAAAGCCAGCTTATTCGTCATTCCAATTCCCTGCAAGTCTTGATAGTTGATGATGTAATCCTTGCTGGTTGTCTTGATCGATCCACTGATGCGACTGCCGTTCGCCTTGAGGAAATTGAACGCCGTATTGACCGCTTCTTTGGCTTCACGGTCAGACCCCAGTCCCGTTCGCTCCAATCTGCCGTTTCCCGGAAGCATCTGGCTCTCCAAGCGAAATACGCCCATCATGCCGGACTTGCCATGGGACACGGTATACACTTGCCCCGGATTGCATAGTCCTTCCGGGATGAGTTTGCCGCTGCCCTGCTCCGGCACGGAGACATAATGCTCGCACATATCCGAAAGATCAATGTAGGAGAAGTTCACATCATAGAACTCCATGCCGCCCAGTTTTTTTAGCTGCTCCTTGACTCTGCGGCGCATTTCCAAGGAAATTTGCAGAACTTCCTCCAATTCCTCTTTGCTGAATTTGCCGTTCGGATAGAGAAGTTTCAAGTAGCCGTCAAGCATTCGGCGCACGGCGATGGTATCTCGCTGATTCAGGTTCTTCCCCAGGCGGAAATATTTGTCAAGGGCATCGCCGTACTGTTCTTTCCGAAGCTCTCGAATGAACTCGGCAAGATAGTCGCTGATGAAGCCATAATCATCGGTGAAATGTTCTGGGCGAAACTTTGAAATCTCCCAACCGGGCAAATAACAATGAAAACGATCCAAAAAAGCTGTATCCGTCCCCATCTCCGGAGGGAACGGTTCAAAAAGGCTGCTGGTCTTTAAGAGCACATCGACACTCTGATTGATATTGCCTACGAACACCATCGAAGCAGAGGCAGCCTTTTCTTCCTTGCCACGGGCGAAGGAGCCCGAGGCCATGTAATCCTTCATGATTTGGATGCCGTCTTTATCCTTGAAATGGATGCCCGCCACCTCATCAAAGGCAACACAATCCCATAATCCCACCAATCCCACGGTCTTTCTCGCCATATTGTAAAAGAGATTGGCTACCGTGGATTGTCCTCCGGACACGAGGATGCTGTTCGGAGAAATTTCTTTGTACAGATGAGACTTGCCTGTGCTGCGGGGACCCAATTCGCACAGATTGAAGTTATTTTCCACCAAAGGAATCATGCGAGTGATTAAGAGCCACTTCTCTCGCATCTTGAGTTCATCCGGCTCCATGCCGATGGAGCGGAGCAGCACATCCATCCATTCTTCTTTGCTAAATGCGGCTCGTCCTTCCTTCAGTTCCGTCATTTCGATGTGCGGCATCTGGATGGGCGTAAGTTTCCTTATTTCTACAGGATTCCCGTTGGCTTTCTCTTCCTCCACAAACTCATAGTCAAGCTGGACAATGCACCAAATGCCGCCGCAGAGCAAGCGATCGTACTTCTCCGGGTATTCATCGGCGATTGGCACATTAGTAAGTCCCAGATTCGAAAAGTTAGCCACATAGATGTTCTTCTTGATGTCAAGCCGCACGGTAAGGGAATCAATAACCGTATGGCTGCCTTGGCTGCGAAGCTTGGAGAGTATCTTTTGCGCTTCATCGGGACGGACGAAATTATCCGCCAGTATTCTCTTGACTTTCTGGATGCCGCCTTCGATAATCTCCTCGTCATCCGAGCTGCAATACTGCCCCAGCAAGAATTCAAGGACATAGACGGGGACATTCGCCCCTTCTTTTATTTTTTTGGTGAGGTCTTTGCGGACGATTTTGCCGTCAAAATGCTCACGGAGTTTCCGCTTGAGGATTTCCCTCGTGCTGTCTGTACCCTCCTGGGTATCGGTAACTTCCGGCTCATCTTGGAGCAGCATATCGTCCATTTCCTTTTCTTCTGCCATAAAATCCATATCCTCGCTCCATCTTAGGGAATTACGGATAAATTCAGTTCCCCATCTTCACACATTCAGGTGACTCCATTATACTCAGCACTTCCCTAGCTAAAAAAATCAAATTCATCCACCGCAAAGGCGATATCAATGGAGAATTCCTCCTGCCTGACGGGCAGACCGCTCTCGTCGGCGATGACCAGATAGTAGTTTTCTTTGCTGTCGTATTTGAGCGACTTCAAATTAAAACCTGCCCTAAATGTACGTTCTTCGGCATGATCCGAAGTCTTATCGGCGATAATGTGCACCGTATCGCTGACAACTTTCCCGTTGCTGTCCGTAAAGTACACGGCATAAACAGCCGCCTCTCTATTTCCCGCCGCAGCCTCTTTCTGATAAAAATTCAGTGAAAATATCATATTGCTAATTTTTCTGTTAGAGGATAAGAGGCTTAGCGTTACAGGCTTGGTGTCGTACCGTGCTTTATTTTTTTTGTATTCCTTGGAGTCGTTTCTGAGATAACGGTAGTCGATCAGCGGCACGACCATCTCTTGGAGGCTTATCCCACCATGTACGAAATTCAGGCCGCCGCCTTTCATTTTTATGCGAAGGTTGCCACGAGGGGCGAATGCATCATATTCCGTATCCCCATCCAAGAATTTTACAGGCAGAAGATACTCCGGCGCAGCGCCTTTCCGCACGATGGCATAGCGGCGGGCGATGTCCACATCCTGGCTGCTCTTTGTAGTTTTATCCACCTTGTCATCTTCCCGGAGCGGATTAAAGGTGTAGAGGAACCCGTGGTCAGCGGTAATGAGGATGCGTGTCCCGCTGAACTCGCCGGTAATGATCCGCACCATATTCTTGATTTCTTCGATGGCCTCGCCGCACGCCCCAAAGATAGAACTTTCGCTATGTCCTGCCTCGTCGATGGTATCGTGGTAAATATACACCACATCCATGCCGCGTACCAAGGCGCTCCGCTCCGGCCGCTTCATGCCGAGCATATCCTTATATTTTAGTGCGACACTTTTGGGATTGGCGGCTTTCAGAATTTTATCCCGTCGGGGCGCTTCTGTCGATTCGCCGTCCGCCAAAACGGACAATCTGCCGGCTTTTTCCTCCACGGAAAGTCTTTTATGAGGCAAGAGCGCCGCCATGCCGAACTTGGTAATCGTGGGGAATATTCCCTGCATGGAGCCAAGTTCCACTTTGCTCTGCGTTTCCCGTCGGAGGTCATCGGCAAGTTCAGCAGCTACCTCATAGCGGAGCGCATCGGAGATGATGACATAAACTCTCGAATCCGCAGGATAAACCTTGTGACGGTAAAAATCTGTCTGCATGGGAATATCAGGGGCTTTTCCGTGTGCAGAAAGACTCTCCTCTACAGCGTTCAACCAACTTGTTCCAAGTTCCTCCAAAAACCAGTTGACATACAGCCCTTCTGCCATATCTTTGATATCGGCAAACATATCCGATAAATCCACATGGCAATTTTTCAAACTGGCGTCGTAGCTTCGGTGGAATCGGCGATAAAAGGTATCGAAGCGATAATATTCCTCGGTGTATCCCTGCCAGATTTTTTTCGGCTCTATCGCATGGAAGCCGTCTGCATGGCTATTGAAAAACTCTTGCATATTCGCTGCTTGGTATAGCCCTTCGTAAAAATTGCGGCTTGCCTCATACCAAGCGAAGGTACGCCGCTTTTCCACGATTTCCTTGACGAATTTCGGATCGATGACGTTTTTCTCCATATCCCGCATGAGCTTTACGAGGATAATCTCGTTCACGCAAGGGAATATGGCAGTATGCAGCAAATCAGCGATTTCAAGTTTCATAAATCGCTCATGAAGATTCGCTTCAGACTCTGCAAATTCGGCAATTTCGTGCAAAGCAGGATGGTCTTCGGCATAGAGCCAATCGGAAACAAGGTCATAGCAAAAAGCCGCATGAGCCGTGGATATATATGTATCCAGCCCCTTCAAAAATTCCTGCCGCAGGGTGCGGCTGACAGCTGTCAGAAGGATATGGACAGCCAATGCCCCAAGGGTGGGATTTTCCTGCGTGTACCCCGTACCCTGGGCAACCATACGCCAAAACACATCGGCAATATGGTAGCCTTCAAAATCCTGCCACAGATTATTGGCTGAATGATTTAGTCCTGCCTTCAGAACCGCCTTGATAATTCCGGCGGGCTTTGCGTCTTTTATCCCTGCCAAAGCCGCCATGATCGAGAGGTGCAATCCTCCGGCAGTAGTGGGAAGATTCGTCTGCGCCGTTATTTTCTTGCGGCGTTCCTTGGCGTTCATAAATTTGCGGTAGGGCTTGATGGCACTTCTAAGGCTCGGCGTCTGCGGCAGTCCCATCTCGCTCAGCCACATGGAAATGAGGTCAGCGCGGAACTCTTCGCTGTACAGTTCGATATCCAGAAGCCAATTATCCTCCAGCGTTTCGTAGACGAAGGGAGAATAGAGAAGATAGTTGCTGTCCGTATCGTCCACGGCGAGAAGTTTTTTCACAGAAAAATAGTTTGTTCCTGTGAGAATGGCAATTTTGGCATTGTTCAGTCGTATCTCGTCGATTTTATCGACAAACTCCTTCTCCTCGTCATGCCAGACGATCATGCGCCGCCGATAAAACTCCGGCAAAGGCTCGGCAAAGCGACGGTTTAGGTCGGCGATAATCTGTTCTATGTCCATGTCATTCCTCATCAGTGAATTTTTCTTCCAAAAGCCGCATAAGTTCTTCCTTGTTCGGCAGGACAAGCTCGTACTTACTGGCGAAAATCTGCATGTTGTCCTTCGGCAAGGTCATCTCCACCACAGCATTATTTTTCTTCTTGCAGATGTACGGATCTTTCACGATGTCCTCCAGACTTTCCACAAGCACGCCCTTTTGGGACATCACGTCCACAGCTTTCTTGTCACGGGAAAGCGCCAACCGCTCATAAAGAGCGGAATTGAACTGCCGTTTCATCTCCCGCAGACTCCAGCGTTCGTTTGTCGCCTCGGTTTCATAAAATTGTCGTTCCAGCGGATTGTTGATACGCATAAGAAATAAGTAGTGTGACCAGCTTAAGGGGAATTTGGCAGACAGTGTCTGCAAATTTGCCGAAACGGATTTTCCAGACAGCGTCTGGAAAATTGGCGAATACATGAGATAGAACTGCCGCATATTCGCCAGATTACTTTTAGAAAAGCCTTTGCCAAATCGTGCCGTTAGATTCTTTGCCAGCTCCGGCAAGAGTTTTGCACCATACTCCGCCCGCTGTTTGCCTCCTTGCTCATACTCCACTATCATGCGGCCTATTTCGTAATAGGTGGCCGTCATGGTGGAATTGACCGTGGCGACGATATGTTGCTTGGCTTTTTCCACGAGGGCAGCAATTTCTTCCGTCAGTCTACCATCCACATTCGCTAAGTCCTTACTCATGCCGTACCTCACTTGATCTTCGCCAATACATCTTGGAAAATCGCGTAGTTGTGCTTCACGCCGTCGTCCAGGTCGATGGCGATCATCTGGTCGGCGAGGTGGTGGATTTTTTCCTCGTATTCCAGGAGTTCCTTGGCTTGGGCTTCCACAACCGCCAGTTTCTTTCCGGCTTTCACCTTGTCCCCTGCAGTAGCGGCGTTATCCCGCGCCTGTTCCAGACTCTCGATGGCGGTGCGGTAGCGCGATTGCTGTTCGTGGACATAGTCCGTGCGGATTCGGGCGATGGTATCCGGGCAATAGCGGTGCATATAAACGAGGCACTTGAAGCCGTTTTTCTTCCCGCTGTCAAAGAGCCAGTAAATCGGGCGTTTTTGATACGTCTTGACGTGATCGGCATAGAAGCCCGTGAGGAAGTAGCTGCGGATGACCTCGCGCGAGCTGCCCCTGCCGCCAAGGGCGTCGGCGATGAATTGCAGATTCTCTTCCAAGGTTTCCTTGCCGAAAACTGTCGCGATAAACTCCACGAACCGACCGACAATATCATCATCGAAATATTCATCGTCGCATATTGGGATGATGGCATCCTCATCCGGCAGGAACGTCGTATACTTGCTGTCATCCCATGTACCCCCGGCATAGACAAGCCCCGGCGTATCGAGGGAGTAGCGGCCAAACATGCAGCCGACGGCGTAGGAGATCAAGCTCCGAATATCGCGTGGAAGATCGGCTCGCCGTACAGTCACATCCTTGTCCTCGACCTCGGGCGTGAGTTCATCCGCGAGGCCGTAGATGTCGATAAAGATGCGATTGAGTTCTTCCTCATTTTTCTTCAATGTGGAAAAGCGATAATTGCAATCCCACTCCCAGTAGGTATAGCGATCTGCAAGAAGGGTGACCGATTTTTTGCGCTCGGCAGAGTGGATACCATAGGAAAGCTGCTCTCGGCGTTCATAGGCCGTAGGTGCAAGCGGATGGGACTGGAAATCCCATGAGGTTTCAAAAGCATCCCAGTCGGCTTTTGAAATCTTGATGTTTTCCTTAACTATTACATCGATATTCTTTTCTTCGTCTTCATCATATTCTTTTATAGGTAATTTACTTACATATCCCATTTCAAACCCTATCGTTGGAGCCAGCATTTCTAGATATGACTTGCTGACAATAGAATTTAAAAAGCCCATCAATCTACATGATACGTCTATATTGTTACAAAAGAATGCTTGCCCCTTATTCGTAAACAAAAAACCATTAGGGAAATATCTAAAAGCAGCTTTCCCTGAGCTTATGGACGACCACGTTATTCCTTGATGAAAAAAATACATTTGTCCACCAATAACAAAGCCTAAGTTTCCTTTTAGATACGGATATTTTATATTTGCTACTGTTTTTATCTCTTCACCATCATTTTTCCAATTCACAACATAATCAAAATTACCATACCATTTTTTATATGTCCCACCTTTTAAGATAGGAAACCATTTTTTTTCAAATGATTCCTCTTTTGATCTTGCCCCATATTTGACTATATCATTGCTGACTTCCCACCATAATCTTAAAAATCTATCATTATCTGAAGTGGACATTCCGTGTCGTAAATCAACGATTTCATCGAGTCTTTTTCCATTAGAAAATGTCGCAAATGCCACATCACTTGCCCAATACGCTATTGGTAAACCAGGAATATTAACAAATTTTTCATCATTTTCCTCAAAAAGTATTTTGCTATCGTGCGTTTCAATAGCCTCTAACACTTTTTGTCTTTGCACTTCCATACCGCCACGGAAATCCACCAATCGCAAATAACTGCCCCTCTTACCGCTGTTATAATTTTGAAGGACAAACGTGCAAATCGGCACGGTAGCCTCCTCATAAGCGGAGTATTCAAATTGAATCAGCGTCGTTATCCTCTTATTATCAATGATGTATTGACGCAACTTCTCGTAGGTCTGAATAAACATCCACACCATCGGCGTCATAAGGCAAGAATAGCCCTCTTTAAGACAAAAACCAAAATTACGGTATATAAAGACGCTAAACAAATCGCCCTTGTAATCATTGTAATTATCGGCAATAAAAGCCTTCAGCTTTGAATCAAATTTGTTTAGATACGGAGGATTCGTAGCTACCACCGCATATTTACCGCTCATAATCTCGGCAACACGCATCAGCTTTTGAAAATCTCCCAAAAGATAGGTGTTGTACAGACTTGCTTCATCGGCAAGCTGGGCGAAACGCTCGTTGATTTTTCCAAATTCAATTATCGGCACTTGGAGAATAGAGCCATATTCCTTGGCATCTTGAAACGTGTCAAGAATTGTCTTGACATCGTTTGCAATGGCAGAATCCCCATTGCAAAAATGCTCAATACTACTTCTGTCCGCATCGTTGCTTTCCACAATCTCATATACATGAGGCTGAATTTTACGAGAGAAGAAACGGCGGTCATACTGCCTCGCCTTCATCATCACAGCAAAATAAGCCAACTGTGCGGCTCGCCCATCAATATCAAGCCCGAAGAGATTATGTTTTACAATTTCTGCCGCAGCCTCACGCGCGGTATAACCATACTCCACATAAATCTTCATCAATACATCAAAAGCATACACCAGGAAATGGCCAGAGCCAACACAGGGATCAAATACGGAAAGTTCCTGCGGCGTGATTTTTTCGTTGACATTCTTAATCACGCCGCCTTTGGGCTTTACGAGATATGTCAATTTATCGGCAAGAGTGCTGCTTGGATTCCGCTCAATCCAATATCTGCCCACGGAATTATCAATAAGGTAACGCACCACCCAATCCGTGGTAAAAAGCTGCGTTGCAGCAGGGACATTCTCTTTTTCAACAACTTTTTTACCAATTATATTTACAACCTCTTCGTGTCTTTCGGAGATGTAATATTGATATAGCCAGCCAATAATTTCAATGTGACTTTCATCTTTATCATCAACAGAATTTATGTCATTAAAATCCCCTTCTGGGATTTCCGAAATAAGCCGCTCAATCACGCTTCCCTCGCGAAGCAGATTGTCAGGCAGCAGCAATTCCGTGAAATCTTCCAGTCGCTGAAACATTCCCGGCAGGATCTCGTTCAGGGCATTGCACTGCACGATGATAAGATAGCGAAAGAGCGCCTCCTCGTCATTGGCTTCCTTCAAGGCATAGACTTTTTCCTTGTCCAGCCCCGGCAAGTCGAGATGAATCGCTTCGGCGAGAATCTGCGGCTTGAACTCTCCGGCATCGTTGGTGAATACCCGCACATGTGAGGGCAGATAGCCGTTGACCTCCATGAAGCGAAGCGCGGCGAAGCGGTTGAACCAAGTGTAGGCCGCTTCTTCCATCGTCTGCTCGTAGCCGTGCGCCGCCACTTTCTCGATGAGCGCACGCCGCTCTTTCTTCTCGACATCGGAGAGAAGGCGTCCGTCAACGCTGTCCGCTTCGGGGTCAGCAGGGATTTCAGGGGCAATGCCATAGCGCATCGCCTTCTTCGACACACGGTCGATCAGCTCGCGCCTTGCCCATACCGCATATTTCTTTATCGCATTCTTGTTCATCGCACTCTCCCCTGTTCCCTGCCCTAATCCAGTCGGATGCCGTCGCAGTCCTTCAGCATGGTCTTCATGCGCCGCCGGATATGTTCCACATATTCATCAATGTCCGCATCTGTTTCGATCGTGCGCTTGGGGAACATCGACTGACGATAGACCGATTTGATGATTTTCTTCGGCTTTTTGCCTGCCGTAACCGATGGTTTCTGTTCTTCTTCCCGCTTGTCATCCTCTTTGCAGAGCTTCTCGATGCGAGATATAGCCTCGTCCTTGCGCAGCCAAATATTGGGCATTTGCCCGTCCATGAGGGTCAGCACCCGGATGCCGGCGATATACTCTTTCTTGCGAGCGAAATAGCCCTCTTCTTGTTGAAGGATGTCCCTCGCCTTGCTCTCGGACTTGGCTTTGGCGCGGATTTCTTCCATGCAATCATCGACAATCTTCAGAAGTTCCTGCCGTTTTTCCTCCAACATGGCATCATGCTTGGCATGTACCTTCGCCAGCAGGTCGTTCAGCTCCGGCAACCGCCCATAGTTGAAACCGCCGCCGTCCGGAATCAAGGTAATGAGGCGAATCGTGTTGAGCGCCTTCTCTGCCTCTTTATCCTTGGCGATGTATTCAAGGTCGTGTTGGAGCGCTTCCTCGTACTTCACCGCCTCGTCAAAAAGCGCCTTCTGATTGCTGAAGAAGGATTCGACATTCTGCACCTTTTCTTTCAGATCATAGATCGCATCCTGCTTTTTGATTACGTAGTCAATGAGCGCCATATTATCCTTGGCGTGCGAGAGAAGCTCCTTCATGGCATCTACCGCTGAGGAAACCAGGAGTTTATCGGGGTATTTGCGCCCCACATAGAGGGCGAGGAGGTTTTCATACCGCGCCTTTTCCCCCTCAAATCGGACTGTGATGTGGCGGATCAGGCCATCCTCGTCCTCGGGCACGTCCATCTCATCGAAGTAATCGCGCAGGAACTCTCGGACTTCGCGGATTTTAGCAAGAGATACCGTCTGGCGCTTGGAGACGATGGTGCTCCCTATCTCACTCTTTTTATGAAGCATCTGAGGGAGTTTCGGATCATTCGGCTGAATGGTACTGCCGCCATATTTCACGGTGACCTTCTGCTCATGGATAAGCTGCGCCACCACACAGGCGATGTCCAGTTCCTTCCAACCGTAGGGAATCCCCTTATAGCGGCTCTGGATATCCTGCATCGAGGTGCGCAGTTTTTTGGCGTGCTGTATCTCCAGATATTCCTCCACCTTGACAGCGGCTTCGCTGTTCGCGCCCGTGCCGAAGAGGGTCTGCTCCGCACCGAGCAGGATGGAGGAAATATCCGCCTCACTGTCCGCATTTTTACGAATCAGAGAAAGGTCGCTGTAGACATGGTCGACGAGATACTCCAGTGCCTGATCGATCATCCCCTTGGCATCGCCGCCTTTCAGCAGCAGATGTTCTCCGTCCACATAAAACTCCGCCGTTTCTATGGCCTTGACGAGTTCTTTTTTTGCTTCCAACTCGTACTTTCGCTCCTCTTCCCGATGGCTTCGGATGATGGCCTCCACCGACGGAGGAAGCTGCGTCATATTTTTCTGCTTGACGTACTTATGCACCTTCATGGCGTTTTCAAGGGATTGATAGTAGGGTGTGTCGGCGAGAACGACCAAAGCCTGCCCGACGGATTCGGCGGTAAGACGCAGGTCTGTTTTTTCGACGGCGTCTGCGGCTACCGTGAGGATTTTGAGTTTCATGCCGCCCGTCGCTGTGCCTACGACAGTGTTATCCACCATCCCGTCAAGGGGAAAATCATATTTGCCGCCATAGCGATATTTCCTGGCTGTATAAATATCGCCAAAAATCATGCTGCCGATTTTGGACACGACGGCGGCGGTATCCACGACGGTATTGCGGTAAATGTCGCGCTGAATATCCTGCTCCTCGTCGGTCAGGAAGCTATAGATTTCCCCTGCGCGACCGATGTAGTTCTGCGTGAGGAGCCGCTCAAGGGACGCGCCCACTCGCTCACGCACGGCGATTTTATCGAGGCTGATCTTATCCGCCATAAGGATAACAAGATTGTCGAGGGTCGCTTTCACATCGTCCACATAGCGCACGAGGTAGAGGAGTTTCAGCACAGCCACATCCTGCATTTCCAGGCCATGTCCTGCCT
>ERZ773063.1958-NODE-1958-length-11594-cov-2.587573_pt1 | contig 11594 bp, 9 predicted proteins | sample MGYA00580625_ERZ773063 | MGnify/ENA primary metagenome ERZ773063 (study PRJEB29015, sample SAMEA2738022) | human oral metagenome | biome: human oral; feature: human-associated habitat; material: dental | place: China | collected 2042 ...
TTTCTCTAAAATTATTTCAAGTTAGATAACATTTTTTGGCTGTGGTTCTTTTTTAAGAACTGCAGCCATATTGTGTTGTGTCACATATTCAACGCTATGGAGAAAAGGAGATGAATATGGCACATAAGCTTACGCGACGACGCTTTTTGGAGGTGGCCGGGACCATTGCGGGGTCGTTTGCTCTAGCAGGCTGTTCGCCAAAGAACCAAGACCCTAACTCCATTTACGTTGGCGTGATGGGACCGTATACCGGCGACGTTGCTCAGTATGGCCTTGCTGTGCGCAGTGGCGTTCTTTTGTACCTCAAGGAGTTTAACAAAAAGGGAGGTGTAAACGGACGCCAGATTGTTCCTATTGTTGAGGACGAGAAAGGCGATGCAACTGAAGCCATTCTTGTTTACAACAAACTTCTTGATGAGAATGTCTGTGCAATCCTTGGAGACGTTACCTCAACGCCAACCATTGCTTTGGCACAGAAATCGGTTCTGGACAACATTCCTTGCGTAACGGCATCTGCAACTGCAGAAGATGTCGTAACCCACGGAAATAATATGTTCCGCGCTACTGTTACCGACCCATTCCAAGGTGTTGTTCTTGCAGAGTTTGCTAAAAAGCAGGGTTACCAGCGTGTGGGAACTATCTTCAATTCTGGCGGCGATTATGAGATTGGCGTAAATAACGCTTTTGTTCAGAGGGCTCGTGAACTAGGCATTGAAGTTGTGTCTCAACAGGGTTACCCAACGGGAGCTGTTGACTTTAACGCTCAGCTTACCAGCATTATTGGACTTGATCCTGATGCCATCTTGGCTCCAAACTATTACCAGGATAACGGCAAGATTGTGACACAGGCTCGTCAGCTTGGCTGCAAGAAGCCTTTTATGGGCGCAGATGGTTGGGCAGGCATTATTGGCGGCGAGCAGGATTATGCTTCTGCTGATGATCTTGAAGGATGCTTCTATTGCTCTGCATTTGTTGCTTCAAACCCAGATGAAAAAGTTCAGCATTTTGTTAAGGCTTACACCGAGGAATACGGTGAGGCTCCAACTAACTTCTGCTCTTTGGGCTATGACGCAGCAATGATTCTTTGCTCTGCTCTTAAGGTTGCCGAGAAACGCGGTTATACCTACAACTCCAATGAGCATAGGCAGGCAATCATTGACGCTATTGCATCTGGTGTGGTCGAAGGTGTTACTGGAACCCTTTCATATCAGGGAACAGGTGACCCAGTGAAGTCCACCTTGATCATTACCTTTAAAGATGGCAAAGAGTCCATCTATGACACGATCAATCCTTCATAGAAAAGAGAACCTCAGATGTTTTTGACTCAGGTGCTCAATGGACTTCAATTGGGCAGTATTTACGCACTGGTGGCGCTTGGTTACACAATGGTGTACGGCATCATCTTGCTTCTTAACTTTGCGCATGGTGACATCATCATGTTTGGCTCCTACGTTGCATGGATTGCACTTGTTCAGTTAGGACTCAATCCTGCAATCGCCGTTCTTCTCGCCATTTTTGGCTGTGTTGTGCTTGGCGTCCTTATCGATAAGGTTGCTTACGCACCATTGAGAGAGGCTCCAAGGCTTTCTATTCTGATTACTGCAATTGGTGTTTCTTACCTGCTTGAGAATGGCGTTCAGCTGCTTCTTGGTGCTGACGCTAAGGTTGTTCCAAGCATCATTGATCTGGGAACCGTGCAGGTATTTGGCTCAACGCTTTCTGGCACCGCTCTTCTGACTGTTGCTGTCACTATTGTTGCAACCGTTGTTCTGACTCTTTTGGTTCAGAAGACTCGTCTTGGTAAGGCAATGCGTGCTGTTTCCGAGGATATGGGCGCTGCCCGCTTGATGGGTGTCAACGTCAATAGCACTATTAGCTTTACCTTTGCAGTTGGTTCTGCACTGGCTGGTATTGCAGCTATTCTGTACTCTATGGCATACCAGCAGGTTTCTCCTACCATGGGCGTCATGCTGGGCACCAAAGCATTTGTTGCAGCAGTTCTCGGCGGTATTGGATCCATTCCTGGAGCAGTTATTGGCGGTCTTATTGTTGGCTTCTCCGAGGTCTTTGTCGCTGCCTTTGGTCTATCTGTCTGGCAGGATGCAGTAGTCTTCTTACTCTTGATTCTTGTTCTTATTGTTAAACCAACTGGTTTGCTTGGTCGACCAGTTACCGAGAAAGTGTAAGGAGGCTCACATGACTAAAATGTATCCACGCGATAATAACCACAATCCAGTAATTGTCACTGGTTTTGGAGGAAAAGATGGTCAGCGTCGTGAGCTTACTATGCCCGCTCGCTATGCCATCAATGCAATTCTTGTTGCGCTCTTTGTCTTTGGCGGAAATTTACTGGTAGGAGAGGGTCTTATTTCTCGCTATCAGACCGTTGTTTTTGAACAAATTGGCGTTTATGTTTTGATGACTGTTTCTCTGAACATTGTTACCGGTTATCTGGGACAGCTTCCTCTGGGTCACGCTGGCTTCATGTCCATTGGTGGTTATGCCTGCGCTATCTTTATCATTCGTATGATGCCACTCTTTGGTCTGGACGCTCAGTCCATGGCCTCAGGCTCTACACCTGCAGTTATTCTTTTTGTTGTGGGCCTTTTGTTTGGCGGCATTTGCGCCGCTTTGATGGGTGTAGTTATTGGTATTCCAGCGCTTCGTCTTCGCGGTGATTACCTGGCCATCATTACTCTGGGTTTTGCAGAGATCATTCGTGTTGTCCTGGTAAACATTGACTCTGCTCTTGGCTTTAAACTTACTGGTGGCGCATCGGGTCTGACTGGTATTCCTGCTTATACGGGTTATTTGAATACTGCCATTGTGGTTTCACTTGCCATCTTTGCTATTCACACTCTGATGAAGTCTAGGCATGGCCGCGCTATTCTCGCCATTCGTGATAACGAGATTGCTGCAGAGGCATCAGGCGTTAACACCACCTACTACAAGACCCTCGCTTTTGTTTTCTCCGCATTCCTTGCTGGAATTGCTGGCGGCCTCTACGCAGGCTGCATCGGCGTTATGGCACCAGCTAAGTTTGGCTTCATGAAGTCTGTTGAGATTTTGGTTATGGTTGTTTTGGGCGGCATGGGTTCTATGTTTGGTTCTGTCGTGTCTGCAACTGTCCTGACCGTGCTTCCAGAGGCTCTTCGAGCCTTTGCTGACTACCGTATGGTTGCCTATGCAATCGTATTGATTCTGGTCATGATCTTTAGGCCAGAGGGTCTGTTTGGCTCTTATGATTTCTCGCTGTCTCGCATCATCGAGCGAGTCATGAACAGGGATTTCCCTTGGAACAAAGATGACTCGGATGAGCAGATAGACGTGCAGTTAGAAGCCTCAACTGATTCGAAGGAGGCGTAAGAGTAATGGCAACTAAAAGCGCTACAAAACTTATTAGACAAGAGTCTCCTAACCTCATTCCTGAGCGAGACCTTGGTGCAATTCCAGTTCTTCAAGCTGAGCACTTGGGCATTGATTTTGGCGGTTTGACTGCTGTTAATGACTTCAACATTGCTCTTGGTCCTACCGAGATTTCTGGCATTATTGGTCCAAACGGTGCAGGTAAAACAACTGTCTTCAACTTGCTTACCTGTGTCTATAAGCCAACACGCGGTTCTGTCATGATTGACGGCTATGATCTTGCTGGTAAGAGCGTTGTTGAGGCAAATCATATGGGTATTGCTCGCACCTTCCAGAACATTCGCCTGTTCAACAACATGACTGTTATGGAGAATATCCAGGTTGGCCAGGGTAGTCACATGACATCTCACTTCTTTGAGGATGTCTTCCGCCTTCCATCTCACTGGAAGCAGGAAAAAGAGAGTGCTGATAACGCTCGCGAACTGCTGCGCATTTTTGGCATGGAGAATCTTGCAAATATCCTTGCAGGCAACCTGCCTTATGGTGCTCAGCGTAAGCTTGAGATTCTTCGCGCTCTGGCAACGCAGCCTAAGATTTTGTTGCTCGACGAGCCAGCTGCTGGTATGAACCCAGCAGAGACTGACGAGCTTATGGAGAACGTCCTTAAGATTCGCGACGACTTCAAGATTGCCGTTCTTCTCATTGAGCACGACATGAAGTTTGTTATGGGTATTTGCGAGGGTTTGGCTGTTCTTGACCACGGCAACATCATTGCAAAAGGAACGCCAGAAGAGGTTCAGAACAATCCTCGCGTTATCGAGGCATATCTTGGAAAGCAGGAGGTGCGCTAATGGCCGCTGATACTACAAATACCCAGGCAGCTGGCGCAGGAAAGACCCTGCTGTCCGTCAAGGATCTTAATGTTTCCTATGGCGCTATCCATGCAGTTCAGGGCATTTCTTTTGACATCCATGAGGGCGAGATTGTTACCCTTATTGGCGCAAATGGTGCAGGTAAATCAACTACACTGAACACCATTGCTGGCCTGGTAAAGCCAGATTCTGGCACCATTACACTTGGCGAGAAAAACCTTGTAGGTCAGCGCGCTCACAAGATTGTTGAGGCTGGCCTGGCACTGTGTCCTGAGGGTCGCCGTGTGTTTTCTCGCATGAGTGTTGCTGAAAACCTCGAGATGGGCGGCTATACGCAGCCCGATTCCCAGAACGCTAAGACCGTCAAGATGGTCTACAAGCATTTTCCACGTCTTCGTGAGCGCAAGAATCAGCTGGCAGGAACGCTGTCTGGCGGCGAGCAACAGATGCTTGCCATGGGTCGTGCTCTGATGAGCAGGCCAAAGCTTTTGATGCTCGACGAGCCTTCCATGGGTCTGGCACCTATTCTGATTGAGGAGATCTTCCAGATCATTCGTCAACTTGGCGATGCGGGAACCACTATTTTGCTGGTCGAGCAGAACGCTAATATGGCACTTAAGGTTGCTGACCGTGCATACGTTCTTGAGCTTGGTAAGGTTGCTAAGCACGGAACTGGCCAGGAGCTTCTCCACGACGATGACGTTCGTAAGGCTTACCTTGGCGCATAATCGCAGCTTACAGTAAACGCACCACTGCGCTAAACGCGTCTCATCGGTTGACGTGCCACAGCGATGAACGCGTGACTGCGGAAAACGTGACTTAAACAACAACCCGGCTCCCACACAACGTAGGAGCCGGGTTTTGGATCAAAATTGGGTTTCTCGACACATAATTAGTGTACTTTTGGATTAATTGAGCTTCAAAAATCTATATTCAGCAGTGTGGCGCACATAATAGCATCGGTTTTGGACTAGATATAGGTACTTGGCGAGAAAAACGCGCTGCTCAGCGGCCGAGAAACCCGAACACTCGTAACCGTAGTTCTACCCGAGCATCCGAACCGCGCTCGTAACCGCGCCTGTACCCGCACTTGTGTACGCGCCCGAACCGCGCTCGTAACTGCGTTCGTAGCCACCCGCCGCGGGTTGCTCGCCAACGCTACGTTAGATTTCGTCGAAAGTGTTGTGGTGTTGCTGACCATCGTCCAAGGTGAGGACGGTACCCAGAAGCGCTGGCTCAAGAATCTGAATCCAGAGATCGCCTCTGACTTGCTTGGCATTCTCGGCAACCGCTCGCGCAGTAACGGGGGAGTCGCAGATTGCAACCATAGTGGCGCCCGAACCAGAAATGACAAACGTGCATGCTCGAGCAAGCTTTGCAACTTGCTTGAGCTCCTCGAAATCAGGGATGAGCTCTTTGCGATACGGCTCGTGCAGCTTATCGTTGCATGCCGCTGCTAACAGTCCACCGTTTCCTGTTTCAAGTGCGTGAGTAACAGCAACGGTACGTCCCATCTGGTAAACGGCCGTTTCAAGTGAGACTTCCTGCGGAACTACCTTGCGGGCATCCTCAGTGTTGACGGTGTAAGGAGGCGCAATCGCAACAAAAGAAAGTCCGCGTGCTACCAGCCTTCGAGTGCAAATGGTATGCCCACCCTCAACAAATGACGAGGTCAGGCCACCGTAAATTGCAGGAGCAACGTTATCGGGATGGCCCTCAAAATGGCAGGCAAAGTCGAGCGCGCGTTCAGGATCCCAGCCGCTGTGAGACTCGGTCATTGCGGCCGCAATGCCTGCAATAACGCAGGTAGAGCTTGAGCCTAGACCGCCAGAAAGCGGAATAGGAGAGTCAATGGTGATGTGCTTAGGAGTAGGCTCTTCGCCCAGCTTTTCGCAAGCTCGAACATAAGACGTCCATACAAGGTTGTCGTCGTTTCTGAACTGCTCGGGACAGCCGTCAATGATGAGCGTAGGAGATTCCCTAAACGTAATTTTTGCGCGCAGGTTAAATGCAAGGCCCAGTGTATCGTAGCCGACGCCAATGTTTGCAGAGGTAGCAGGTACAGAAACGGTCAAGATGGTGTTGTCGAGCATGTAGAACCTGCTTTCTCAGAGTCTAACAAGCAAAAAATACGCCCGCATGCTTCAGAAACGTATGAAGCAAGCTGTTCCTTCTCGCGAACGTCAGTATGAATGATAACGTTATCATTCAGCGATGAAAGCTGGATTGGCGGATTAGTGCACGTGATTTCGGCGAGCGTATGCATGCACGCAAAGTCGTCCAGGCCAGCGGTCGAGTGGCCCAGCGCGGCAAGCACGTCGGACGAGAACTTATACGGGCTTGCAGTGGACAGACAAACGCGCACGTTACCCGCCTGGCGAGAAACCCTGTCAAGCACGTGCTTTGCGACGGCTGTGTGAGGATCAATCAGCACACGACAATTCTCCCAGGTAGAACGGATAGTCTCACGCGTCTGGTCATCGGTGGCAAAGCCAGCGTCAAAGGTTTCGCGAATGGCGTCCATCACCTGAGCAGGTACCGTGTAGATACCCTTGGTTACTAGCTGGTTCATCAGATAGCTGACAAGCTCGGTGTCTTTGCCAGATGCAAGATAGAGGAGTCGTTCAAGGTTTGATGAAACCAGAATGTCCATCGATGGCGAGATAGTCTTTTCAAATGCACGTCTACGATCGTAGATGCCTGTTTCCAAGAAATCGGTCAGCACCTTATTGCTGTTAGAAGCCACAATGAGGCGATCGACAGGAAGTCCCATTTCTTTTGCAAAGTAACCTGCAAGGACGTCGCCAAAGTTACCAGTTGGAACACAGAAAGTAATCTTTTGACCCTGGGTGATGGCGCCCTTGGCAACAAGCTGGGCATAGGCGTCAAAGTAGTAGGTTACCTGTGGAGCCAAACGACCAATATTGATTGAGTTTGCGCTGGAAAGTACGGTTCCCTTACCGGCCAACTCATGTGCCAACTCCTTGTTAGCAAAGATTGCCTTAGCGGCGTTTTGAGCGTCGTCAAAATTGCCTTTAACAGCGCAAACAGCCACGTTAGAGCCTTTTTGAGTTACCATCTGCAGGCGTTGAATATCAGAAACTTTGCCTTCTGGATAAAAGACGGTAATGCCCATGCCAGGAACATCCTTGAAGCCCTCAAGTGCAGCTTTGCCAGTGTCTCCAGAAGTTGCGGTTACAATCATGATGTTCTTGCCAGGTGTATCGGCGGCATCAGCTGTGCCAGCATTGCCTGCGGAGCCAGCCGCGTCCGCGTCCTCGCGAGCAACGCTCATCAAGCGGGGGAGCATCTGAAGTGCAACGTCTTTGAAGGCAGAGGTTGGACCGTGGAAGAGCTCCAATAGCCAGTCTTCTCCAATGGCAGAGACAGGCGTGATTGCCTGGGTATCCCACTGAGAGCCATATGCGCCCTCAATACAGCGAGTCAACTCTTCAGCAGAGTAGTCATCCAGCAGAGCGGAAAGCACGTCGAAAGCTATAGACTTAAAGCCCTGCGAACAAACCTTTGCAAGATCGAGGGGTTTCTCGTCAATAGAATCTTGTATGTAAAGGCCGCCGTCGGGAGCAATTCCCTGCAAAATGGCCTGTTTAGCCAAGACGGTATGGTCAGAGCTTCTTGTGCTGTGATATGCGACGGCCATGAAACCACCAATCTTTAGAACGTTTCGCGTTTTGCGCGTCATGTGTTGTGCGTGCGCAAATTGCGCGAGCCGCGTGTTGCGTTTCTATTATTTTAACAGTGAGAAGTAAATGTCGCTTGTAACATAGAATTGTTCATAGCATTATGAAGACGAGAAAAACTGTCGATTAGATTCTGTCTAGGTTTTTGGTAGTTTTTGTCTATGAGATTGTTATCAGTGCAGTCACCTTTGCGTGCGGTTGTCCTTGCTCCGCAATTACCTTTGCTGGCAATTGGTTTTCTCGCAAAACGACTGCTAGATTTGGAGTTATATGCAAAACGTTGCCCTACTTGGATTTGGAACGGTTGGTGCTTCAGTTGCGCGCATTCTTGATGAGCGCGTTTCTGACGTTAATCTGACGTCTATCTTGGTTAGAGCTGGTGACCCTCGTGCAACGTCTGATTTTGATGCGCTCTTGTCTGACCCTGCGCTCGATACAGTTGTTGAGTGTATGGGTGGCCTCTCGCCAGCCTATGAATACATCAAAGCTGCGCTGGCTGCTAAGAAAAATGTAGTCACCTCAAATAAAGCCGTGGTATCTGCTCATTTTGAGAAGTTTATGACCCTTGCCGCTGAAGCGGGAGTCAACTTTAAGATTGAAGCTTGTGTGTGTGGCGGTATTCCTTGGATTGCTGGAATTCAGAAAGTTCGTCGTATTGACGAGATTTCTGCGTTCTGGGGAATCATGAATGGAACCACCAACTACATTGTCTATTCCATGCTCAAAGACGGAACGGACTTTGCTGAGGTTTTGAGCAAGGCTCAGGAATTGGGTTACGCTGAGCGAGACCCGTCAAGCGATATCGACGGTATTGATGTTCGCTCTAAGACAATGATTTCTGCATCCATTGCCTTCGACGTAATCTGCACAGACCAGATTCCTATGTCTGGTATCAGAAACTTAACTAAGCGCGATCTTGCCATGTTTGGCAGTTACGATATGACTATCAAGCTTTTTGGACGAGGTGTCTCCAATGGATTATCGTATGCGGTAGCAGTTGAGCCAGTTGCTGTGCCGCTTTCAACCATTGAGGCCAACGTTCCAACTAACTTTAACGTTGCTACCGCTGTGGGAAATACCATTGGTGAGCTCAAGTTTTATGGTCAAGGCGCTGGTGGCGATCCAACGGCAAATGCCGTCGTGCAGGATATTATTGACTGTTCCAGCGTTCCAGCTGGAATCCAGCAGACCTTCTCGTCTGATCTTTCGTATAATCCAGAGCTACTTGTTTCCGACTATGTGTTTAGAACACAGGCCGATATTTCAGGCGGTACGTTCTGGGAGCCGGGTGCTCAGTTGGTTAAAAATCTAAGTGCCGAGAAGGCCCGCGAACGTTTTACCAACGCACTTTCGCAAGATCCTACAACCTTTATGGCTGCACTTGAAAAGAGGAATTAGAAATGATCAAAATTGCAAAATTTGGCGGCTCAAGTGTTGCTTCTGCAGAGCAGTTCAAAAAAATTAAAGCTATTGTTGAGGCTGACCCTGATAGACGCTTTATTGTCTCGTCTGCAGCGGGAAAGCGTCATTCAACCGACAATAAGATTACCGACCTTCTGCTGCTGGTAAATGCTCATATTGAGTATCACGTTGACTGCACTTCTTTGCTTGCAGATATCGAAGCTCGCTTTGTGGAGATTGCTGACAAGCTAGGAGTTGCATGGCCTGTCGCCGAAGAGTTTGAGAAGTTTGCTTCAAACATCAAGTCCTTCTCGCCAGAGTATGTAGTAAGTAGAGGCGAGTGGTTTACCTGCCAGATTCTTGCTGAGTATCTTGGACTGCCATTTGTTGATGCTGCTGACGTTATGCTGTTCCATCATGATGGCACCATTGATATGGAGCGCACTGCTTCTAGACTCAAAGAGGTTGTTACTCGCAGCGGCTCGTTTGTGCTGCCTGGCTTCTATGGTGCTACCGTTGACGGCGCAATTAAGCTGTTCCAGCGCGGTGGCGGAGATATTACCGGTGCCATTGTTGCTCGCTGCCTAGATGCTGATTTGTATGAGAACTGGACTGACGTTTCTGGCTTCCTTTCTGCGGATCCTCGCATTGTTCAGAATCCACGCGCTATTGGCCGCATTACCTTTGACGAGATGCGCGAGCTTTCTTACATGGGCGCTTCCGTTCTTCAGGAAGAGGCAATTTTCCCCGTTCGCGAGGCAAACATTCCAATTCAGATTAAGAATACTAACCGTCCAGAAGATACAGGTACGGTTATCCGTGAGACCGCAGATGGCGATACAAACGAGCATTTGATTACAGGTATTGCAGGTAAGAAGGACTTCCTGGCTATTCACGTCAAGAAGGCTCACATGTCCAACGAAGTTGGCGTCATCAGCCGTGCACTCAATATTGTTGAGCGCTACGGCGTCTCTGTTGAGCACATTCCAACAGGCGTTGATTCGTTTGGTATCGTGGTAAATGCCTCCGACGTAAAGGATACGGTTTATTCCATCATTAGCGATATTCGTCGCGAGATTGAGCCTGATGACATTACGATGGTAGACCGTTTAGCTCTTGTTTCTGTTGTTGGTCGTAATATGTTTAGACGTTCCGGTACCTCTGGTAAGATCTTTGGCGCGCTGGGCAACGCTGGCGTCAACATTCGCATGATTACGCAGAGCTCGGAAGAGATTAGTATTATTGTGGGCGTCGATAATGCCGACTTTGATCGCACAATTGGCGTCATTTATAACGGATTTGTTCGTGACGAAATGGTTTCGAGGTAACTATGACTTTTGATCCAAACGGTAAGGTCGTTGCAATTCTTGGTGCTACCGGCGTTGTTGGTGCCCAGATGATGCAGTGCCTTGAAGAGCGTAATTTTCCTATCAAGGAGTTGGTGCTTCTGGCATCCGCTCGAAGCGCCGGTAAAACTATCGAATTTGCTGGTCAGCAGGTTGTAATCCGAGAAGCAACTTCAGATGCTTTTGAAGGCGTAGATATTGTTCTTGGCGCAGCTGGTGACGAGCAGGCAAAAGAACTGCTCCCTGAGGCAGTTAAGCGTGGCTGCGTCTGTGTTGACAACTCCCATGCATTCAGAATGGACCCGAACGTTCAGCTGGTAATTCAAGAGATTAACGCTGAGGACATCAAGAACCACAACGGCATCATCTCTAATCCAAACTGTGCAACCATTATTGGCTTGGTACCTCTGTATCCTTTGCATAAGGCAGCAGGTGCAAAGCGTATTATTGCTTCTACCTATCAGGCCGCATCAGGCGCTGGCCTTCCTGGTCTCACCAGCTTAAAGAATCAGATGGCAGACGTTGTTGCAGGTAGGGAAGTAACCGAGACCGCTCCTTTTGCATACCAGCTGGCAGTCAACCTGATTCCACAGATTGGCGGCTTTGACGAGGTTGGATACACCTCTGAGGAAATGAAGATGCAAAACGAGGGCCGCAAGATTATGCACCTTCCTGAGCTGCGCGTTAACTGTACCTGCGTCCGAGTTCCAACGATGCGCTCACACTCTGAGTCCATCACTGTTGAGTTTGAGCGTCCTTTGAGTCCGGATGAGGCTCGCGCAATTCTTAAGAATGCTCCAGGCATCAAGGTTGTGGATAATCCAGCAGAGCTTCAGTACCCAATGCCTCTTGATACTTCCGACCAGGACCTCATCTACGTTGGTCGCATTCGCAAGGATCTTTCTGCT
>ERZ773063.1960-NODE-1960-length-11584-cov-4.633359_pt1 | contig 11584 bp, 10 predicted proteins | sample MGYA00580625_ERZ773063 | MGnify/ENA primary metagenome ERZ773063 (study PRJEB29015, sample SAMEA2738022) | human oral metagenome | biome: human oral; feature: human-associated habitat; material: dental | place: China | collected 2042 ...
AATCCACTGATTTAGAAATCGCTATTGTTGTTGGTGGCGGTAACCTATGGAGAGGTTTAGCTGGTAGCAATCAAGGTATGGATCGTGCTACTGCTGACTATATGGGGATGCTAGCAACAGTGATGAACTCCTTAGCATTGCAAGATGCATTAGAGCAAGCTGGTGTAGATACACGTGTTCAAACAGCTATTGAAATGCAAGAAATTGCAGAACCTTATATTCGTCGTCGCGCTATTCGGCATTTAGAAAAAAAACGTATCGTCATCTTCGGTGCTGGCCTTGGTAAACCTTACTTCTCTACAGATACAACAGCTGCATTACGGGCCGCTGAAATTGAAGCCGATGCTATTTTAATGGCAAAGAAATTTGCTGATGGCGTATATGATTCTGACCCTAAGACAAATCCTAATGCCGTTAAATTTGACGAATTAACATATAACGAGATTATCACAAAAGAATTAAAAGTAATGGATGCTACATCTACAACTTTATGTAAAGATAACAATATTCCTATTATTGTATTTAGCATGGATATTCCTGGTAATATTACAAAAGCTGCTAAAGGTGAAGAGATAGGGACCATTGTTCGAGGAGAATAATTCATATGGAAATTAAAGAATTGTTACAACAAGCAGAAGACCGCATGAATAAGTCTATTGAGGCTTTAAAACATGAATTCGCATCTATTCGTACAGGCCGTGCTAGTGTAGCACTACTTGATAAAGTAATGGTTGATTACTATGGAAGTCCATCACCCATTAATCAAGTTGCGAATATCTCCGTGCCTGAACCTCGCATGATTGTGATTGCACCTTGGGATAAAACAATGATTGGTGCTATTGAAAAAGCAATTTTACAATCTGATTTAGGTTTGAACCCTGGTAATGATGGTGCACAAATTCGTTTAAGTATTCCTCAATTAACTGAGGAACGTCGTAAAGAAATCGTTAAAGTAGTTCATAAAAAGGCTGAAGATGCAAAAGTTGCAGTGCGCAACATTCGTCGCGATGTAAATGAAGCATTAAAAAAAGAAGAGAAAGCTAAAACGATTACTGAAGATGATGCTAAAGACGGTTTAGATCAAATCCAAAAGCTTACCGATGCTAAAGTTAAGCAAATCGATGAGTTAAAAGTAGTAAAAGAAAAGGACGTATTAGAAGTATAATGTTTGATTCTAATAGCCTTATTGGAATACCATGGCAGCTTGCAAAGTCTCGTTTGCAGGCTGCCCATATTCCTTTTAAGGTAATGATTGGTGGATCCTTTAATCGCTTCTTTGAAATTTCAGATAAAGGATTTTATGTGGCACGTATTACAAAGGTTGATGAGTGCTTACATATACTACTATATAGACCAATGATTGCCAGCGACTTCGGAAATTCTATCGAGGTAGACTATGCTAAAGAAATTATTTAACCGTAAACGTTCTGATACGCCTGTCATTGATCGTAATATAATTCCACAACATGTTGCTATTATTATGGATGGTAATGGACGATGGGCTAAACGCAGAGGCATGCCGCGCTCCATGGGGCATCGTGCTGGTGCAGAGGTGTTAAAAGAAATTGTTATGGCCGCAGATGAGATCGGAATTAGAGCTCTTACGGTATATGGTTTCTCCACGGAGAACTGGAAACGTCCTGAACAGGAAGTTTCTTTACTTATGTCTCTCATAAAAGAATACTTAAATAATAATGTTAAGTATATGCATGAACATAATGTACGCATTCGATTTATTGGTTTTATTGGAGGGCTTTCAGAAGACCTACAAAAAATCATTCAAGATGCAGAATTATTAACTCAGAATAATACAGGCCTCACATTACAGTTAGCGATTAACTATGGTGGGCGTGATGAAATAGTTAGAACTATCCGCGACATTGTAAAATCCGTTGCGGATGGCGTTATTACAATGGACAAAATTACTGAAGAATATGTAAGTTCTCAATTATTCACTAAAGAGTTTAGTGATGTAGATTTATTAATTCGTCCTAGTAGTGATTTTAGAATTAGTAATTTTTTGTTATGGCAACTAGCGTATGCTGAATTTTGGTTTACCGATTTGCATTGGCCAGATTTTACTAAGGAAACTTTACTTGAAGCTGTGGCGGCATATCAGAAACGAGAACGCCGATTTGGTGGCTTAAGTGATGAGGAATAAAAAATGTTAAAAACACGTGTTATTACCGCTGTTATTGGTTTTATTATTGCCTTAGGGGCCATTACATTTGGTGGATTAGTATATGATGTGCTAATTACACTTTTAGCTTTATTAGGGTGGCGTGAGTTTGTATTACTTGGTAAAGCTAAACGTGTTCGGATATCCATTATATGGGGATATATTAGCATTTTATTGCTAATGATTGCTCTTGCATGTCATCAGTATATTATAGCTATAGCTATTTTAGTATTAAGTTTATTTGCCAATTATATGTTGTGTACATTTGGTGAAAGTAAGTACTCGATGTCTAGTGTATCCTTTAGTGTATTTGGTTTATTATATATTGGTATGGGTATGACTTCATTGCTCTTGATTCGTCATGATTCAATTTACATGAATTTATCAATGCCTTTTGAACTATATAACTGGGGCACTATTACACTTTGGTTATTATTGTTTACTACTTGGGCTAGCGATACCTTTGCATACTTTTCAGGTCGAGCTTTTGGTAAACGTAAAATAGTACCATCCATTAGTCCTAATAAAACACTAGAAGGTTTTATTGGTGGATTTATCGGCTGTATCCTTACAGGTGCAGTATTTTCGTATATCGTTGGCATTCCTTGGTGGATGGGAATCCATGTAGGTATGATTAGCGGTATATTAGCACCATTAGGTGATTTGTTTGAATCAAAGATTAAACGACTATGTAATGTAAAAGATTCTGGTACATTATTACCAGGTCATGGCGGTGTATTGGATCGCTTTGATAGTTTATTATTTGCGGCTCCCATTACATTAGTATATATATTGCTATTTTCGTACTAATTTTATAGAGGTACACTTATGAAATACCTAAGTATTATCGGCAGTACTGGCTCAATCGGTACACAGACGCTTGATGTGGTGTCTCAACATCCAGATCAATTCAAGGTGGTTGCCTTAGTGGCACATCATAATATTGACCTCTTAGAACATCAGATTAAAGAATATAAACCTTTGGTGGCTGGTCTTGTAGATGAAGGTGCTTTTAAAGAATTACAAGCACGCTATACAGGTCCTACAAAATTGATAGGTGGTAAGGAAGCCCTCATTGCAGCAGCTACAATTCAAGAAGCAACAATGATTGTTACTGCTATTGTAGGTGCTGCGGGAATTGAGCCTACAGTGGAAGCTATAAAACAAGGGAAGACTATAGGTCTTGCTAATAAAGAAACTCTTGTTGCTGGAGGTCCATTAATTACGGCTTTAGCTAAAGAACATGGCGTGCAAATCCTACCTATCGATAGTGAACATAGTGCTATATTTCAGTGCTTAGAAGGACAGAAACGTGACAATGTTGATTCTTTAATTGTCACTGCTTCTGGTGGACCTTTACGCACATGGGATTCTAGTAAAATTCAAACTGCAACTGCTGCAGATTGTTTGCGACATCCTACCTGGAATATGGGCAATAAAATAACTATAGACTCTGCATCCTTATTTAATAAAGGATTAGAGGTAATAGAAGCTCATTGGTTATTTGGTTTTGATTTTGATCATATTGATGTAGTAGTACATCCTCAAAGTATTGTTCATTCTATGATACGTATGAAGGATGGTGCGATATTAGCGCAAATGGGGAATCCAGATATGCGTGAGCCCATTCAATATGCTTTGACGTATCCAAAACGTGAAGTTTTAAGTATGAATCATCTTGATTTTAGTCAAGCACTACATTTGGAGTTTTTACCTCCACGGTATGACGATTTTCCTGCACTTCGACTTGCGTATGAGGTGGGACGTGCTAGTGGATTTAAACCTGCTGTATTTAATGCAGCTAATGAAACGGCAGTATATGCCTTTTTAGAAGATAAAATCGCCTTTGGTGATATTTATAAAGTCGTTACTTCTGTTCTTGAATCTATGGGACCAGAAGATGATTTTACATTAGATAATTTATTATCCATCGATAGATGGGCCCGTGAAAAGGCAACATCGTTGATGTTATAGGAGAATATATGATTACGGCATTAGCCACAATATTTGTATTTGGTTTAATCGTGTTTATTCATGAGTTAGGCCATTTTATTACAGCTAAGATGTCAGGTATGCAAGTTGATGAATTTGCTATAGGTTTTGGTCCAGCCATATTTAAAGTACAAAAAGGGGAAACTTTATATTCTATTCGTATAATTCCTCTTGGAGGATTTAATCGTATTGCTGGTATGACACCTGACGAGCCTCTTAATGAGCGCTCCTTTTATAATAAACCTGCGTGGAAAAAATTTATTGTTATTTCTGCAGGGGCTGTATTTAACTTTATATTAGCCATTGTACTTTTCTTTGGCCTAAATGTGACTGTAGGAAATCTTACATATACAAATGAACCTGTAATTGGTAACATTATTGCTGGTAGTTCTGCCGAACAGGCTCATTTAGAAGCTAACGATAGAATTATTACGATTGATGGCAAAAAAATTAGTACTTGGGATGATATTCGTCCTAGCTTACAAGGCACAGCAAACCATGGTGTAACTGTTGTTGTAGAGCGTGAAGGACAAACTATAGAGACTACGGTAATACCTAAAATGGAACAAGATAGTCCTAAGATTGGCATCTATCCTAGCTTTACTCGTGAAACTTATAGTATTGGTGAATCTTTGGGCCTTGCTATTAGCCGGACGGGGCAAACTATTGTTGCTATGGTCAGTGGGATTTACGATATGATTCGTGGCACACAAGCAGCCGAATTATCTGGTCCAGTAGGAATTTCCCAAATGGCAGGTACTATTGCACAATCAGGATTTGCACCACTATTAAGTTTTGCTGCATTCCTTAGTATTAACTTAGGGGTTATTAATCTTTTACCATTACCTGTTTTAGATGGTGGTCACTTGATTATTATCTTGGCGGAAGCTATAACAGGCCGTAGATTACCTGCTAAAGCCTTAATGTATATTCAAATGGTTGGGGTTGCCTTAATGGTAGCATTATTCTTATATGTAACAACGCAGGATATTTTCCGTTTACTATAAGACAGATGGGAGATTACAATGATTGTACGTAAACCAACAAATGGTATCTATGTAGGTACAGTTAAAATCGGCGATTATGCACCGGTAAGTATTCAATCTATGATTACTACGGATCCAGTACATACAGAGAAGGCAATTGCAGAAATTAATCATTTAGCAGAGGCTGGTTGTGAACTGGTTCGTGTCGCCGTTCCTACAATGGCATCTGCAAAGGCTTTAAAAGCTGTTAGAGCCGGCATTTCAATCCCTTTGATTGCTGATATTCACTTTGATTATAGATTAGCTTTAGAAGCTATTGAAAATAATGTTGATGGATTGCGCATTAACCCAGGAAATATTGGTGGTGAAGATAAGGTTTTAGCCGTTATTGAAAAGGCAAAACCTAAACAAATCCCAATTCGCATTGGTGTTAATGCAGGCTCTTTACCAAAGCATATTCTCGATGCTCATGGAGGACATCCTACAGCGGATGGTATGGTTGAAACAGCTTTAGAACATGTAAGAATTTTAGAAAAACTCGATTATCGTCAAATGAAATTATCTATTAAAGCAACGGAAGTACCTCTAATGGTAGAAGCATATCGTAAGTTATCTGATAAGATTCCTTATCCGTTACATTTAGGGGTAACAGAAGCTGGTACTATTAAACAAGGCACTATTAAATCTGCTATGGGGATTGGTGCATTATTGCTCGATGGCATTGGTGATACATTACGGGTATCCTTAACTGGAGATCCAATTCACGAAATTGAAGTAGGTAGAAGTATTTTAAGTAGCTTAGGATTAAGAAATTTTGGGGCCACTATGATATCTTGTCCTACATGTGGTCGTTGCCAAGTAAATTTATTTGATATGGCTGGTATTGTAGAAGAACGTCTAGCATCCATAAAAGCGCCTATTAAGGTTGCCGTTATGGGGTGTGTTGTAAATGGTCCAGGGGAAGCGCGTGAGGCCGACTTTGGTATTGCTGGTGGTGATGGTCAAGGTATTATTTTCCGTAAAGGGAAAGTTATTAAGACTGTACCAGAAGCCGAATTAGTAGATACATTGTTTAGAGAAATTGACCAATATTTAGAAAATTTAGATGAGGAGTCTTTATGTTAGCCACTAAATTATATGCACCTACATTGCGTGAGGTTCCATCTGACGCTGATGTAGTAAGCCAACAGCTTATGCTTCGCGCTGGTTTTATGCGTAAAACTGCAAATGGTTTATATAGTTTTTTACCATTAGGTTGGAGAAGTATTAAAAAGATTGAAGCTATTGTACGTGAAGAAATGGATCGTGCTAGTGCTCAAGAAATTATGATGCCAATTTTACAGCCTGCAGAAATTTGGAAAGAGTCTGGCCGTTGGAACGCATATGGCGCAGAAATGATGCGTATCAATGATCGTCATGATAATGAGTTTTGTCTAGGACCAACACATGAAGAGATGATTACAACCCTCGTTAAAAATGAGATTAACTCATATCGTCAATTACCAGTCAACTTATATCAAATTCAAAGTAAATTCCGTGATGAGCGCCGTCCACGTTATGGCTTGATGCGTAGCCGTGAATTCATTATGAAAGATGCTTATTCTTTTGATGTAGATGAAGCGGGTTTAGATGAATCCTATAAATCTATGTACGATGCATATACACGTATTTTTACACGTTGTGGTCTTACATTCCGCCCAGTAGAGGCTGATAGTGGTGCGATCGGTGGTAGTGGTACGCATGAGTTCATGGCCATTGCTGAAGCTGGTGAAGCAGATATCGTATATTGTACTAAATGCGATTACGCTGCCAATATCGAAATTGGTAAGCCTGGCATCATAAAACAGGATGAAGAAGTTCTTCAAGAGTTATCCGTTGTAGATACTCCTAATGCTAGCACTATTGAAGCTGTTGCGGAAATGCTAAACTTACCACTACATAAAACTATTAAAGCTGTAGTGTTCTCTATTGATGGTAAAGTGGTATTAGCCATTGTTCGTGGTGACCATGAAGTAAATGAAGTCGCTGTACAACATGCCGTACTTGGTTCTGTAGAGCCTGAGATGGCTACATCAGAAGAATTGGAAAAAGTAGGTTTAACAGCTGGCTTTATTAGTCCTGTAGGATTACAACAAACAGATGAATTTGCTATCGTTGTGGATGAGTCTGTTATGGAAACTTACAATGTTTGTGGTGGCGCTAATAAAAAAGATGCTCACTACGTTAATATTAATCCAAAACGGGACTTTAATGTAGAAGACATTATTGTTGCTCCAATTCGTTTGATCACGAAGGACGATGTGTGTCCTAAATGTGGTGGTGCTTTAGAACATGCTAAAGGCATCGAAGTAGGTCAAGTATTTAAATTGGGTACAAAGTATTCTGAAGCATTACAAGCTACATTCTTAGATCAAAATGGTCGTCCTAATCCAATGATTATGGGTTGCTATGGTATCGGTGTATCTCGTACACTAGCTGCTGCTATTGAGCAATATCACGATGAAAATGGTATTATTTGGCCACGTTCTATCGCTCCATTTGAAGCAGTTATTGTCCCAATTAATGCAAAAGACGAAGCATTAATGTCTACCAGTCAAACTATTTATACTGCATTACAAAATGCTGGTGTAGATGTATTGTTAGATGATCGTAAAGATCGTGCAGGTGTTAAGTTCAAAGATGCTGATTTGATTGGTTATCCACTTCGCATTACAGTAAGTAAAAATACTCTTGAGAATAACGAAGTAGAAATTCAAATCCGTAAGTCTGGAGAAGCTCTTCCATGTGCTATTGATTCTGTAGCTGATAAAGTAACAGAATTGCTTCAAGACTTATAATAGAATTGCGATTCTAGTGAAAGTTCATTAGGGTCGCAATTTTTCTTTCTAAACTTGAATTAATAGATTAAATAAGTCATAATTAAATGATAGAATATTTGGAATGGAGGTGCTATATGCTTGTAGATTTTCATATGCATTCCATCTTTTCAGATGGTGTTGAAACACCTAAAGATCTATTGCAACATGCCATAGACTGTAATGTATCTATGATGGCTTTAACCGATCATGATGAAATAGACGGTCTTCAAGCATTGCGTGTTGCTCAAAAAGAGTTAGATCCTAATGAATCTATTAAAATCGTAAATGGCTGTGAATTTAGTGCTGATTATAAAGATAAGTCAATTCATATTTTAGGATATTGTTTTGATGAAAATAATAAAGATTTAATCGATTTTATTACGTTTTTTAAAGGAAAACGTGAAGAACGTATCGATGAAATTATCCGTCGTTGTAATAATGAAGGATATTATATTACAAAAGAAGAGCTCATTAAACAATTTCCTGATACTAAAGCTTATGGTCGCCCACATATTGGTAAACTTTTAATTGATGGTGGTTATGCCAAGGATATTAATGATGTATTTAAAGGTATTCTTCGAAAAGATAGTCCTTGCTATGTTCCTAAGGTAAAAGTAGAGGTTCCTTATATTATTGATATTATACATAAAGCTGGAGGACTTGCTGTTATGGCTCATCCTAAATTGGTTACCAGTGATGAATATGTGTTGGAAATGTTAGATTATGATTTTGATGGTATGGAGGTATATCACTCAAAGCATAATGATGATGATGTGGAGCGATATAAAGAATTCGCTAAAAAGCATAAGCTATTTATTACTGGTGGTTCTGATTACCATGGTATTGTAGGCAAGAAACCTGATAGATTTGGTGATTACTTAGTATCTGGTAAGGATGTATCAGAATTTATTAGTTTGTTATAAATGACGAGGTAGGCTATGGAAGTCGTTGCATTTGTAGGTAGTAGTGGCACAGGTAAAAGTCATCGTGCCCTCGTAGTTGCTCATGAAAATAAAATTGAATGTATCATCGATGATGGTATTTTGATTCATGATAATAAAATTGTAGCTGGCTTTTCTGCAAAAAAAGAGTCTAGTCGTTTAAAAGCTGTTCGTCGTGCTATTTTTCAAGACGAAGTACAAGTTAAATCCGTACGAGAACAATTAGATAAGATTAAACCTAATAAGCTTATGATTATCGGCACTTCTGATAATATGGTTAAGAAGATTACCAAAGCTTTAGGCTTACAAGAACCTGATCGATATATTCGTATAGAAGATGTTGCAACACCTAAGGAAATTGAAAAGGCACAACATGCACGTCTTAAAGAGGGTAAACATATAATTCCTGTGCCGACTATGGAATTAAAGCCACACTTTAGGGGGTATTTGATTGATCCAATCAAAACCATGTGGCGACGCAGGACTTTGAAAAAACAAGATCAAGATACCTTAGGTCAAATTGGTTCTGAAGGATTTGAACGTTCTGTTGTACGGCCTGCTTTTAGCTACTATGGTCGACTCACTTTTGACGATGAAGTAATTATTAAATTGATTAGAAATGGGTTAAAAAAAGTAGCTGGTGTCGATGAGACCAGTATAATTTCTTTTAAAAAAAGCGACAAAGGTCAAAACGGTCTTGTTGTTGATATGGCTGTAGTTATTGAACATGGATATCCTGTTAAACCGTTGATGCAACAGGTACAAAAATCTGTTCGCAATGAAATTGAATATATTACCGGCATGTCTATTGAACGCATGTCCATTAAAGTTAAGAATATTATTGAAACAAAACGTAAGATTGTTAAAGTGTAGGAGTTAGAATGAAGTCTTATTATATTTACACCTATGGTTGTCAAATGAATACTGCCGACTCTGAGCGATTATCGCATCAGCTGGAATCTGTTGGGTATATACCAACAGAGAATGTTGAAACTGCAGATTTAATTCTGCTAAATACTTGTGCAGTGCGTGAAAATGCAGAAACTAAAGTTTATGGGCGTATAGGTGAGCTAAAAAGACTAAAACGTAATAATAAAAACTTGATTATCGCCGTCACAGGATGTATGGCTCAAAAAAATCAAGCAGAAATGTTTAAACGAGCTCCTCATATTGATATTGTATTAGGCACTCATAATATTCAACATATTAACGAGATGATTGAAGAAGTACAACATGGACATACGCATCAAATCAGCGTAGATATGGATAACACTGTATTACCTGAATTAGAGGCAAAACCAAATGGCTCTTTTTATGCATGGGTACCTATTATGAATGGCTGTAATAAATTTTGCACCTATTGTATTGTTCCCCATGTACGTGGTAGAGAGATTAGCCGTCCTGTAGAGGCCATTGTTAAAGAGGTTACAGACCTAGGGGTTAAAGGATTTAAAGAGATCACTTTATTGGGGCAAAATGTAAACTCTTATGGCCTAGATTTTAAAGATGGTACAGATTTTGGTACATTAGTTGATGCTCTTGATGGTATTCCAGGTATAGAACGTATTCGCTATATGACGAGTCACCCTCAAGATATGAGTAAGTCTATGATAGATGCACTTGGTAGATCTTCTAATATTGTTACGCATTTACATTTACCAATTCAATCTGGTTCTGACCGTATTCTTAAAAAAATGAATCGCCATTATACGGTGGAGCATTATAAAGAATTGCTTTCTTATTGTCGTGAAAAAATAAAAGATGTAGTGGTGACTACGGATATCATCGTAGGTTTCCCAGGAGAAACTGAGGAAGATTTTCAAGCTACATTACAATTATTAAAAGATGTGCGCTATGACATGGCGTATACGTTTATCTACTCTAAGCGCTCCGGAACGCCAGCAGCAACTATGGATGATCAAATTCCAGAAGAGATTAAGCGCGTTCGCTTACAAACATTGATGGATGTACAAAATGAAATCTCTTATGAATTAAATAAACCTATGGAAGGACAAGTATTTGATATTATTGTAGAGGGACCAAGTCCTCGTGATGAAGATATGTGGTTCGGTCGTACATCTGGTAATAAAATGGTTTTATTCCCTAAGGATGACTCCCTATCAATTGGTCAAACTGTACCAGCTCATATCGATAAAGCTCAAACATGGGTTTGTTATGGTAGTATTTTAAAATAAACTATTAGAATCAAAAAAGAACTCGTCACTATTATGTTAACTCTAAGGTTAGATTTTTTATCTAAAATTAGTTTGCTAAACATGTGGTGGCGATGTTCTTTTTTACCATAGATGCTGATTAGAAATCATATGTGTTATAATAATAGAATAATATAAAAGTTGTATATTGAAGATATTCATAGGTATGAACACCATTTACATTTTGTATTTTTACAAAGAAGGTGTAACTATGAAACTTGATTTAAACGCTGTAGGCGAAACGGCATTATTGACACTATATGCGAGAGCGAAAGATTATGAGTCAGAACAATCCGTATTAAAGGATCAGAAATCCTGGGATATTTTAAAGCATATTGATTATGATTTTGATCAATTTAAAGATGTTAAGATGTCCTATTATGGCATTTTAGGACGGGCTAAAGTTATCGATAAT
>ERZ773063.1961-NODE-1961-length-11579-cov-4.994880_pt1 | contig 11579 bp, 7 predicted proteins | sample MGYA00580625_ERZ773063 | MGnify/ENA primary metagenome ERZ773063 (study PRJEB29015, sample SAMEA2738022) | human oral metagenome | biome: human oral; feature: human-associated habitat; material: dental | place: China | collected 2042 ...
TCATCGTGTGCCTCAGTAGCAAGGTCAATGATTCTACGCTCGCGAGCAATCAGTGTCTTGTAGTAATCGAGGAGTAAATCAACAGCCTCTTTACTGCAACTAACAACGTCAGCTTCTTTGATTTCTGAAGTTTGCAGATATACACTGAAACGGCTCTCAGGAGTACTACCCAACTGAAGGATACGTTCTGCTACCTCATCAACCTTCTCTGCTGCATCGTTGTATAGTTCCTCATACTTGCTATGCAATACAAAGAAACCATGTCCCTTTGCGTTCCAGTGGAAATTGCGGAGGTTGCTGTAGAATACTTGAAGGTCTGCCAATAAAACTGAAAGTTCGTTTACTACGTTCTGTACCTTCTTCTCATCTAATCCTAATAAATCTAATGTTCTCATCTTTAATATGTTTTTAAGTTGTTGTTCCTTGTTTACGAGTGCAAAGTTAGTGGTTTTTTCAATCTGCTACAACAGATAAATTCTATACACTCATTGATACAATCTATAGATGCTTGTTAATGTCTGATAATGAGTATGTTATTATCTATATGTTGGCTTTTAGAAAGTATGAATGTAGGCTTGAGATTTTACAGTCATTGGCGAAAAGCAGGGAGTATGTTGAGGAATAAATATTAAATACTTTTAATAAGGTGTGAGAAAAACTGGAAAAAGCCAGTCTGTTTGATTTTTAATTGCTAAATTTGCATGCAATAAATTTCTAAAATACAATTATGTCATCATTTGTTGCAGACAAAATCACGATGGACGGCTTAACCTACGATGACGTCCTTTTAATTCCGGCTTATTCAGAAGTACTGCCTAAAGAGGTAGTCTTGAAAACCAAGTTTTCACGTAACATTGATCTTAATGTGCCTTTCGTTACAGCAGCTATGGACACCGTTACAGAGAGTTCTATGGCGATCGCGATTGCGCGTGAAGGTGGTATCGGTGTGATTCATAAGAACATGAGCATCGAAGACCAGGCACGCCAAGTGGCTATTGTGAAGCGAGCTGAGAATGGTATGATTTATGATCCAGTTACTATCCTTAAGGGTCGTACAGTGAAAGATGCGCTTGAGATGATGGCAGACTACCATATCGGTGGTATTCCTGTAGTAGATGAGGAGAATCATCTTGTGGGTATTGTTACCAATCGTGACCTTCGTTTTGAGCGTCATTTGGATAAACTCATTGATGATGTGATGACCAAGGAGAATCTTGTAACAACTCATCAGCAAACTGATCTTACTGCAGCTGCGCAAATTTTGCAAGAGAATAAGATTGAGAAATTACCAGTAGTCGACCGTGAGAATCGTCTCGTTGGTTTGATTACTTATAAAGATATTACCAAAGCCAAGGACAAGCCAATGGCATGTAAGGACGAGAAGGGACGTCTTCGTGTTGCTGCTGGTGTTGGTGTGACTGCTGATACAATGGAGCGTGCACAGGCACTTGTTGCTGCTGGTGTTGATGCTATCGTTATTGATACTGCTCACGGACACTCTGCTGGTGTGATTGGCAAGCTGCATGATGTGAAGGCTGCCTTCCCTAACCTTGATGTCGTTGTGGGTAACATTGCAACTGGTGAGGCTGCTAAGTTCTTGGTTGACAATGGTGCTGATGCTGTTAAGGTAGGTATCGGTCCTGGTTCTATCTGTACAACACGTGTTGTTGCAGGTGTTGGCGTACCACAGTTGAGTGCTATTTATGATGTTTGCAAGGCATTGGAAGGTACTGGTGTGCCATTGATTGCTGATGGTGGTTTACGTTACTCAGGCGATGTTGTTAAGGCATTGGCAGCAGGTGGCAGCAGCGTGATGGTAGGTTCATTGGTTGCTGGTACAGAAGAGTCACCTGGTGACACAATTATCTTCAACGGGCGTAAGTTCAAGAGCTATCGTGGTATGGGCTCATTGGAGGCTATGGAGCAGAAGAATGGTTCACGTGACCGTTACTTCCAGAATGATGTAGGTGATGTTAAGAAGCTCGTTCCAGAGGGTATCGCTGGTCGTGTTCCTTACAAGGGAACTGTTCAGGAAGTTATCTATCAGCTTGTCGGTGGTCTTCGTTCGGGTATGGGTTACTGTGGTGCAGCTTCTATCGAAGACTTGCATAATGCGAAGTTTACTCGTATCACCAATGCTGGTGTATTGGAGAGTCATCCACATGATATTTCAATTACCAGTGAGGCACCAAACTATTCGCGTCCAGAATAATATAAAAGACGATAAATCATTCGCCCTCTTTCCTGTTTCTCAGGGGAGAGGGTCCCTGCGTTAAAAGAATAACAATGAGATTTAAAGTAATTCTGTCAGCCCTCTTGCTTTCAACGACAATGGCATATGGGCAGACTGACCCAACGATAATGACTATTAACGGACAGCCGGTGAGCCGTTCGGAATTTGAGTATTCGTATAATAAGAATAACGCTGATGGTGTGATTGATAAGAAGAGTGTGGATGAGTATGTTGACCTCTTTATCAATTACAAACTGAAGGTGCAGGCTGCACTCGATGCGCATCTTGATACACTCAGCTCTTTTAAAAAGGAATTCCTCAGCTATCGTAACCAGCAGGTGCGCCTAACTTTCATCACAGATGCTGACGTTGAGGCGGAAGGACATAAACTTTATCGTGAAGCTCAGCAGCAGGTCGAGGCTAATGGTGGTATGTGGAACTGCGCACATATCCTCATCGGTTTGTATCAGAATGCTGATAAGGAAGCTGCAGAAGCAGCAAAGCAGTTGGCAGACTCTCTCTATAACGCTCTTCGTGGTGGTGCAGATTTTGCTGAACTGGCTAAGAAATATTCCACAGATGTTAACTCTGCCATGAACGGTGGGCAGTTGTTACATCTTCAGAAAGGACAGACAGTACCTGAGTTTGAGAAGGCTCTGTTTGCTTTGAAGCCAGGTGAGATAAGTGCTCCTGTACTTTCTCCTTTTGGTTATCATATCATTAAGATGGGTGGTCGTGAGAGTTTCCCAACTTATGAAACACTTCGTCCAGATATCATGCAGTATATCGAGCTGCAAGGTTTGCGTGAGCAGATTATTAATCAGAAACTCGATTCTATTGTAGAGAGTGAGGGCAAGACAGTCACACAGGATCAACTGCTCGACAGAAAACTCGCTTCTTTGGAGGAGAAAGATGCAAGCATGAAAAATCTTATCCGTGAGTATCATGACGGTTTACTGATGATTGAAATGAGTAACCGTGAGGTTTGGGATAAGGCTGCTAAGGATGAAAAGGCACTTGAAGCCTATTTCCGTAAGCATAAAAAACAATATAAGTGGACTGAACCACGTTTTAAGGGTATTGCCTATCACGTGAAAACAAAGGAAGATGTTGAGGGTGTGAAGGCATGTGTGAGGAATGTGCCTTTCAATCAGTGGGCAGAGAAACTGCGTGATAAGTTCAATGCTGACAATACTATCCGTATTCGTGTGGAGAAGGGTATCTTCCGAAAGGGTGATAATGCGCTGGTAGACCGTGATGTTTTCGGTGTGAATACGACTGTGAAACCAGTTAATGGATATCCTATTGATGCCGTGTTCGGTAAGAAGATAAAGGCTCCTGAAGATATGGAAGATGTGCGCGATCTTGTTGTTTCCAACTATCAGGAGGAACTTGAGAAGGCATGGGTAGAAGCATTGCGCAAAAAGTATAAAGTAGTTGTTGATAAGAAGGTTCTTTCAACAGTCAATAAGCATTAAGATAATACAGCATTTCAATGAAAATAAATAAAGGAAAGACTATAGTCCTGCTTGCAGGAACAGTTCTTACAGCAATGGGTTTGCATGCAGGTGCATTTCGTGCAAGCGGTCCTGTTGCTCTGTCAGACTCTGTAAAGACTGAGACTGCTGCCGTAGATAAGCCAAATAGTGTTGTTGATGAGGTTATTTGGGTAGTCGGTGATGAACCTATCTTGAAGTCTGAAGTTGAAATAATGAGACTGCAAAGCGAGGCTGAAGGTACGAAATGGAATGGCGACCCTGAATGTATTCTACCTGAACAGATAGCTGTTCAAAAGCTTTTCCTCCATCAGGCAGCCCTCGACAGTGTTGAGGTGAGCGAGTCAGAGATTGCACGTGGTATAGATGATCAGATTAATTACTGGATTTCTCTTCCACAGATTGGCTCAAAGGAGAAGCTCGAGGCGTTCCAGAATAAGAGTATGACTCAGATTCGCCAAGACCTGCATGACGATTATAAGAACCGTTTGCTTGTACAGAAAGTACAGCAGAATCTGGTTAATGACGTGGCTGTTTCGCCTGCTGAGGTACGCGAATACTTTAAGAAGTTGCCTGTGGATAGTATTCCAATGATTCCAACAACGGTTGAAGTAGAGATACTTACGCAGACTCCAAAGATTGAGACAGAGGAGATAAATCGTATTAAGAACCAACTGCGTGACTATACTGACCGTGTGATGAAGGGCGAGACTTCTTTTGCTACATTGGCACGTCTCTACTCAGAAGACCCAGGTTCTGCTCGTCAAGGTGGCGAGTTAGGTTATATGGGACGTGGTGTACTCGACCCTGCATTTGCTGCTGCAGCCTTTAATCTTACTGACCCAAAGAAGATTTCAAAGGTTGTTGAGAGTGAGTTTGGCTACCACATTATTCAACTTATTGACCGTCGTGGTGATAAGGTTAATGTCCGTCATATCCTCTTGAAGCCAAATGTTTCAATAGCTTCTATCGATGCAGCTAAGGAGCGTTTGGATTCTATTGGTAAGGATATCAAGAGTGGTAAGTTTACATTCGAGGATGCAACGGCTTATCTTTCTGATGATAAAGATACGAAGAATAACCATGGATTGATGGTTAACTCTGTAGAGAACACTCGCACTTCACGCTTTAAGATGAAGGAACTGCCAACGGAGGTGGCTCGTGTTGTTGATACGATGAAGGTTGGCGAGGTCTCTATGCCATTCCAAATGGTTAATGCTCGTGGTAAGGTTGTTTGTGCTATCGTAAAGTTGAAGGCACGTGTACCAGAACATCGAGCTACGATAACAGAAGACTTCCAGACGATGCGCGATATTGTTACAGCTAAACGCAGAAAGGAAGTACTGCATGATTGGGTTGTAAAGAAGGTAAAGGAGACCTATGTGAGGATTAATCCTCGTTATAGAAGTTGTAATTTCCAATACGAAGGTTGGCTTAAATGACAATAAACAACAAGTATAAAAACATATTTTGCGGGCATAGAATCTTGATTACTATGATTCTATGCCTGTTTGGGCTATGGCAATCCCAGTCGCTTCGAGCACAGAATGCAACTGAGAAGAAAGGAGATAAGTTCTATATTGACCATGCCGACAATCTGCGCCATAACCAGTTGGAAATGCCTGATGTGATGATTGCTAAAGGCGATGTTCGTTTCCGATATAAGGGTATGACACTTAAGTGCGATAGTGCTTATTTCAATGAGAAGTCTAATTGGTTCAAAGCTTTCAGCCGTGTGCATATCACTCGCCCTGGCGGAGTGAACCTTGACTGCCAATGTTTACATTATGATGGCTTTGGACAAATGGTTCATGCACGCGGTAAGGTGGTAGTAAGAGAACCTGGTCGCTCTCTCCGTTGTGATAGCTTGGACTATAACACAGCCTCTAAGGTGGCTAACTACTTTGGTGGACGTGGTACATTAGTTTACAACGGCAATACAGTTGTTGCTGATCAAGGAGATTACAATACGGAAACTCACGATGCTAACTTCTTTGGTAACGTTGTGATGTTTACGCCGAAGTATCGTATTACAACACCAGAGGCGCATGGTAACACTGAAACGGGTCTTGTCCATGTTGTTGGTAAGTCGGTTATCAAGACTGCTAAGGGTGAAGTGGTGCATACAAATGACGGTACTTATAATAGCAAGACAGACCAGATGGAGCTTAACGGACGCTCTACTATCACTTCCCCAAAGCAGGATGTTGAAGGCGATAATATTGTCTATAACAGTTCAACAGGAGAAGCAGAAGGTCATGGTAATGTGAAGATTGTCGATAAGGCAAACAATCGCACTATCATCGGTCAGGATGTGTTCTATAACGAGAAGACTGGTCATAGTAACGCACGTGGTAATGTTAAGATAGATGACCGTAAGGCACAGCGTGTTATTACAGGTGATGAAGTGACTTACAATGCCAAGACTGGTTATAGTGCAGGACGTGGAAATGTGAAGATTGTCGACAAGTTAAAACAGCGCACCATTACTGGTCGTGACCTTACCTACAATAGTAATACACATGAGGGAACTGGCGAAGGCAACGTTTACTACATTGATTATAAGGGTAAGCACGCTTTCTATGGCGATTATCTTCATTATACTGATTCCGCAGCGATAGCCTTTGGTGGTAATCCTGGCCCAGTAGCAAAGGATTTCTCACAAGGTGATACGCTCTTTGTTCATGCTGATACTATTAGTATGAAGGGATTTCATATGAATACTCCACAGATGTATCGTGAGATATATGGTGTGAATAATGTTCGTGCCTATCGTACAGACGTGCAGGCGGTATGTGGTTTTATGGTAGCTAACACCAAGGATTCTTGTCTAACGATGTATGATTATCCAATCGTATGGAGTGGTACACGTCAGTTGGTGGGCGATTCTATTAAGGCATATATGAACGACTCAACCATCCGTCAGGCGTTTGTGTATGGCAATGCTTTCTCTATTGAAAAGCTTCCAGAACCCAAATACTACAACCAGATATCCTCTAATGACATGCGTGCTGACTTTGTCAATGGTGCTGTTCGTCGTGTTGATGCGTGGGGAAATGTGGAAGTAGTCTTCTATCATACCGATAAGGATAGTACGCTCATTGGGCATAATTATACAGAAACAGATACGCTTCGGATGTTTATCTCACCTGTTCGAAAGCTACAGAAGATATGGATGTCGAAGTCGAATGGTGTAATTAGTCCGATGACACAGATACCACCCGACAAGTTGACACTGCCTCGCTTTGAACTTTTCGATGAGGTAAGACCTAAGGATAAGAATGATATATTCCGCCTTGCACCACGTAAGACGAGTGCAACCGTACGTAATTCACGAGTGTCTTTACCACCTCGTCAGCAAATAGAATGACGTCTTTGGGGCTTATATACAGACCCATTTGACGTTTTATTAAGTAATACTCCACAATAAATAATGCTATTCTTCCACTCATCACGTCCCCGTCGTTTCCATCATGAATATATGTATGTGGACGAACGCAAGGAACTGCTCAATGATATAGAGCAGCGTGCTCGGCGTGAATTGAATGGTGAAGAGGTGCCTGAGGGTAAGTATCGAGAGGAACTACAGCGCAAAATCAGTGGTTCGCTGAAGCCTGAAGTTTTGCGCCATAGAGGTAATCGTTTTACGGCAATGTGGGTGTCGTTGATTCTTTCGGCTGGTGTCATAGCCCTTCTTACCTTATTTTTATTTTTTGCTTTATAGAATCATTCATGAGTGATATCATACAACTTTTACCAGACAGTGTAGCCAACCAGATTGCAGCCGGTGAGGTTATCCAACGTCCAGCCTCTGTTATTAAGGAGTTGGTGGAGAATGCCATTGACGCAGGTGCAACGCATATTGATGTGTTGGTGGTAGATGCTGGTCGCACTTCTATTCAGGTAATCGATGATGGAAAGGGTATGTCAGAGACAGATGCACGCCTTTCTTTCGAGCGTCATGCCACTTCTAAGATTCGTAAGGCTGACGACCTCTTCTCTCTTCGTACGATGGGTTTCCGTGGAGAGGCATTGGCTTCTATTGCTGCGGTGGCTCAGATTGAGTTAAAGACTCGTATGGAGAGCGAGGATTTGGGTACACATCTGTCTATTGCTGGCAGTCGCTTTATGAGTCAGGAGCCTTGCTCTTGTCCTGTGGGAAGTAATTTCTTGGTAGAGAATCTCTTCTTCAACGTACCTGCTCGACGTAAGTTTTTAAAGTCGAATACTACCGAACTCAATAATATCATTACTGCCTTTGAGCGCATCGTATTGGTTTATCCACAGATATCTTTTACGCTGCACAGCAATGGTACAGAACTTTTTAGTCTGCGTGCTTGCAGCTATCGTCAGCGAATCGTGGAGGTATTTGGTAAGCGACTCAATCAGGATCTTCTGTCGATAGACGTTGACACGAGTCTTTGTCATATCCACGGCTTTGTTGGTAAACCAGAGTCTGCACGTAAGAAAGCACCTCATCAGTATTTCTTCGTCAACGACCGCTATATGAAACATCCTTATTTTCATAAGGCAGTCATCACGGCTTTCGACCGACTTATCCCACAAGGAGAGCAGGTTCCTTACTTTCTTTATTTCGATGTACCAGCAGATAATATCGATGTGAATATTCATCCGACAAAGACTGAGATAAAGTTTGAGAACGAACAGGCTATTTGGCAGATTCTACTTGCAGCTGTAAAGGAGGCTGTAGGACGCTTTAATGATATTCCTGCTATTGACTTTGATACGGAGGGGAAACCTGATATTCCTGTGTTCAATCCCAATGTCGGAATGTCCGCACCAAAGGTAGACTTCAATCCTGCTTATAACCCTTTCAAGCAGACATCTCAACCTGCTAAGCCTTCAGTTCCAGATGGATGGGAAGAACTCTATGCTGACTTGGGTACTGGTGGTGAAATTCGTCAGTCAAAACTTTTTGAACAGCGTGAGGATGAGATGATAAGCAGTAGCTTGAGTTCTGTAAGCGATACCGTTGAAGAAGGGACTATCATCCCTTCTGCAGCTACACAATCTGCAGCAGAGTCGTTGATAGAAGACAAGGCACCCTCTCATTATCAGTATAAGGGCTGTTATATCATGACAGCTGTGAAGTCGGGCCTTATGATTATCGACCAGCATCGTGCGCATATTCGTATTCTCTATGAGGAGTATTTGCGTCAGTTGTCTGAACATAAAGTACATTCCCAGAAAGTACTCTTCCCCGAGATGGTTCAGTTCTCCGTCTCTGACCAAGTGGTTCTCGACCAGATTCTGCCTGAAATGGCTGAGATGGGCTTCCAACTCGATAGCCTTGGTGGTGGTAGTTATGCTGTTAACGGTGTTCCTGCAGGTATAGAAGGACTGAATGTCGTTGCGCTTATCAATGACATGGTAGCTTCGGCAATGGAGAGCGGAACGAGTGCGAAGGAAGAAATCGATCAAGCACTGGCATTGAGTCTTGCACGTAATGCAGCCATACCACAAGGTCAGGTGCTGAGTAGTATGGAAATGGATAATATTGTCAACGAACTTTTTGCTTGTAGTAATGTCAATTACACTCCTTCTGGCGAACCAGTAATTGCGATTATGAAGCAGCAGGATATTGAGCATCTTTTTGATAGTTGATAGTCTCTTTTATGACTGTTTGTCTTATAAAGCCCTATTAGCCCAATCAGCTTAATAGGGCTTATTGTTTGTGTTAATAGGTAAACTGTTTATTCATTAGCATTTTACTCTCTTCATAATGATGAGTATAATGTCCCTTTCTTCCTATCTTTAGCCTACGTGTTGATGCCCCGCACATGTCGTGCTGGTGCTTAGCACATGTTGTGCTGTTGGTTAACATCAATGGTACTGATGGTAGGAATCTTTCTAAATATCGCTAAAATGGAGTCAGCTTGTTGTTAGTTTTATTAACTCAATACGATATTCTTTCTTTTTAAAAAACGACTGAGTAAGAAGAATCTACTACCTTATCTTTATAATACAGCAGTAACTTACATTAATGTTCAACGTTAAATAAATTGTATTTTTTAGAAAAAACCGCCCCTGATAGATTTTAATTATTATCTTTGTGAACAGACTTAGGATTGCTGATAAACACTGTTAGTAATCAAGGAGAAGAATAGGTTAAGATCGTTAAATAATAAGATTATGAAAAAGTTATTGATAGTTTTGGCATTGGCTGGTGTGTCTATGACCGGTTTTGCGCAAGATGAGGTGCTCACAGAGAAGTATAGTGTTGCTACCAACTCGTTCTGGAGCAACTGGTTCGTACAACTTGGTGCAGACTGGAACGCATGGTATTCTAACCAAGAGCATGGGCGTGATGCTGCTATTAGTCCGTTGAAGGACTTCCGTTCAAAGCCGGGTGCAGCTTTCGCTATTGGTAAGTGGTTCACACCGGGTATCGGTCTTCGTACAAAGATACAAGGTATCTGGGGCAAGCGTGTCGGTGCTGACAGCAATCCTGCTTCTCAGCTCGATAACAGTAATAAGTATTGGATTGCACAGGAACAGGTAATGTTCAATCTGAGCAACCTCCTTTGCGGTTACAATGAAAACCGTGTTTGGAATCTGATTCCTTTTGCTGGTGCAGGTGTTGGTCGTTCTATGTCGGCTAACCGTTATGCAATGGGACTGAGTGCAGGTCTTCAATCTTCTTGGAAGGTGAGCAAAGGAATGCGTGTTTATCTTGAAGCTGGCTGGAACCGTTATGAAGGCGACCTCGATGGTGCTGCATACGCAAACAATGAGCGTCGTGGATGGGAGTCACATGACAATAACCTTTATGCGGAAATTGGTTTGAACTTCAATATTGGTAAGGGTACTTGGAATAAGACTCCAGATATGGAAGCTATCAATGCACAGCATCAGGCTGCCCTTGATGCACTGAATGCACGTCTTCAGGATGCAGAGGAAGAGAATGCACGTCTTCGTAATGAATTGGCAAATCAGAAGCCAGTTGAGACCGTGTCAGAGTCTGTGAAGCAGTTGGTGACAACCCCTGTTTCAGTCTTCTTCGACATCAATAAGGCTACAATTGCTTCTCAGAAGGACCTCGTTAACGTACAGGCACTTGCGAAGTATGCTAAGGACAATAATAACAACCTCCTTGTGACAGGTTATGCAGACAGCGCAACAGGTTCTGCAGATTACAACCAAAAACTGTCTGAGCGTCGTGCTACAGTTGTTGCCAACGAACTTGTTAAGATGGGTATTGAGAACAATAAGATTACGACTGTAGGCAAGGGTGGGGCAGAGACCTTGTCTCCTATCTCTTTCAACCGTCGTGCAACGGTTCAGATTACGGAATAAGATAAGTTAAATCAAGATATTTCTTAAATACAAGTAGGGATACACGAGCGTGCATCCCTACTTTTTGTTATGGTGATAGGAGTAATTGGGCTTATTGGGCTAATTGGTCTAATAAGGCCAATACCATCCTTTTTTTATTGAGCCTTCACATCTTCCATCGTTTAATCAATGGCTTAAACCCCTTCTGCAGCGTGATAAGACGAACGGACGAGCGGTCCACTGACTACATGCTTAAAGCCTTTCTCTAATGCTATCCGTTTATATTCAGCAAACATTTCGGGTGTGATATAGGCTTTAACGGGCAGGTGTTCGGCAGTAGGCTGGAGATACTGACCGAGTGTGAGGCGTTGACAACCAGTTGAAAGGATATCGTCCATTGTCTCTAAGATTTCTTCGTGGGTCTCACCTAAGCCGAGCATAAATCCTGTCTTGGCAGTGATACCGCAGTTGGCTATCTCTCTCAGCACTTCTAAACTGCGTTCATAGCGTGCCACAGAACGTACTGATGGTGTGAGACGACGCACTGTCTCCAT
>ERZ773063.1966-NODE-1966-length-11570-cov-11.833174_pt1 | contig 11570 bp, 9 predicted proteins | sample MGYA00580625_ERZ773063 | MGnify/ENA primary metagenome ERZ773063 (study PRJEB29015, sample SAMEA2738022) | human oral metagenome | biome: human oral; feature: human-associated habitat; material: dental | place: China | collected 2042 ...
CCTTCTTCACGAAGATCTCGATGACGCCCGAGTGCAGGGAGTTCTCGTCGTAGATGGGAGCGGTGCAGCCCTCGACGTAGTGCACGTAGGACCCCTCGTCGGCGATGATGAGCGTGCGCTCGAACTGGCCCATCGCCTGGGTGTTGATGCGGAAGTAGGCCTGCAGCGGGATGTTCACGTGCACGCCCTTGGGGACGTAGACGAAGGATCCCCCGGACCAGGCGGCGGTGTTGAGCGCGGAGAACTTGTTGTCCCCGGCGGGCACGCACTTGCCGAAGTACTCCTCGAAGATCTCGGGGTGCTCGTGCAGGCCCGTGTCGGTGTCGGTGAAGATGACGCCCTGGCGCTCCAGGTCCTCCTGGATCTGCTGGTAGACGACCTCGGACTCGTACTGGGCGGCCACGCCGGACACGAGGCGCGCCTTCTCCGCCTCGGGGATGCCGAGGCGGTCGTAGGTGTCGCGGATCTCCTCGGGCAGGTCCTCCCAGTCGTTGACCTGGCGGTCCGTGGGGCGCACGTAGTATTTGAAGGCGTCGAAGTCGACGCCCGACAGGTCGGGCCCCCAGGCGGGCATCGGTTTGCGGTCGAAGAGCTCGAGGGCTTTGAGGCGCCGCTCCCGCATCCACTGCGGTTCGCCCTTCACGTCCGAGATATGGCGGACGATGCTCTCGTCGATTCCGTAGGGCACGCCCTTGGAGTAGTCGTCGGAGTCGTGCCATCCGAACTCGTACTTCCCGATGGAACCGATGATCTCGTCGTCGGTCATGCGACGTTCTTCAGCGCCCAATGGGGGTGCCTGGGTCATAGTGGTGTCAACCTCTCATCAATGTGCTCTGCGCGCTTGCTTACTTGCGCAGCGCCGCCCGCGCTCCGGGGCGGATGGTGGGCATGCCCACCGGGATGTGCGTGGTGCACACGTGCTCGCCGCCCGCGAGCGTGGCGAGTCGTTGGACGTGGACGTCGAGCAGGCGGGAGAACGCCTGGGTCTCTGCGTCGCACAGCTGGGGGAAGTCCCCCGCCACGTGCTGGATGGGGCAGTGCCCCTGGCACAGCTGGACCGCGAAGGTGCCGTTGGCGATCTCGCGCACGGTGGCGGCGTAGCCGTCCTGGGTGAGGGCGTCGGCCAGCGCCTGGGCGCGCACGCGCGGGTCCTTCCCGGCGTCGCGCACGATGGGGGCGTAGCGCCTCTCGATCTCGCGCGAGCGCGCCGCGGCGAAGGAGTCGACCGCTTCCTCGCCGCCGACCTGCCCCAGGTGCCTGAGGGCTTTGACGGCCAGGTCGGAGTACCCGTCGGCCAAGTGCATGTGGGCGCGCTCGGTGGCGATGTAGTGGCGCGCGGGGCGGCCCCTGCCGCGTTTGGCCACCGTACCGGGCTCGTGCTCGGCGATCTCCCCCGACTCCATGAGGATCGTGATGTGCCTGCGCACGGCGGCGGTGGTCAGCCCCAGGATCCTTGCGATGGCGGACGCTGTGACCGGGCCCTTCTCGACGACGAGGTCGAGGACCTGCTGGCGGGTGTTCGCGTCCTGCGCGTCGGCCATGGTTCCTCCCGTCCCGTCGTGGCGCGGGCGCGGCCCGCGTGCTTTTCTGACACGAGTCTACTTCAATTTCGATAGAAGGGCGTTGCGAAAACCCGTGCGCGTTGTAAATCCGCACACACCCGTTGGGACCAACGGCCCATCCTGGCGGCCGGGCCGTTCATCGGAACCAGGGGGAGGCGGCGGGGCGCAGGGACGCCCACCGGCCCGCGCGCGCCGCGTGGGCAGCCAGCAGTCCTGCGACGGAGTTCGGATTGTGGATCCGGCCGTCCAGGACGGCGGCGACCGCCTCGTCGAGGCCCACCCACGCGGCCTCGATGCCGGCCTCCTCGTCGCTGCGCGCGAAGGCTGTGCCCGTCGGGGCCAGATCGCGGGCCAGGAAGACGCGGATGGGCTCGGTGGAGCCTCCAGGGGAGGTGAAGTAGTCGACGAGGGCGTCCCACCGGCCGGCCTTCAGGTCCGCCTCCTCGGCGAGTTCCCGTTGGGCGGCCACGACCGGCTCCTCGTCCTCCACGTCGAGCAGCCCCGCGGGGATCTCCCACAGCTCGGCGCGCACGGGGTGGCGGTACTGGCGCAGCAGCAGCACTTCCTCCTGCCCCGCCGGCCCGCGCAGGGCGACCACGCCGACGGCCCCCGGGTGGCGCGTGTACTGGCGGCGCACCGGGTCCTTTCCCTGCTCGACGACCACCTGGTCCTCGCAGAAGTCGACCACTAGCCCCCGGACCAGGACGGTCTGGGACTCCACTGGCCTGGGGGCGCGGGAGTCCGCGATCCTGTGCGATTCGTTCATTGTCACTCCGTCATTGCTCTGCGGTCTGCGGTCTGCGCGCACGCGCGCGGCCCGCACCATCGTATAGGAGGCGCGGGCCGCTCGGGGGCAGCTCAACTGCCGCTGGGCACCGCCGACTGCGCGCCCGCCCCCACGCCGTAGGCGCGGGCCGATGCGGACGGCGAGGCGAGGGCGAGGGCCGTGTCCACGGCACCGAGCGTGGTCCCCACCGAATCGACCGTCGTCACGGCGACCCCGTGGGCGCGCAGCTGCGCCACGAGGGATCCCTTGGCGGAGGCGTCGCCCAGGACCACTCCGGAGGTGGCGCCGACGGCCTGGCCGAGCCCCGCCCACGCGTCGGCCGACCGCTCGACGGCGGGGGCGGCGGTGGACTTGGAGCCCTGGGCGTCGGGGCGCGGGCCGATGGCGACCAGTGCCTGCCCGGCGCCCTTCGGATCCTCGTCGATGGTCATGATCGGGGTGGTCTTGTCGGTGAGGATCTGGGACAGCAGGTTGGACTCGGAGTCCGTGGAGGAGACGACCTGCGCGATCGAGTAGCCGATCACGGCGTCCGCGCTGGCGGTCGCGGCCGCCGGGTTGGACAGGTGCGAGGCGAGCGTGGCCGACAGCGTCGTGCGGTACTGCGACATGGCCTGGGAGTCCCAGTTGTCGGAAAGGGTGATGGCTCCGGCCACCTGCGCGCCCGCGCCGGTGAGGGTCTCGCGCACGCTGGTCACGTCCTCGCTGCGCGCCCCCGGCAGGGTGAGCACCACCACGGACTTGCCGGCCAGTGACTGGCCGAGGCGCGCCGTGGCCAGCTCTTTGAGGCCCGCGGCCTCCGCGCTCGCCTGGGCGCTGAGCTCGGCCGCCTGCTCGGACGCCGTCTGGGACTGCTCGCCGGGGCCCATCGCCGAGTTGATGCGCGCCTGCAGGGGACCGGCCCCCAGCACGATGCCGACCGCGAGGGCGACGAAGATGCCGATCACGGACACGACGTGGTAGCGGAAGTTGATCATAGGACTCCTCCGATCAGGGCCTGCGCGTAACCGGGCCCGGTGGACAGGTGGGTGGCGAGGCCGAAGAGGCGGTGGAAGGCGTCGTTGCCCCACGGGGTCGACCACAGGGCGGCGCCCATGAGCACCAGCGCCACCACGGCGAGGAGCACCAGCGCCCACCCCCTGGGCCGGGGCTTGTGCGTCGCGGCGACCGCCCGGGGCGCGATCAGCAGGTCCCCGGCGACCAGGCGCGAGAAGAACGCGGGGGCCATGGCGGCGCGCCCCTGGTCGAGGAAGTCGTCGAGGCCCCGTTCCATGCCGGCTGTGACGATCGCCGAGGCGCCCGCGTGGGTGGCGACGACGCACGCCGCGTCCTGGGCGCTGCCCGACATGGTGACCGTCTCGTAGGGCACGCCCATCCGGTCCAGGCGCTCGCGACCGGGCGCGATGCCGTCGGAGCCGACGCGCACGACCACGCGCTTGGCCTTGCGGATGGCCTTCTCGCCCATCAGGGTGGCGTCGCCGACGACGACGTGGGGGGTGATCCTGTGGGCCAGGGCCGCGTCGGCCCCCGCGTCCACGGCCACGACGATGGGGGCGGCCTCCTTGCGCCAGGGCCCCAGGACGGCCAGGTCCTCGGCCAGGCGCGGGCCGTCGACGACCAGCAGTACGGGCCGCGAGTCCACGATGCCCGCCAGCTGCGGGCTCCCCTCCCCCCGTATGAGCAGGTCCCCGTCGAGCGCCAGGTAGTCGTCGATGGAGGCGGTGAACGCCTCGACCTGGGTCGCCAGGCCCGTGTCGTCCTCGGCTGCGGCGTCCTCTCCGGCGACCCTGCGCCCGCTGGCGACGACCGAGCCGTCGCGCAGGACCCGGTCGCCCACGATCCTGATCCGCTCCCCCTCGCGCAGGGTCATGATGTCCTGGCCGAGGTCGTCGATCAGGGGGATCCCCGCGTCCAGGAGGGCGGCCGCTCCCAGGACCTTGTGGCGCCCCGTCGCGGAGGGCGCGGCGTTGAGGACCGCCGCGGGTTCGCGCGCGGCCAGGGCGAGCGCGGACTGGCGGTCCAGGTCCGGGCGGTCGATGACCGCGATCTCGCCGGCCTCGAGGCGGGTGGCCAGGGCCCTCGGGCGCTCGTCGACGCGGACGCGCCCCTGGATGTCGTCGGGTGTGGATGTGTCTCTCATCCCTGCGATTGTGACACGGCCGAGCCCAGGACTTCGATAGCGTTGCGGCGCGCCGTCGGCGAGTGCGGATCGCCACCCATCATCCTGGTGAGCTCGGCCTCCCTGTCGGCTCCGGTGACGGCGCGCACGGACGTGGTCCCGTCCTCCTTCGCTATCACCAGGTGGTGGGATGCGAAGGCGGCGACCTGGGCGAGGTGGGTGACGACGATGACCTGGTGGTTCTCCGCCAGGCGCGCCAGGCGGGCGCCGACCTCCGTGGCGGTCTGGCCGCCGATTCCGGCGTCGATCTCGTCGAAGACGAAGGTCGAGGAGGAACCGTCGCGCCCCAGGATGAGCTCCAGGGCCAGCATCACGCGGGACAGCTCGCCGCCCGAAGCGCCCGATCCGAGGGGGCGGGGCGGGGCGGAGGGATGGGGGCGCAGCAGGAAGCCGATGGTCTCCAGACCGTGGGACGTGGGTTTGGAGGGGGTGAGCGCGATGGACAGGGAGGCGTCGGGCATGGACAGGGCGCGCAGCTCCTCATCGACCTGGGCGGACAGGGAGTCGGCGAGGCGCCGCCGCTGCTCGCTGAGACGGCCGCCCAGCTCGAGGACGCGCTCCTGCGCCGCGGCGAGGGCGCGCTCGAGGGCCTCGGGGTCGGAGTCGGGCGAGGACAGCTCCTCGAGCCGCTCCAGGGCGGCCTCGTTCCAGGCGAGGAGCCCCTCGATGTCGCCGGCCCGCCCGCGCAGCGCGTCCTTGATGGCGGCCCTGCGCTCGTGGACGCGCGCCAGGGCCGCCGGATCCGGCTCGAGGGTGCGCGAGTAGGCGGAGACGTCGTCGGCCAGTGCCTCGACCTCGAGGATCTGCGACTGGAGGCGCTGGCACATCCCCACGACCGACTCGTCGTAGCGGCCCGCCCCTTCGAGTTCGGCGAGGGCCTGGCGCGCCAGGTCGATCGCGCCGGGCACGGAGTCGCCGCCGCGCAGGGCGCCCTGGGCGGCCTCGCAGTGGGCGCGCAGGTCCTGGACGTTCGTGAGCCGCGCCGATTCGCGGGCCAGTTCCTCCTCCTCCCCCACTGCCAGGCCGAGCGAGGCGATGCGCGCGGTCGCGGCGGCGAGGTCCTCGATCTCCTCCTCGCGCCCGTCCCGGTCGGCGAGCGCCGCGTCGAGGCGTTTCTTCGCCGCGACCGCGGCGTGGAACGCCTCCCGGTAGCTCGCGACGAGCTCCTGGTGCGCCGCTTCGCCGAAACGGTCGAGGGCCTCGCGCTGGGCGTTCTGGGAGGTGAGGCGGATCTGGTCGGACTGGCCGTGGATGGTCACCATGGACCCGACGATGCCCGCGATGGCGGAGGCGGGCACCGGGCGCCCGCCCAGGCGCGCCCGCGACCTGCCGCGCGCGGGTACGGTGCGCCCCACGATGAGCTCGCCGTCCTCGACGACGCCGCCCGCCTCCTCGGCGCGCTCCGCCGTGCCCTCGTCGACCTCGAAGACCCCGTCGACGTCGAGGCGCGCCGCGCCCTGGCGGACCAGTGCCGCGTCGGCGCGCCCTCCCAGCAGCAGGAGCAGGCTGGAGAGCACCATCGTCTTGCCCGCCCCCGTCTCGCCGGTCACCGCGGTCAGCCCGGGGCCGAAGTCCGCGTGCGCCTCGGCGATGACCCCGAGGTTGCGGATGTCGATGGACGTGATCATGCGTCCGTGCCCCTCCATCCGCCGACCGGCAGGTTGAACTTGGTGACGAGGCGCGCGGAGAAGGGGGTGTCGTCGACGCGCACGAGGCGCACGGGCCTGGATCCCACGCGCGCGGTCACGGTGGATCCTGCGGGGACCTCTTCGCGGCGCAGGCCGTCGCACCACATCTCGGGCGCGGTCCACATGTCGTGGAGGACGACGATCTGCAGGCACGAGGAGGGGCCGAGCACCAGGGGCCGGGTGAACAGCCCGTGCGCGGCCAGGGGGGCGACGATGACCGCTTCCGTGTCGGGCCACACCACGGGGCCGCCCGCTGAGAACGAGTAGGCCGTCGATCCGGTCGGCGTGGAGACGATCATGCCGTCGGCGCCGTAGGTGGAAACCTCCTGCCCGTCGACGATGAGGGCGAAGTGCACCGGGTGGGCGACGTCCGTGTGCATGACGACCGCCTCGTTGAGCGCCCAGTCCGAGGCCGCGGTGCCGTCGGGGCGGTCCACCCGCACGTCCAGGGTCATGCGGGACTCGACGCGGTAGTCGCCTTCTGCGATGCGGGCCGCCACCTCCCCCACGCCGTGCTTCGACAGTTGCGTGAGGAACCCCATGTGCCCGGCGTTGACGCCGAGCAGCGGCACGTCGCGCTGCCGGGCGTGCGAGGCCGCGGCCAGGAAAGTGCCATCGCCCCCCATCGCGAGCACCAGGTCGATGTCGGCGGCCGCCCCCTCCGTGACGACCTCGATGCCGAGCGCCTCGAGCTCCGTCCTCACGGACTCGGCGGCGCGGATCGCCTCGGGCCTGGCCACGTGGCGGACCAGCATGACGCGGTCAGCCATGGAGCGCCCCGCCCGCTGGGCCGCGCCGCACTGCGTCGCGGATGTGGTCGGTGAGCGTGCCCGGGTCGATCGGCGTCGGATGGCCTTTGCGCATGTGAATAAAATACTCGATATTGCCGCTGGGCCCCGGCAGCGGGGACGCCTGCACGGCGGCGATGGCGAGCCCCTCCGCCAGGGCGCAGCGCGCCACCTTCTCCACGGTCTCCACGTGGTGCGCGGGGTCGCGCACCACTCCCCCGCGCCCCAGGCGGTCCTTGCCGATCTCGAACTGGGGTTTGACCATGAGCAGGAAGTCCGCGTCCGGGGCCGCTGCCGCCACCAGTGCCGGGATCACCAGCGTCAGCGAGATGAACGACATGTCGCCGACGACCACTTGAGGCGCGGGCGCCACGGCGCCGGGGTCCAGCGTGCGCACGTTCGTGCGGTCGAGCACGCGGACGCGGGGGTCGGTCTGGAGTTTCCACGCCAGTTGGCCGTAGCCGACGTCAACGGCCACCACTGAGGACGCGCCGCGCCGCAGCAGCACGTCCGTGAACCCTCCCGTCGACGCGCCGGCGTCCAGGCACCGCCTGCCCGCGATGACGGGCGCGGCGTCCCCCAGGGCGTCGAGGGCCCCGGCCAGTTTGTGGGCGCCCCGCGAGACGTAGTCCTCGTCGTCCCCCTGGGCGACGACGACGGCCTGGGCCGGGTTCATCTGGCGCGCGGGCTTGAGCACGACTTCCCCGTCCAACCGGACGCGGCCGGATTCGATGAGCTCCTGGGCGTGTCCGCGCGAGCGCGCGATGCCGCGCCGCACCAGTTCGGAGTCGAGTCTCCTCAGTCTCACGCTTCTCCTAGCGCCCCGGGGCTGGCGGGGCAGTCGGCGAATCGAGGCCCTGGCGCAGCCGGGCGTCGATGGCGGTCAGCACTTCGGCGCGCGCTTGGGCGCCCAGCTGGTCGAAGTCGGCCAGCTGGGCGTCGACCTGGCTGGACAGGCTGGTCATCGCCCGTCCTCGTCCATGCCGGAGGTCTCGGCCAGCAGCGCCTCCAATTCCTCCTCGCCCGGCAGGAACTCGGGGATCTGGTCCGCGGGATCGGGCAGGGAGTCGGCAGCGGCGGCCACGTCCTCCGGATCGGCGGCGGCATCGGCATCCGCGTCGGGACCGGCGGGCGCCCCGGTGGTGGAGTCCGAATCCGCGGGGGGCCAACCCGCTTCCTCCGCGGGCTCTTCAGAGTCCCGGTCGAGCGCGGCCGGATCCTGCTCCGGCGCGCTCTCAGCGGAGTCCGCCCCGGCGCCGACCGCCCCTGAGAGGGCCTCCGCGCCATCGCCGACGGCCCCGTCATAGTCCGCCTCGGGCTCCGCGCCGACCACGGCCGCAGAGTCGGCGTCCTGAGGGGAGGCCCCGTCGGCGGAGCCGGAGTCCTCCTGCGAATCGGCCGGGGCCTCTTCGGAGGCAGTGGCCCCCACGGTCTCGGAGCCGGAGTCCTCCTGCGGTTCGGGCGGTGCGACGACGCCCGTCGGGTCGTCGTTGTCGACGACGGTGATCCGCGGGCAGTGCGGCTCACCGAACTCGTCGGCGTACTCCCATGCGGCGGCCGCGAGGGCCCGGTAGGAGTCGATCGTCACCGCTTGGCCGTCCACGAGCTCGATGTCGTCGAGCGTGAGCGCACCCGAGCGGGTGGCCTTCGCCACCTGGGAGAAGCCGCAGGTCCACGTTCCGTCGCGGTGGTGCTTGGGACCGGGGTGGGCCTCGAGCAGGCCGCGCATGTCGCGCGCCAGGAACGAGGGGCGCTGACCCCGGGGCGCGCGCAGGACGTCCTGCGCGCCGTGGACGCCGGTGAGCACGTGCATCGCGGGGACCCGCGCGTTGACGGCGCCCATGATGTCCGTCTCCAAGCGGTCTCCGACGGCGAGGGGGCGCTCGCCCCCGACCCGGCGGGCGCCGCGCTGGTAGATGCTCGCCTCCGGTTTGCCCGCCGCGACGGGGCGCTTGCCGGTGGCGTGCCGGATGGCGCGCACGAGGGCGCCGTTCCCCAGGGCCTGGCCCCGTTCCTCGGGCAATGTGGCGTCGAGGTTCGTGGCGTAGTATGCGGCACCGCGCTGGATCGCGAACGCCCCCTCGCTCAGGGTGCTCCAGTCGACCTGCTTGTCCAGGCCCTGCACGACTGCGACGGGTTCGTCGTCGGCGCTCGCGACCACGGTGAAGCCGTTCTCCGCAAGTGCCTGGCGCAGTCCCTCACCGCCGATCATGAACACCTTGGCGCCTTCCTCGAGCTCCTCCGCCATATTCGCGGCGGCGTCCATAGCGGAGGTCATGACCATATCGGGGGTCGCTTCGAAGCCCATGGCGTTGAGCTTGTCGGCCACCTGCTGGGGTGTGCGCATCGCGTTGTTGGTGACGAAAGCGCTCTTCATGCCGCGCTCGCGCGAGGCCAGGACCGCGTCAGCGGCGTGGTCGATGGTCTGGTCACCTGCCCACGCCGTGCCGTCCAGGTCCAGCAGGGCCACGTCGTAGAGGTCGGCCAAGGGGGCCTCGGTGCCGCGCAGCGGGGACCGCTTGGAGTCCACGTCGGCGTCCTGGTAGAGCGACACGTCGACGATGTCGGGGGCTTCGATCTCCTCGGGCATGGCGGCCAGGGTCTCGTCCGCCTCGTCGTCGCGCCCGAGTTCGCGCAGGCGGTCCGCCTTGACCTCCATGAGACGGCGCACCAGCGTCTCGTCGGCGCCGTCACCGAGGCGGGCCAGGGCGTCATCGACGATCACGAGGCCGACGTCGGACTGGCCCAGGTCGGCGCGCGCGCCCGAGGAGACGAGAACCAGCTCGACCTGCTCGGAGAGCTCCATGCCGACGGTGCTGGCCGCATCGACGATCTCGACCGCCTTCTCGGGGTGGCCGAGCCCCCTCTCGGAGTCCGCTTCAACGGCGCGCAGCGAGTCGTCCCCGCGCATGCGGCGCACAGCGCGCACCTCCCGCAGCGCCTCCTCATAGCGCCCCGAGGCGTAGGCCGTCAGGGCCGCCGCCTCCCGGACCACGTCAACGCGACCAGCGCGCGCCACAGCGGCCTGGGCGTGCTTGTACGCCTCCTGCGGATCCAGGTCGATGAGTTGTCCGGCCATCACCAGATGACGGGCGACGATATCACGGTTCGGCCCGGACAGCGTCTCCAGCGCGACCAGGGCCTGGGGGTCGAGCTCCTCGGGGGACACGCCCGCGGGGATCGCCGGTCCGCCGTCCCGGGAAGCGAACTCGCTCGTGCTGGAATAACCCTGGTTACTGCGGTCGTCGAGCCGGCCCCGCCCGGAACGGTCGTCGCGGTCGAAGCGTTTGGGTCCGCGCTGGTCGTCGCGCCCGCGGTCGTAGCCGCGCCCGTCCCGGTCGTCCCGGCGGAATCCGCGACCGCGGTCCGCGTTGTCGTAGCGGCGCTCACCCCGCCCGTCGCGCTGGAAACGATCGTCACGTTGGAAGCGGTCGTCGCGCTGACGGCGGTCCCCTCCGGAGCGGTAGCCGTCGCGGTCGTCGCGTCGGTAACCGCGGTCCTGGCGCTGCCCGCTCTGGTAGCCGCCGGAGTAGCGGTTGTCCCCCCGGTCGTTGCGGTCGAAGCGCTTGGGTCCGCGCTGGTCGTCGCGCCCGCGGTCGTAGCCGCGCCCGTCCCGGTCGTCCCGGCGGAATCCGCGACCGCGGTCCGCGTTGTCGTAGCGGCGCTCACCCCGCCCGTCGCGCTGGAAACGATCGTCACGTTGGAAGCGGTCGTCGCGCTGACGGCGGTCCCCTCCGGAGCGGTAGCCGTCGCGGTCGAAGCGCTTGGGTCCGCGCTGGTCGTCGCGCCCGCGGTCGTAGCCGCGCCCGTCCCGGTCGTCCCGGCGGAATCCGCGACCGCGGTCCGCGTTGTCGTAGCGGCGCTCACCCCGCCCGTCGCGCTGGAAACGATCGTCACGTTGGAAGCGGTCGTCGCGCTGACGGCGGTCCCCTCCGGAGCGGTAGCCGTCGCGGTCGTCGCGTCGGTAACCGCGGTCCTGGCGCTGCCCGCTCTGGTAGCCGCCTTGGCCCCGGTATCCGCCACGGCCCCGTTGGTACCGATCACCGCCCCGGTCATCGTCGCCGCGACCGTAGTCTTCACCGTTCTGCCTGTACTCACCGCGCTGGTAGCGGTCCTCCTTGCCGCTGTACGACCCCGGGCCCCGACCCTGCTCGTCCCGTTGCCGGTGACCCCTTTCGGAGCGGTCTCGCCAACCCGGCTGCCGCCGTTGGTATCCGCCACGACCGTCCTCGTCGCGTCCTCGTGTCTCGTCTGCCATGGCGTCTACCTCTATTCCCGCACGGTGGTGCTGTTGTTCGACGTGTGTCCCTGTGGGGACGCCTGTGATTGCCTATGTCCATACTAGCCTCCGTGTGCTGGAAGGCTGGTTCTGTGTGGTTGTGTTGCGGGCGTGTGTGCGGTATTCCTCGCGTGGTTGCGTGCCCGCGTCGTTGCGTGGTCGTGCTGCGGTATTCCTCGCGTGGTCGCGTGGTCGCGCGCGTCTGCTGGTTTGGCGCGCCCGCGTTTGTGTTCGCGTGCGCGCGCGTGCGTGTGTGTGGGGGGCCGCGCTTGTGTGCGCGGCCCCCCTCG
>ERZ773063.1967-NODE-1967-length-11563-cov-2.672228_pt1 | contig 11563 bp, 6 predicted proteins | sample MGYA00580625_ERZ773063 | MGnify/ENA primary metagenome ERZ773063 (study PRJEB29015, sample SAMEA2738022) | human oral metagenome | biome: human oral; feature: human-associated habitat; material: dental | place: China | collected 2042 ...
GAAGTAGTCATCCGCAGCCGCCGAAAACTGGTCGATCCACCCACCGGCGACGCAAGCGGAGGCACTGGGCACCTGCTCGAGCGCGTACGCGGCGACGATGTCCTGGAGGCCTGCACCCAGGCCGACGACAATCAGACGCGGATCAAACGCGCGTAGAATCCCAGGATCGGCCTTGAGGCGACGCAACCCCTCGTAGCCGTCGATCGTCTGAACATCGAAGCGCGGCCGCCGCCTGCCCGGCTTCCACGGTGGTTCCGATCAGGGTGATGCGCGTTCCCTGATCAAGCCGATCGAAGACGTACGGAAGCACCAGGTCCGTTGACGTGCGAGCCACCGCGTGCCCCGCGGCACGCAGCCTCATCTGCAGGAAGGTCCCGTCGAAGCCGATAGTGTTCATGCGCGCCAGCGCGCCGAAGTCCGCGTGCAGCAGCGACCAGTGGTTGAGCCAGGATGTCGCGTGTCCGCGGGTCAGCAGGCGGTCGGCCATTGCCGCGAACGCGGCATTGTCGACGACGGAATCGGAAGTCGGCTTGTTCTCGGTCATGGGGATTACCTCACCATCCTCGCTTTCAGATCGAAGGTAACAGATGCGGCGCCGCCGTAGTTGGCGTGCTCCTCGATGGCGATGCGATTCACCCCATCCTTGAGGTGCTCGCTCGGCACCGCGATGACTACGAGGTTCTTGCTGGCTTCCGCGAGAGGGACGCTGGTCGTTGCCCGCGTGTCGGGCGTGATCGTTCCCTCGGGGAGATTGACCCGCTTGAGTTCGGTGCCGTTGATGTAGATGACGGCTCCATCGTCAACGCGCACGCGCAGCGTGAGGTCAAAGTCTGCGGTGACCGTGCCGAAGTTGACGTCTCGGGCGTAGTAGGTCGTGATGGGGCGGTCCGCATGGGGCAGATCGAAGGGTGTCCCCGCGTCCTTGTCGCCCCATCCGATGGGGGTCGGGCCGTGTTTCCACGTCGACAGGTCGCCGGTCGAGTTCCAGGCGGCATCGGGGGCTTCCTTGGAATTCCAGTAGTTCCAGTACATGCCCGTCGGCATGAAGTTGCCGAAGTTGAAGCCGGATGCGTCCAGGGCACCGAGGGGCTTCTCCGGGTCGGGTTCGACGCGCATGTCGGGCGCCGGCGCCGGCGCGGGGTCGGGCTCGGGATCGGTGGGCGCAGGGCGAGCGGCTTCTGCTCCACCGGGAACGGCGCTGACTTGGGCATCGATGCTCATCGAGATGCTGGAGCGGTAGTTGAGGTGTGTTTCGACGGCCAGGATGTTGACCCCGGCGCGCAGGAGCGACGCGGGGACGAAGACGGTGCGGCGATCCGCCCGGGCTGCGGGCGTCGATACCGATGCGTTGGCGAAGGTCCCTGCGGAGACCGGGCCTTCACCGATCCGCTGGCGCGCGACCTCGGTGCCATTGACGTAGACGACTGCGCCGTCATCGGCGGTGACGGTGACGTTCACTCCGCCGATCGCACGCGGATCGGCGAGCGTGAAGGGGGTACGCGCGTACGTTGTGATGGGGCGGCCCTTGGCCGCACCGGGAGTGAGCTTGGTTCCCAGCGTGGGAGCGCCGTAGCCGATGGGCGCAGCGCCTCTCGGCCACGATGAGTCGTCGAACGTGGGTTGCGTCCAGTCTGCGGCGACGGCGTCAGTGGACCAGTGGTACGACCACGTGGCGTCCTCGGCGACAAGGAGCGTCGCATCCTCCGGAGTGAGGGCGGAGCCGTCGGAGGCGACCGAGTAGACGGGAGTCGAGGCCCCGCGCAGGCCCTCGGAGGAGACGGCGCGGACGAAGAAACGGTTGTTGCCCGCCAGGGGCACGGTGACGCTCGTCGACGAGGTCGTGGCCACGGTGCGGTCATCGCGCAGGATCTCGTAGGAGGCCGCCCCGGGAACAGTGGACCAGTGGAGGGTCACCTGCTGGGCGTTGCCCTCCGACGAGCGCACGCTGGCGGGGGTGGCGGGAGCAGCTCGCCGCGTGGGCATGCGGACGAAGCCACCTGACCATTGGCTGGTCGTGCGCGTGGTGAACGAACGGGTGAAGTCACCACCGGCCCACAGGGCGCCGTCGTCGGCCATCTCGAGTGCCCACCCGCCGGTCGAGCGTTGGGACGCCAGTCGATAGGGTGTCCATCCAAGCTGCTTTCCCGTGGCCTCGTCCCAGCCTCCGACCCACTGGATCTCGTCGGCGCGGGTCCAGGTGTTGCCCAGCTCAAAGTAGCGGTAGGCGTCCTGGAACGTGAAGTCCGAGCAGTGGCACGAAGCGTAGAGGACCCCCGAGGCCGAGCGGGTGCTGGCTTGCAGATCGCCGCCGTTCGCCATGACGATGGATCCCGACGTGCGGGTCATCGTGTCGGCGTTGTATCCAAACAGGGAATGCTGGGAGCCGCCAAAGTAGACGCGGCCATGTGCGGCCGTCACAGTCTGCTGGTACTTGCCGGTGTAGAAGGAGTGACGGAAGGTCCACGACTGATCGAGGGCGGCTCCCGCCGAGGTGGAGACGCGGGCTGCGTTTTCGGCGCTCCTGTCGTGAACCCGCGTGAAGAAGCCGGCGGCGTAGTAGTAGCTGGCATTCTCGTCAACGTCGAGGTCAACGACTGTCCCGTTGAACTCTGGGTTCCACGTGCGGTCGGGGGTGCCGGTGAGGCTCACGCGCGCGCCGTTTCGAGCGTAGACGCGGGTCGATCCGTTGCTCAGGTGAGTGAAAGCCCCGGCGAGGTAGATCGTGTCGCCAACGAGCTTGGCGGACTTGACGGTGACCCTATTGGAGGAACCGTTGCGGATCTGGAGAGTCCATGAGGGGTCGACCGCACCCGTCGTCGTGTCGAGGAGGACTGTTCCCGTGTGCGCTTCGCCGTTGACCCGCGTGAAGTCCCCGACGGCCAGGAGCTTGCCGCCGGGGAGTTCGACGAGATCCTTCACCTGGTTATTGAAGGTGAAGGTCTGTCCGTTCCACTCCCCCGTTGTCGCATCGAATCCGGCGAGGCCGCTGGTCGCCGTCTCGGCACCGTCCTTTCCTTTCCGCACCCCGGTGAAGTTACCTCCGACGTACATCGTGGAACCAACCTGCTCGAAGGCCTGCACCTGGATGTTACCTTCGCTCACGGAGCCGTTGAGGTTGCCGCTCACTCCCCACGACATGGGGGAGGCGTATTCGGACACGGTGGCTTTCGGTTGCTCGGCGCCGGTTCCGCCGTCGTTGATGGCGGCAAAGCCCGCGTCATCGGAGGAGATCTGGGGGCGGATGTAGACCTCTGCGTAGGGGTTGATGATGGTGCCGTTGCGGTGGAAGAACGACGTGGGCGAGGACGTGTCGTACCACGACTGGGCGAGCGGACCGTAGCCGAAGCCCATCGTGTACTTGTTCTGTCCCGTCGCCGTGAGGTTGACGTACCCCCATGCGGTGTTGGACCCGAAGCCCGACCAGATGATCCCGCCGTTCAGCCACGAGTCGTGGCCAAACTTAACACTGACCGGGTGGGCGCTCTTGAAGGGCCAGATGAAGTCACGCATCTTGGGGAAGCGTATGCGCACGGTCTGGTAGCTGGTGCCCCTGGGGTTGTACGCGCGCTGGACCATGATGCCGTCGTCAAGGTCTGAGACGGCACCGCCGCCGAGGAGCCCGTTCACGGTTTCGTGGGAAGCCTGGAGGACACCGAAGTCGCCTGCGGTGCGGGGGCGAGTGGCGAGCTTGGACTGATTGCCCTGCCCCTGAGCCCATGTCTCCCAGCCTTCGCGTCCGCGCCCGATGAGGACCCAGCCGCCGCCGTCGGTGGTCTGGTCGCAGAAGAAACGACCCGGAGCATTCATCGTGGGTGTCTCGAGCCAGTAGGTTCCGTCCTGAGCGGACGGGTTCTTCTGCTTGATTTCCCAGCATGATGCCGCAGCCGTCGCTTCGCTGAGTCCGTCGTGGAGGGGATCGGCAGCCGCGTTGGTTGCCGGGGTGAGCGTGAGCGCTCCGTAGGCGGCCAACGACGCACATCCGAGGGCAAGGCAGCGGCGCACAGTCTTCATCAAGTCCTCATAGGTCGCACGTTAATGGTTACTTCTATACTGTCACGGGCTTCGGCAGTACTCAACCAGTCGGTTAACAAAACCCGAGAGTCTTTGACCACACACAAGGGAACCCCCACCGCTGCGGTGGGGGTTCCCTTGTCAGCCACTGCGACCGAGCCTTAGCGGCACGGGCGCGGGGCTGTCGGCCCGATGGGACGCTCTCGTTTCTACCTGGCCAGCGTGGCCGTCAGGTCGAATGTCATGGACGGAGTGCCCTTGTAGTTGACATGCTCCTCGACGCCAATCCTGTTCGTTCCGTTCGTCAGGAGCTTGGCCGGGATGGTCACCTCAAGCAGGTCGGAACTTGCCTTGGAGGCCGACACGGCCGCGTTGGCGAAGGTCGTGTGCCCGATCTCCCCGTCCGACATGCGCCTGGTGGCAACCTGCGTTCCGTTGACGCGCAGGACGACGCCGTCATCCGCTCGAACCTTGACGGTCAGCGTGGTCGATGGCGTGATGGTGCCCAGGTCGATATCGCGCGCGAAGTAGTAGGTGATGGCACGGTCCTTCTTGGCGATGTCGAGGGGCGTGGCCGCGTTGGCGTCTCCCCAGCCGATGGGCCCGGACCCGCGAGACCAATCCGCGAGGGAGGCACCGGTCGACCAGTCGGATGCGGGCGCGGTGGTCGAGGTCCAGTAGTTCCACTGCGTGCCCGAGGGGATGACCGTACCGGTCTTGACCAGGGCCGCATCGATGCTGCGGCTCGCGTCCCCCGTGTTCTCGGCCTCGGCGTCGTTGGCCCTGGCGCCGCCCGAACCCGTCGAAGTGTCCGGGCGCCCTTCGACACGCACGATCGATGCCTGCATGGACACGGTGGCGGTACGCAGGTAGTTGACGTGGGTCTCGACGGCGATGACGTTCTCACCCGTCTTCAGTGCGGAAGCCGGAACGAATGTCTCGGACTGTGCGGCGACTGCCGCACTATAGCGCGGGGCCGATTCGGCTCGCGTGTTGTAGTCGACGGCGCCGGACCCCATACGGGTGCGGTGGACCTCGACGCCATTGATGTACACGACGGCACCATCATCGGCCAGGTACTTCAGGGTGATCCCCTTGAGGGAGTTCGCGTCGTGCACGGTGAAGCGCGACCGGAAGTAGGTGGTCACAGGACGGGTCCCCCGGCGCTCAAGCTGCGTGGTGATACGCGGATCGCCGTAGCCCAAGGGGGCCGCTCCGGTCGACCAGTCGGAGTCGTCGAAGGAGTTCTGTGCCCAGTCCTCGGGAGCAGGACTGTTGTCGGCACGGTAGCTCCAGGTTGCACCGGCGTCCAGAAGCACCGGGTTCGCGGGGTCCGCCTGTCCGTGAGCCGGAGGCTGGTAGGCGGCCGTGGTGGCAGAACGATTGCCTGCGGCATCAACGGCGCGCACGAAGAAGCGGTTCTCGCCACCGCGCGGCACCGTCACCGAGGTCGCGTCTGTGGAAGCGATCGCCCTGTCGTCACGCAGGATCTCGTAGGATGTGGCGTCGGAGACGCCTTCCCACGACAGCGTCACCGTGGATTCGTCGGCCGAGGAGCTTCGCACGGCGTTCGGCGTCTCGGGAGCGACGTTGTCACGTGCGTCGTATCGGGCAAAGCCACCGTTCCACTGCGTGCGGGAAGCGTCGATGTGGGACAGGGTGAAGTCTCCTCCCACCCACAGGTTGCCGTTGGTGTCGGTGGTGAGCGCCCAGGCGCCCGTCCTACGCTGCGAGAGTAGCTCGAAGGGCGTCCAGTGGAGGTGTTCACCGGTGGTCGCGTCCCACGCGCCGACCCACTTGATCTCGTCGACGCGAGACCAGTCGTGACCGGCCTCCCACATGCGCTTGTCCTGATAGCTGCCGTCGGAGCAGTGGCAGGAGGCGTAGATGACGCCGTTGGCGGAGATCGTTGACGCCTGGAGGTCGCCGCCGTTACTCATCGTCACCGATGCGGAGGTGCGCTGATTGGAGCCGGTGTCGTAGCCGAAGAGCGAGTGCTCCGACCCTCCGATGAAGACGCGGTTTCCGTCCGCGGAAATGGTCTGCTGGTACTTGGCCTGTCCTTCGGAGGAAGGAACGAAGGCGAAGCCCGTATCCTGGGCGGCTCCGGCTTGGGTGGAGAACTTCGCTGCGTACCAGGCGCGCTCGCCTCCGTGGGCGCGGCTGAAGTATCCGCCGAGATAGATGGAGCTATTGGCCTCGCTGCCCCTGATGGCCTGGACGGCACCGTTGAGTTCGGGGTTCCAGGAGCGGTCGGGGACGCCATCGAGCGAGACACGGGCGGCGTTGCGGCCGTACACCCGGTTGCGGGTTCCTCCGCTCAGGTGCGTGAAGGAGCCTCCGAGGTAGACGTAGCCGTCGTGGTAGGTGGCCGCACGCACGCTGACCGCTCCGCCGCGCAGAGCGCTCGAAATGGTCAGACTCCACGAGGAATCAACCCGGCCGGTCGACGGGTCAATGACCGCCGTGCCCACGTGGGATTCGCCTCCGACGCGGGTGAAGTCCCCGGCGGCGAGCAGCTTGCCGTTGGGAAGAGCCACGAGGGCCTTGACCTGTCCGTTGAAGTCAAAAGTCTGGCCGGTGAAGTTCCCGGTTGCGACATCGAAGGCCGCAAGCCCCTGGGAGGGGACGACGGAGCCGTTTTCACCCTGCTTCACGCCCGTAAAGTTGCCGCCCACGTACATGGTGGAGCCGACCTGGGCGAAGGCCTGAACCTGAATGTTTCCCTCTCGCACGGAGCCGTTGAGGTTGCCCGTCACGCCCCACGAGGTACGGGCGGCGTACTGCGAGACGGCGCGGGTCACCGTCGAGGCGCCCACGCCTTCGTCAGGAATACGAGCGAAGGCCGAGGAGTCCGAGGCGATGCGGGGACGAATGTAGGTCTCCGCGTACGGGAAGACGGTCTGGCCGCTCTTACGGAAGAAGGATGAAGAGGAGGAGACATCGCCGCCCCATCGCGCTGCATCCCCCCCATAGCCCCAGCCGATGTTCCAGCCGGTGCGCGTCGAAGGGTAGACCTGGAGCGCGTTCCATCCCCGGTCGTAGCCGGGTGAGTTCCAGATGTCGTTCGAGACGGCGCCGCGGCCATCGATCGACATGTTCACGGGATGCCCCATCTTGAAAGGCCATACGAAGTCGGTCATCTTGGGGAACTGGAGGTCCAGCTTCTGGTAGGAGCTGCCGTTCGTGCTCCAGGCGCGCAAGACGCGCACCCCATCAGACTGATCCTTCACCGACTCGTTGTTGAGGAGCTGATTGATGGTGTCGTTGGAGTACTGAACGACATCAAAGGCGGAGGCGTTGCGCTCGCGCGTGGTCAGCTTCGAGGGGTCTCCCTTGCCGCCGCTCCAGCCTTCCCAGCCCTCGCGTCCGCGGCCGATGAGAACCCAGCCTCCGCCGTCTGTTGTCTGGTCACAATAGAACTGGGCGGGGTGTTCCATGGCGGGAGTCTGCAACCAGTAGGCGCCGTCGGCGGAGCTGGAATCATGCTGCTTGATGTCCCAGCAGGAGGCAGCGGCCGTGGCGGCAGAGAGTCCGTCACGCACAGTTGTCTGACCACTTGCGGGCGCCGCGGGCTGAACGCCTGCGGCGCCCGCAGCGGGAGCGAACGCAAGCAGAGCACACGCAACAATCGGCGTGGTTGCACAGATCGCAAGGCGCGAAATCGCGGACGACATGGCACGACCTTTCGGAGTAAATGGACTTGATGAATAAATAATTACACAACAAGCCCTACCCCATCAACCGAACGGTCAAGCACGACTTTCACAGGCGCACCACGAGCCCCTCATTCAACGCTTCCTCGCCCTCACAAGGGACCCAAGTCCCGTCAGATGGAGGCGTTCCCTGAATATCCAGCAGGCGCAGGCAAAAGTCACAATCGACAGCAGTGATCCAGTAACGGTTGCAACAAACGAATCGCGGCCGAGAACCGCAGCTATACACCCGCCCGGAATCGCCACGGAAACTCCGACAACGAGGATCGGCTTGACCACTTCGGAAAGTTTTGGTGTCACGCCGACGAATCGCGAGACCTGAACGGTGGCCATTGCGGCGTCAAGGACCATGCACACCGCCCACACGATGGCTGCAGCGACCATTCCGCCGCGCGGAATGAAGATGATGTTACCCACAATGTTGAGCGCGAGGACGACGATCTTGTTCACCGCCGCCCATCCGGAGCGCCCACTCATGATGAGCAGGGAGTGAATGTTACCGGCCATGAAGGTCACGATGGAGCCTATGCACAGAACCACGAGGACACTGGCCCCCGGGGCGAAGCCATCCCCGAGGATCCGCATGAGCGCCGGGGCGAAGATCGCCATCAGCGCATAGATCGGAGCGGCGAACAGGACCAGCCAGATGGAGGCCGTCCCATAGAGATCTCGCAGCTCGCCGGTACGCCGTCGATGCAAGAGCTTGGAGAACTGGGGCGAGACGACAACTCGCAGCGCCGTATCAACCACCATTCCCGCCTGAATGAAGCGAATCGCTCCACCGTAGATGCCCGAGGCAGCATTGCCCGCCAGCATGCCCACGAGGAGCACGTCCAACCACTGCAGGGCCTGCTCGAGACCCGCGGTCAGGGTGCGAGGCAGGGCGAAGGAGAGAACCTGGCGCCGCCTCTTCGACGAGGGCCATCGTCCGAACGAGTCGACGGCGGAGGGCATGTGCCGCAGCAGCAGCCACCACGCCGCGACGAGAACAACCGCGAAAGGAAGCGCCCACGCAACAGAGACGAGCGCGAGCGATCCCGTGAGCGCCGCAGCGAGCGCGACCAGGAGAGGGCGAAGGCCAGGAAGCAGGAGATTTTGAACGAGGACGTACTCACGCATGTTTCCGAGGGCGCGCAGAGCCGCCGAGGCAACGAGCGTGAGCGCACCGATCGGGACAAACCAGAGGACGGCGCGGGTGGAGGACGCCACCTGGGCGTCCCAGATAAAGGGCGCGGCGACCTCGAGAACGAGAACACACACGGTCGAGACGGCTACCGTCATCGTCGCCATGAAGGACAGCGTCGCCCGTATCTCCTGCGGGGCATCCAACGAGAGCCGCGGAAGCAGGTAGATGGCGGTCGAGTCAAGGCCGACCTTGGCCAGCGCCATGACGATGGCGAAGACGCCGGTCGCCTGAGTGACCACACCCGCCCCCTGCGCACCCAGCATCCGCGACAGGATGATCGTGAACGCGAACCCAAGGACCGCCGAGGCGGCAGCGCCCACGAAACCGGCAATGCCGCCGCGCGCCAACGAACGTCTGGCTTGATTTGTCTCACTCATGTCCGTCCTCCCCGCTAGCCAGCGGTAACCTTGCTCCATAACCGAACGATGGGATACTCATGGACTTCGTCAACTCACTCTCGCCGCTGCGCAAGAAGATCCTCCTCGCGGCCGCGATCCTCCTGATCATCTCGCTCGTCGTCGTGGCCGTCCTGCGTCTGTCGGGTTCCCCCCACGCCGATACTGCCGCCGCCTCGGGCACGCAGAGCGCCCCCGACGACCAATCCGGCGAGCCGCAGTCGATCCCGAAGACCATCACGCCCCAGTCCGGCGGCCCCTCGAACGCGTCCGGGTCCCTCAGCACCGACGCGGAGGCGGCCGGACAAACCTCTTTCGTCGTCAACACGCTGTGGGGGGCGTACTCCGATCCTGCCCAGGCGCAGGCAACAGACCTGTCCTCCGTGCTTACCGCTTCCGCGCTGGAAGAGTTCGACGCCCAGGCAGTGGAATGGTCCCGCGACGGAACCCACGCCACGGGCACGCCCACGCTGGAGGACGTGCATATCCTGAGCGATGACGGGGCGGGCAACGTCACGGTATCCGCGTGCGTGGATTCCTCATCCGTGAGCGTCCTCAACGACGCGGGAACCTCTCTGACGGATGACACGACCACGGCTCGCGCCCTCACCTATTTTCAGTTTGTGAAGGATGGCGAGAACTGGAAGCTGTCGGGGGTGTCCTTCCCCGACGACCCGACTTGTTGAGCCGCTCCAGCATCCGCGTGGAGAAAGCCCCGTCGTTCGCGGCGGGGCTTTCCCATTCCCCGACGCGGACGATGGGCGCGGCGCGCATCGTCCCCGCGACGCTGCCCGGCGTGGGCGCGCCCTCACGCTCGGCGGCCTCGTGACGCAGAGGTTCGTTCTCTTCCTCGAGGTGTCGGGCCAGCAGCGCGACGGCCACGACGGAGAGCATCAGGCCGGTGTTCATGCCGTAGTAGAACTGCTCAACAAGGGTCGCCAGGATGATGCCGCCCAGGATCGACCCGTACACGTCCGTCGCGCGCCACACGCGCGGAAGCATCCGAACGAAGAACGCGACGAAAAGGAAAGCTCCGACGATTCCGTAGGAGAAGAGCACCGTCCAGAATTGTCCCTGCGTGCCCAGCGACGGAAGCCACGCGGAGGCGGACGGGCGCGGTGCTCCAAAGCCCAGGAGCGGGGATTCAGCCAGTTCCGAGATGGTTTCGAGGTAGTTCGAGGCTCGGTCCTGGGTCGAGGAGGAAGCTGCCACTCGTTCGAGGAGCGATTGTGAGGCTGGCGTCGCGAGCCATGCGCCGATACCGATGACGACCGCCGCTCCGATGCCTGCCACGGTTTGCCACGCCCCAACCCTCAGGCGTTGGAATCCGACCCACAGGACGACGATCAGCAATCCGATATACATGCCTCGATTGAGCGTTGCCGCGGCCGGGATGACGGAAAGAGCACACAGCGCCGCAGCGACGAAACGCCACCGTGAGCGTTCGCGCCACAGGACGAACGCGAACACCAGGGCCAGGGGGAAAATCAACGAGAAGACGTTGCCGTAGGTGTTGGAATAGATGAACGGGGCGGAAGGACGAGGATCGGACAGCGCCCACGACGTCGGGTTCCACTGGGTGGTTGCGCGCCTGACGAACTCCTTGACGAAGTCGTTGCCGTGAAGCGAACGCGGAACGACGTAGTACATGAGCGTCTTGAAGCGCAGGGTCGGAAACGCCATCGCGATGAATCCGCCCACCGTCGTGGATGCGAGAAAACCCCACATGGTTGCCACGATCGTTCGCACGCTCAAAGACTTGCGGGCGTTGAAGGCGTAGACGGCGAAGATGCCGGGAGCAAGCTCGAGAGCAAAGCGGTAGATCGCGCCGATGACGCGGCCACCGGAATCCAACATGGACATGGAGGCAATCACCCAGGCGAGGAAGAAGACCCACAGAATGGTCCCCGGCGGAAAACGCAGGCCGCTGCGGCCCACCATCAGGACGAGCATGACGATGGCGAAGAGCGGCCACATCAGGTCGCCGGCCCCCAGGACCCACCAGAGTAGGTATGCGCAGTAGGCGACGACGAACGGCCAGGCGGGCAGGTCCTGCACGTCCTCACGCAGTGGCCCGATGCTGGCGGGGGCCGGTTTGCCCCAGATTCCTCGGCGCGCGCTCACGCCTCCGCGTCTCCTTCCCGGGGGCGGGCCTCCAGTCGATCGTGCCGTTCAGCTCGCCGCGCACCAGGGTGGTGACGATCTGGGTACCCAGGCCGGCCATAATCGCCGAGGGCGGCACCCCCACGCCGTCG
>ERZ773063.1972-NODE-1972-length-11549-cov-8.970419_pt1 | contig 11549 bp, 9 predicted proteins | sample MGYA00580625_ERZ773063 | MGnify/ENA primary metagenome ERZ773063 (study PRJEB29015, sample SAMEA2738022) | human oral metagenome | biome: human oral; feature: human-associated habitat; material: dental | place: China | collected 2042 ...
AGAGATCGATTCCGTGGCTTTTTACTTGCTGCACAGCCTCTCTGATATGCGGATACGTCAGCGGTTCTCCCCCACCGGAAAAGGTGAGTGCCTTGACCCCCATCGCGCCCATATCGGCAATAATCTCTTGGAGTTTGTCCCACGGTATCATATCGCGGTGCTCTATGCTGTCGCGGTTCTCTGTCTTCTGGTAGGTATCGCCGGATCCATAGGTACAGTACGCACAGTGATGATTACAGAAATTCGTCGGTTTCAAACGTATGTAGATTGGTGCTCTTTGCTCCCTGCTTTCCAAAGAATCCAGAGCATCCTTATGGTGAAAGATCTTCAGTGAACTATACGGGTTTCTCATCCAGTCTCCTTTTTATGGCGAATTGTCGCGTCAAGTTTATCAGTGTTTTCCTAGATACTTGAACCAATCCGCTGTGGCTTCCTGAATTTTGTCCGTTGTCCAAACAGGCGCCTCTCGCCAATAGTCAATATTCGCTAAAATGTGCTTGACGCCCTCTTCCAACGTAACCTTCGGATGCCAGTCGAGCATCTTGGCGATCTTTGTCGTATCTGCCCATGTACAATCCGGTTCTCCGGGACGTTTCGGGATATGGACAACCTCTGCCTCTTTTCCGCCAAGGAGTTCCACCAACCGATTCACAGAGTAGGTGTGTTCACTTCCGACGTTAAACCGCTCTCCAACGATATCGGACTGCGCCGCCGTATAGAATGCATCGACAATGTCCGTCACGTAGGTAAAATCGCGCGTCTGCTCCCCCGTCCCAACGACCGTGTAAGGCTTTCCGGCAAGTTTCTGCCCAAGGAACACGCCAAACACCGCGCCATATGTACCCGATGTGCGTGAGCGCGGCCCATAGACATTGAAGAGGCAAAGAGAAACGACGGGCAGTTGATACACCTTTGCCCAATGAAGGGCAAGCTCTTCGCCGAGACGCTTCGTCAGTGCATACGGATATTCGGGGCGGATCTCCGCCTGCTCATCCGTGGGGAAATGGTCGGGGATGCCGTAGCAGGAAGAGGATGCAGTATAGAGAAACCGCTTGACATTTGCCGCCTTCGCCGCCTGCAGGACGGCAAATGTGCCGTCCACATTGGCATGAAAATAGTCCTCCGGTCGCTGAATGGATGGAACGATATCAGCGAGTGCCGCGAAATGGAAGACCCAGTCCGCACCGGAAAAAAGCGGCATGATTCGCGCAGAATCGCAAATATCCGCCTCAATCACGGTAAGGCGTGCATCTCCCTTATGATGTGCAAGGTTTTCACGCCGCCCCGTCGAGCAGTTATCAATGACAACGACCTCATGCCCCTCTGCAAGAAGCCTGTCTACCATGTGCGACCCGATAAAGCCGCACCCTCCCGTTACGATTGATTTCATAGCATTTCTCACTTCATTCCCATGCCATCTCGCGCCACGATGTCGTCAACAAGCTGTTGCAGTATCATGTTGTGGATGGATTCGACCGGACCATACTCCATGCACGGAACGTATACGTTGATATCGCCCATGCCGCGTAGTTTGTTGTCGCCCTTGAACCCCGTAAATGTCACAATCCGACATCCCTTTTCCCGCGCCACCTGCGTTGCATTTACGATGTTGGGGGAGTTGCCGGAGCTGGATATGGCAACGAGCAGATCGCCTTCGTCCGCAATGATTTCGATCTGTCTGCTAAAGATGAAAGCATAGCCGAAATCATTTCCAAGACATGTAAGGGTTGTCGGTTCGAGCATACTATGTGTCCGCATCCCACCATTTTTGAGAAAATCCGCGGACATATGCGTAGCAATGCCGGCACTGCCGCCATTGCCGATAAAGTACACCGTGCGTCTCTCACGTTTTACCAGAAAGAACTGCTCCAAAAGCGCAGCATACGATGCACCTTCGCCTCCTGCCAGCGTATATTCCGTCTGATCAAGATGCGTAAAAATTTGTTTCACGATATCCCTCCTAAACAGTTGATCCTCCTGCTCTTTGTGATTCCCGCACAGTCATTCTTCATGAACCGCTTCACTAAGATTTTTCATAGGCTTTAGCTTCCAAGTAAATCAGGATAATAAAGATCGCCAAACACGCTGCGACAGCCATGCTCTTCCAATAACTGTCGCACACTTTCATGATGTACGTAGTCCAATCCCAAAATGACGGACGTATCGCTCCAATCCTCTATGCGGCAGACAGGAAGCACCGGCCGGTCATGCAGGGACGATATTTCCGGCGTTGTTGACACAAGGAAGCCCTCGATCTCTATGCCGAGATGCTGCAAATACAAAAAGACCTTCTCTCCATAATCCCCCGCACCATAGCAGTAAACTTTTTTCCCGCGACAAAACTCTTTGACGGCAGTATCCACCGACGCGATCCACTGCCACGAAATAGATTGTTTCATATCGGTATAATATTGGCTTTGACACACCGACTTCTCACTAAATACATTGAGAGATAATTCCCCTTTTTCCATATTAGGGGACGCATACTCTTTTCGTTTTGATTCGTAAATCCTTTTTTCTTCCACAGAAAGTGCCTTAATAGCATCATGGAAACACTGCTCTTCTCGCTCCGTGGGGGTATCATCAGGATCATATAATGTTTTTTGCAGGCTTATTCCAACTAGAGCATTTAAGCGGTTTGTACTCTTTCCATGTAGCTCCTCGCATCGGTCGATCAGATAGCCATGTTCCCCCGTAACCATATTCATCCATGTCGCATGATATCCCGGCAGAATGGCATATTTCCAACAATCATGCGCCATTGCTGCGGTGTAGTCACACATACAGGAGTATTTTTGTCCACATTTTGCTCCGTTTGACCTATTGGGGTCAAATGCGTGGATAACGGACAGGTTGTCGTAAAGGGCAACATGCTTCTCTCCGATCGCTGCTGTGATGAGATTCTGACCGAAATCAGGAGAATCGGAAAGAAAAAAAGTGCCATATTTATTCTTAATGAAATCAATGACATCTCGACACACTACGCCTCCCAAAATGGAGGCGTATGCAGACCACCTAAGCTCATTCCCGCAGGCACTCCAGCGTAAGATGAAATCAACCATTTCTTCCGAGGAAAAGATGCGTGTCCGCCCGGTTCGTTCCTTCCGCCGAAAGACAAAACCGCTTCCCTCATATTGATCCGACTGGTTACACAAATATGCGTAATCCATTCCTGAAAACACTGTCGCGGGAAAATGATGCGCCTGTATTTGATCATAAAAAATTTGTAGGGAGTCTGTGTAATAATACATCTTATCTTCAATGAATCCAACATATTCTCCCCGCGCAAACGATAGTCCATACCGCCAATTATCGGTCAGAGGCAAATCCTTTGGGGTATGATAGTATCGAACTCGCTTGTCCGAAAATACTTGAACGCTCTTTTTGCAATCGAGCACGGAATCATTGTCGCTCACAATAATCTCAAAATCGCGAAAGCTCTGCGCGAGCAGAGAGTGAATTGCCATCCACACCATCTGCGGTCTTGCCTTCGTCGGTATGACAATCGAAAAAAATGGACGTTTCATCAGCCGCTTCTCCTAATCCATACATTATTTACAATATCTTATCTCAATTCCATATTCAATAATCACATATTCCGGAAGCTAATGTATGTCGGCAGTAAAGCCCATATTGCCTCGCTTTTTCTGTACTTCCAACAATTCGTGTCTCCCCGGTCCCATCGGAAAACGAGAGCATTCTCTCACAGCCGGATGCCAGCGCAAGCATTTGCAACATGTTTCGAACAGATTCTCCTTTTCCGGTAGATACATTAACGATGCCCTGTATCTGTTCATTTTGTAAAAAAGTCGTAAAGTACTGTGCTACATCTTCGACATGGATGTAGTCTAAAATGTTATCTGGCGTCCTACAGATAAATGTTTCTCCTTTCTTCCACGTTGTACGAGCTGATGAGAAAAGTTTACGAGACTCCTCTCCGCGTCCATAGGCATAAAAAATTCTCCCCCACACGAAACGTGCATCATATCGCTCGGACAATTCCGCAACCCTTCGCATTGCCTCGAGTTTACACGCCCCGTAAAGGGTCAAGGGATGACAGTCCTCGTCCTCTGTATGATCTCCATGATAGGCAAGATCATATTCAAAGCAGGTGCCACTGCCGACAAAAGCACGTCCGCCTTGCTGAAAGAATGTTTGTGCAAGACGTTTTGTCCAGTCAACCCACAGGCGGTTTTCCTCAGAGTGGGCATAGTTCTCTTCCTTCACGTTCCATGCAAGATGTAAAAGCATATCCGGTCTTACTGTTTTCATAGCGCACTCAATATCTTTCAAATTTGCCATGTCTCCGAGAAGATATGTAACACGCCCATCCGAGAACGATTTCTTGCGCGAAAATATGCTAATCTTCATATTACGCGGCAGACACTTTAAGATATGACGCCCAACGAACCCCGTTCCTCCTGTGACAAGGATACGCTTCATTCCCATATTCCCAACGTCTCCCATTGATCACTATTCGAAAGAAATTCCCCATTCAAAGACTAAGCGTGCCTTATAGAACCTTCACAGAGGGGATCGAAACAATAAACTTGCCCCCCCACTCTCTGATGCACGCCATTTCCTCTACGATTTCATCGGTAAGATTCCACGGGAGTATGAGAACGTAATCCGCTTTCACTTTCTCTATCTCACTTGGCGCAAGCACAGGAATCCTGGAACCGGGAAGCAGCGTATTTTGCTTGTATGGGTTTTTATCCACAATAAAATCCAAGAACTCTGTCCCAATCCCACAGAAGTTCAGGAGTGTATTTCCCTTTGCCGCTGCACCATAACCGACAATGCGCTTCCCTGCGCGTTTGCACTCTATCAGCAGCTCCAAAAGGTCATATTTGATTTTCTTTGCCTTCTCATCAAACGAAGTATACGTTCCAATCTTCTGCAATCCGTGTGCCTCTTCCTCCGCAAGGATCGCGTCAACCGAAGGACACAAGGCATGCCGACTGCTTGTCTCGCGGCAAGCATAGACACGAAGCGAACCTCCATGCGTCGGAAGCGTTTCAACATGAAAAACACGCAGTCCATGTGACGCGAAAATCTGTCGCACCGTGTACAGCGAGAGATAAGAAAAATGTTCGTGGTAAATGGTGTCAAACTCGGCTTTTTCAATGAGATGAAGGACATGCGGAAATTCCACCGTAAGAATCCCATCATCCGCGAGAATAATACGCATTCCTTCCACAAAATCATTGATGTCCGGAACGTGTGCCAACACATTATTCCCTAAAAGCAGATCTGCCTTTTTTTCCTCTTTCACGAGCTGTTTCGCAAGGCGCGTGCCGAAAAAATCGATGACGGTCTCAATCCCTTTTCCAACGGCAATTTTCGCCACATTCGCAGCAGGCTCAATGCCCAGTACAGGGACCCCCTTCTCCTTGAAGTATTGCAGGAGATATCCATCATTGCTCGCGATTTCGATAACACGCGTATCTGCCCCTATGCCATAGTGCTCCATCATGTGTTCTGTGTATTTCTTGGCGTGAGCAAGCCAGCCCTGCGAATAGGAACTAAAATAGGCGTAATCCTCAAAGATATCCCGTGGAGATTCGAATTCATCAAGCTGCACGAGAAAACACTGTTTACATACACGAACGTGAAGCGGATACGTCATTTGTCCCATATCTTCATTTTCTTTGGAGATATAGGAGTTTGCAAGAGGCGACATCCCTAAGTCGATCATCGTGTCGTCCAAGCGCGACTTACAAAATCTACAGCAATGCTCCCTCATCTGGTTGGATTCCTTTCCTTTCATAACCGCCCATCCCTTGCCCACCGATAAATACGTGTTCCTGCTGTCTCGCCCCCCACATGAACGCTGTTGGTACAGACTGTTTCCAGAAGCGACGGCATCATGGAAAGAGGAAGAACATTCACGAACGTATGATTTTCTGTTCCCTCACACATCACCGGAACTTCGTCATGCAGAAATTCATCCGTCAAAGGATAGACGCGTCTCTCTTCCGGCAGGTCCAATACAATAGAATCTATATCATCTTCCACAACATGACGCAGATATTGATTCGATCCAATCTTTTGCTTATAGTACGTTATTCCGGGTTCATCTGTAAGTAAATGTGCTTCTCCGGTTTCTTTGTGAATGGAAACCGAAGAGCCGGCGTTTGCGCCCAGCAGACGAAGCTCTTCTCCGATACATTCAAGAAAGTAAAAAGGAACAAAGTCCGGCAATCCACTCATCAGAGGCAGGTGCGCATCATATTCACGCAGTTCCCCCGTTTCTCTGTCCCAACGAATGACGGGCGCATGCGTTCGTCCCATGAGATAGTAAAAGCGTCCGTCAAAATCAATGTCCTGCCATAGTTGGTCGGCTCCGCCGACCGCATGAAAGCGCCATGTGTCCGTCTCCATATCAAGTTCGAAGACAAGATTCGAACGTGCGATGACAGCCATGAGGATGTTATCATGAACTGCAAATGCCATAAACATGTCCCATTCTGCATCATGACTGTGCGCTATGCCAAAATACTTTTGAAGAGGCGAAAACCACTCCGTCAAGCGGGTCAATGTCCGTGTGCTGAAATCATACTTCAAGATTTCATTGCTCCGCGCACCAAAGCAATATACAGAGTTCCTATATCGGACAACACGAAACGCATTCCCCGACCCGTCTGCCAAATAGGTATTATTGACCCTGCCAATCTCCTGCATTTGGTGTGTACACAGATCAAAGGTGCAGATACGCTGCCCATTGTGCGGAAAGAGCACAACCACATCTCCGCTGCGCGCAAACGTCCCGAACTCAACATGCGTCTGCCAATATACACGCAGGATTGGAATCGCAGATTTCCGTCTTCCAGTCTCCATGTCCAACGTGTAGAAAATCCCACGGAAGTGATCCAAAAAGAACAGCACATCGTCTTCCACGTCAATATGCCATGTATCCATCTTGGGAAATTCGGGATCATAGCATTGCAGGACGACGGGTTTTCCCGTTTCTTCAAAAAGGGTACACACCGAACTGGCGTCCCCATAATAGGCATCTGCCCAAGCGATTGCCCGTTCTACATTCGCACTGGTATCGAAGATCCCCCATGCCGCCTTCCGGTATTCCTCCTCAATCTGACAATATGCTTCATATACGCTGCTTTCACGCATGGCTTTCAAGGTGGACCGCAGGAGCGGGTGCGGACGCCACCACAGGGCAATATCCGGTTGTGCCTCAAAAAAAGCGAGGATTTCCTTTGTTTTCTCGCAAAAATGTTCGGTGTTTTCAAGGATTGGCGTAAGGGTTGTGCCAAACAGCACGACCTTCTTCCCTCGCACAATGCGCTCCCATTCTTCCGGCAGCGCATGATCTTCTCTGCGTGCAGCAAGTACCGCATCGATCTTCGGAGAGCCCAGCGGAAGGATTTTTCGCTCGTCGATCCCCGCCTTTCTCGCATAGGCTGCATACTGTGCCCGGATACGCTCGTTCTCCACAATAACGTAGTCTGCATTCTGCACACCGGGCGCTATCGTAAGGACTTCAGTAACCGTCGTGCCCGATACAAAATACGGCACGTATACTAAGCAGTCCGTACACTCCTTCAAAGATCTGCTGTAATACTGCGGATGAATCGATGTGACGCGGTTGCAGTCATCATAGGGATTGTGGATAAAGATGGCATCCGGACGCAGTTCTTTGAGCTTTTCGAGGGTAAAGGTTGTCCATGACTGTATGGGAACGTAGGAGGAGAAGTCCTCAGCCTCGCAGTGCCACGCGGCAGGACTGCCGTCGGGATTGCGGTCGGCATAGGGAATCGGGACGACGTACGACTCGGTACGCTCGCTGTCCTCCGCCGCAGCTTTCCATATGCTCTCAAGGCTGTCCCACATGGATGCCTTATAGGGAAGAAAGACAAAAATCTTCTTGACTTCCCGTTCGTCCTGCAAGGCGCGTATGGCTGCTGCCAAAATGTCTGTAAGAAGCTGCCGAATCTGCCGCTCCGTATCCGCTGTCATCTCATTCCAGCCCGCTGCAGAGACAGCGTCTATCATGCCGCCAAAAACATCATGGTAGTATGTGGCACGACCTACGGAGAGTTTACTGTTGCAGAGCGTGTCTGCAGATACAAGACAATCAACGAAAAGCTGACGAGGTTCTTCTTCTGCCAGTGCGATGCCCGGCAGAATCTCCGAAAGATTCGCAAGCACCTCCAAAAGATTGCGCTGCTCGTTCCTTGTCATCACGCCTACCACACTCCACCCAAGATTATTCCATATATATGTATCGAAAAGTTTATAAAAAAATTAAGTGGAGGGGACAAGACACTCCCCCCCTTGGCAGTACACATAGATTACAGGTTCTTTTTCAGCTTTTCAAGATCGGGGAAGAGTTCACCGATGGAGTCGGAGAGCCTCTCGCTCGGCTCTAGGATCTCAAGGACGGGGCGCATGGTCTCGCGAAACTTCGCATCGTCCTGCATGAGTGCGAGGACGGCGCTCGTGTTGATGGCGTCGGCGAGTGCGGAGTGCTGACTGCCCTCGAAGCTGCGCCCCATCGCGCCGAGCGCGTGCTTCAGCGCGAGGCTGTTGTGGAGACCTAGGCGATCGTCGAACGCCTGCTGCAGGTCGACCCAGCGCGTATCGAGCCAGCTCACGTCGAACGCGGGGAGTTTCAGACGGCACTCCTTGCGCAGCTGCTTGATGTCGGACATGCTCCACGAGTAGATCTTCGTCTCTGCCACGCCGATCCAATCGACAAACGCATGAAAACTCTCAGAGAACACGGGACGCCCCGCGACTTTCTCCTGCGTAATGCCCGTGAGCTCGGTGATGTGCTTCTTGACCATACCGTACTCGGGACAAACGTAACACTGAAACTCGTCCTCCTGCTCAAAGTCCTCATTCAGACGCACAGCACCGATCTCGATGATCTCCCCGTTGAGTTTTCTGCGGATGTCCCTGTGTTCCTTCGCGACAGGGTTCATCTCCAAGTCTACGACGATGTGTTTCATGAGCAATCCTTACTTTCGAAAAAATCTGCCGTAAATGACGCATGGCAGACAGTGTTGCAGTGTTCTATGGCGCCGCCGATTGGCGCGTGTTTCGGACAGGAAACGTCTTGTGTTGCACACATCATAGCATAAAATTTTCAGAAAATCAACGTCTAGGTATTTTGTCCCATGTCTTTTTCTGTTTCTTTTCTCAAAAACGTGATAGAATACAGAGTATGGGAAAGGGGTCTGCGCATGAATTGGAAAGTAATACTCGCTCTGCTCACGTGCAATGTACTCTTCATGTCAGCGAGCTATACGATGATCATTCCGTTCCTGCCGATGTATCTGACCATCGAACTCGGCGTGGACGATTCCTCGGTCAATCTCTGGGCGGGGCTGGCGTTCTCCGTGACCTTCCTCATCTCAGCGGTGATGGCGCCGATCTGGGGACGCATCGCCGACCGTAAGGGAAAGCGGCTCATGGCGATGCGCGCAAGTCTCCTGATCTCGATCAGCTATCTCCTCGGCGGCATCGTCACCTCGCCCGAGCAACTTGTGATTGTCCGCCTCTTTCAAGGCTTTGCCTCGGGTCTCTGGCCGATGGATCTCGCGATCATGACACTCTACGCGCCGCGCGAGCGCCTCGGCTTCTCCCTCGGCATACTGCAGGGCACACTGACGGCGGGCGGCGTCGTCGGTCCTCTGCTCGGCGGCGTGCTCGCGGAGGCGTTCGGGATGCGCGCCAGCTTCTACATCGGCGGACTCGCGCTCTTCATCAATTTCCTCGCGTTCACCTTCATCATCAAGGAGCCGCCGATGCCGACAGATGCCACGCCGCTCACGGCGGAGGAGCAAAATCCATGGCACCTCTGGCACATTCCCATCCTGCGCACGATGATGGTCGTGAGCACGCTCGCGCAGATGGTAAACTTCGTCCTGATGCCCGTCATCACGACGTACATCAAGTATCTCGCGGGCGATATGGAGAACATCGTGTTTGTTGCGGGACTTGTGTTCTCGCTCGGCGGGATTGCGGGCGCGATCGCGGCACCATTCTGGGGCATCCTCGGGACGCGGCGCAGCTACTTTACGGCAATGTGTCTCGCGATGTCCTGCGCCGGCATAATGCTTACACTGCAGGGGATTCCCGATACACTTGTACCGTTCGCTGTCATGCAGTTCGGCGTAGGACTCTTCCTCGCCGGCGTACAGCCCTCGCTGAACGCCGTGATTGCGCAGCATACCCCCGCGCGGCTGAAGGGCAGCGTGTTCGGCATGCTCTTCGCCGCACAGCAAGTCGGCGGCTTCACAGGGCCGCTGCTCGGCGGCGCGGTCGCGACCTATCTCGGCATGCACTATCTCTTCCCCACAGTGGGCGGTCTCCTGCTCGTCCTCGCACTCTTTGTGTGGTGGAGGTATATACACAAAAGAGGCACAGAAATGTAAAAATGCGGTACGAAGACAAAGCATCTCCGTACCGCATTTTCGTTGTCAAGAGAAACGCCGAGAAAATCCACCGAATAGGTATCGATCATCCGATGGAGGAATCAAGACGTACGCATAGCATGGGCTATTACGTGCCGCCCACGCCCGCCAGTCGCTTGACCTCTTCCACCGGGAGCCGTGTTGCCGCAGCAATCTGTGCAACTGTCAGCTTGCCCAAAGCAATCAAAGCCGCTGCCGTTGCACGTGCCGATTCCATACGCCCTTCTTCCATTTTCTTCTCGCCGAATTTTTCCATCAGTTCACACATGGCATTAACCCCCTCTGTTTTTGCCTTGAAATAGTCCGCTCTATCGGCAAGTTCCTTATAATTCATACGCTCCGGTATCTCACAAAAGAAATCCTGCATCAATCGTCCAAGCGGCGTATCTGCACGATTTGCCCCGTTCACATAGAGGATATGAGCCCCGTCCTCAAAGGGTCGTCGCAGCTCCTGAACAATCCGTTCCACATGATAGAGCGGATGCCCTGCCCCGTAAATATCATTCTCTGTGATAAAGATAACCCACGTCTCAGACAGATCGGAAAACTCCGCGCCTTTAGGCAGCTTACGCGCGTCCAGCATTGCGCTGTTATACCGTGCCCGACGTGCAATCGCGCCTTCGTTCGCACGCTGAACTTCACAGTCGTAAAGCTTTCCTTCGCTGTCCTCCGCCAACACATCAAAGCGCACACCACGCCCATAGAGATTGTCTGCACTTTGCTGCGTAACGACACGTTTTACCGTCAGGTCATCACGCGCCAGAAATATACGCAGCAGGAGCTGCATCCCCTCGACATTGTTGTCGAAACAGACATTGAAAAACGTATCATCAATGAGACGCAGCTTTTGGATCATCGCAAGATATTCGACACGCGCTTCTTGCTTAATCATACTCATTGATTCACCTCTTTTTTCTTTGATACTATCATATTATGGAATGGAAAAGATATTGTCAAGCGTACGCATGCCGGCAAAGAAGCCGTCTTTTTCATTGAGAACAAATGAAAATTTTGTCTCTACAAATGAGCAAGCACAACATCGGTCATTTCCGTTATGCCGACCTTCGTGCAGCCGCTTCCCTCGATGTAGATGTCCGCCGTGCGCTTGCC
>ERZ773063.1979-NODE-1979-length-11510-cov-4.164120_pt1 | contig 11510 bp, 9 predicted proteins | sample MGYA00580625_ERZ773063 | MGnify/ENA primary metagenome ERZ773063 (study PRJEB29015, sample SAMEA2738022) | human oral metagenome | biome: human oral; feature: human-associated habitat; material: dental | place: China | collected 2042 ...
TGGCCGTTAGCCCACTCGTCACGTAAACCTTCACGTCGACCATCATAGTCATCACATCCAAACAAATCCTCAAACTCAATAACAGGCCACGTAAGGCTAACAAGGTCTCTGGCAGCCTCTAGCTTTTCAATATAGCTATATGTTTTCTTCTCTTCCACGATACTATAATTACACAAATGATTTATATTATTAGTATTACTAATAATATAAGTATTATCTATGTATGTCAACAACACCCTAATCTTTCGTCGCTATCGCAACAAAAAGCAGACTCCGTATAATGTACGGTACTTTTCTCAAGAATTAAAAAATACTGACATACAGACGTAAGCGTCAAAAGGTATTGCAAAGATGGAAAGATGTTTATAACTTTAGCGGCTAATACGTTTATAGCTTAAGAAGCAGCACGCTTACTTTCATCCAAAACCTTTTTAACGATATAAGTATTAAGACCCGAATCAAGTATATCTCCTGCTCTGACAGAGTCAATAAAACCACTCTCAACGAGACGGCTGAGACGTATGCTAGCCCTTTCAGCGCGACGGTCGGTGGACATTGCTTCCTGGAGCGTCAGCGGGCGAATTGCGTTGTCCATCCAATACTCCGCAAGAATAGTATCTGGATTATAGTCATTAGAACAATCCTTTTCTACCATATTAGCTATTTCAATCAACTGGCCGTTAGCCCACTCGTCACGTAAACCTTCACGTCGACCATCATAGTCATCACGTCCAAACAAATCCTCAAACTCCATAACAGCCCACGTAAGGCTAACAAGATTTCTAGTAGCTTCGCTTTTCTTATAAAAGCTACACTCTCTATTCTTTTCCGCTATATAACACTCCACAAATTATTTATAATATCGCCAACAGTATAAGTTATTATTTGTGAATTGTCAATAACACCCAGACCGAGCCAGCATACAGACGCCAGCACAATGAAGGACACTGCAAAAAAGGTAGAAACATGTTTACTAACTCTCGCAGTCGATACATTTGCGTTTAACAAGCAGTACGTTTACTTTTATCCAATGCCCTCTGAACAGTACGGGGATTAAGTCCCGAATTAAGTAGATTCTCGGCAATCACAGGGTCGATAAAACCACTCTCAACGAGTCGACTGAGACATACGCTAGCCTTTTCAGCGTGACGATCGGCGAGCATTGCTTCCCGGACTGGCTGTGGACGGCTTAATTTATTCATTTTATCCTCTGCAGCAATAGGATCTATGCTACCCGCTTCTACCTCCGCGACTAATGAAGTTGCTAGTTCACCAAGCTGAGAATCCCTTCGGTCATAATCAGCCTCCCTACCAAATTTGGCAACATTCCAGCCAAAACATACAATATCCCGAAAAGTGCCTACCCTTTCTAAAAAACTAGGATTTTCTCCCATAACGCAGTACTCCCAAATGATTAATTAACAGTCCTCATCATAGCGCTGTTATTTATATATGTCAACAATAAGCAGTATAGCTAACTATCAGTAGGAATGGAGATCTTAAGGTTGAGATTTTTATAATTTGATATTTCCCTAAATCATATATAATTAACACTGTGAGTGAGCTTCTATCAAACAATAATACACCAGAAATTGGCCGTGAATACACCGACAAAGATGACGAGCTTGTCAATAACGCTCTTGATCTTTTACAAACACATTTTGAGTTTTCTGCTCCAGATTTAGCTGGCATTAGTATGATCTTAACTCCAGACAAAATGCCGCACGAAGCTATAATCAATCGAATTGCCAGCGACTGGGAAGACACATCTACAGAAGATTGCGAGCGTAAAGCGTTTTTATTCAATGCCGAAGAAATGTTTTACCCAGACGGTTACCCAGAAGTGTTTAACCCAGAGCCATACAGTACTCTACGAAGAGCAGCGAGAAACCTGCGCCAACAGCATCGCAATCTATACAACCTTCGTGATGGTCAACCAAACAACTCGGTCAATGGCACTCTAATGATAATCGACATTTCACATCCATCTGCCTACGGAATAGAAATGCCGCCAGCAGAACTACGAGAATTCTTCGTTCGATGTTCCTATGAAACTTTAGGAGGAAATCTGCAGGGCGCCCAAAATCCAAGCCACGACACAGTGTCGATCGTTGTAGTTGCCCCGTCTGAGTTCTCCGCGATAGCTGCAGAATCTGAATCGCTTTGGTATTGCCTAAGTAACTATGGAGGCACAGAGATTAGACCGACAGAATACCTACGCTCTACACTTAACTATACTCGCACGGAATAATCCCCGCTCTCATAGCCCTGACATATTCAGCCAAGTTGCCTGGCATATCAGCCCAAAAATCATCATCAAACCAGCCTGATAGCATACTTGCTAACAGCCTATCTTTACGACTATTGACCGTTTTACACAGTTCGCACAATCGCCGCGCTGCCAGCCCGCGGAAATCGCTTTTTAAGCCTACATCTTCTAGTTCATCTAGCCAGTCAGCCAACCGACTAATAACTTTAATGTTCTCTGTGCCCAACAAGTCGCCAGTAAACTTATTTATATCAAAACTACCCAGGGGAGGCTTCACTCGGGCGATAAATTCGATGAAACCCGGCAGGCGCTTTTTCTTCTCAGCCTCTTTTGCTAGCTCGGTAAAATCAATATGAGCAGTCCAATGCAACTCCTCTGCATCTAAAGAGCCATCAATAACACGAACGCCCCTACACGGGTCAAACTTGCCGCCCATCTCTTTTATCAAACCTTCTGTAAAAAGCCCGGGCCGCTGGAAAAGAGCAGCTTGCTGTCCATCTTCTATCAACCGATTAACGATATCCGTACAATTACTGTCAACGCCATACCCACAACGGTTACGGTAATGATCCAGCGGATCTTTACCATAGCGCTTTTGGTAGCGCTCATCATCCGTAAAGAATATACCCCTATCATAGAAAAATCCTTTAAGCTTCTCTGCTTGGTCAACGTAATGATTCAATACCAATTCGGCCAAGTGTTCGGCGGAAAAACCGCTGCACTCAACAACAGTTTTCACATCTTCCACAAAATCACGCTTGCTCCTAATAGCCCGAAGCTTGGCCGCACCGCCATTTCTCCAAAAATAACTTTCGCCGCCATTAGGATTAAACCCAAACCACAACCTTCTTATTTCTTCAATAGACAACTCTTCGTCTTTCTGCTGTTTGGCAAAAATTTTATCAATACTGTCGATTACATCCATAGTATCCAGCTTATCTTGACCCCGCATCAATTTGCCTATTTCTTCGCGCAGAACGCCCATCATAGCTGGCTCAACTTGGTCGTTTTCGCCAATACCCAGAATCATCTGTATACTACCTCGCTCGTCCGTACACATCATAATGCGAGGAATATTATTTTTGCCGGTCGTCAGTACATCGACAAAGTAAACACTATTGTCGCGTAAATAACGTTCTATTGATTCGACATCGCCAGGAAACCAATCAGTACATTTTCCGGCGAGCAAATTATGCAGTTGTTCAGATGAGTCATCGTTGGGATCAGATTGTTCTTTTTTACGTTGAACACGTATCCCATGCCATTCTCCCAGCTGAGTTTCCCGGCGCTGTTCTAGTCCTAGGCTCGTCGCAGCCGCAATTTCTTTACCATATAATTCGCTAAAATCAGCAGATTCTAATTTGCCAAATTTGTAATATCTCGCTGCTTCTTTATACGCCCTATAGAGTGCCTCGGTATTAACTTCTGGCAGCAGTGTTGCACTTCCATACTCGCGCGCATTAAACCTCTCAGCCTGCGGATCAAACTCGCCCAACTCTGTATAGGCGCTTATAACATAAGAAGAAAACCAATCAGGATATTTGCCGACTATCAGCGCTTTCTTCATTCGATCCAAACGCCCGACCTGCAAATATTGAAAGCCTCTAACTAACTCTTCCCGTTGAGAATAATTATTATCAGGAAGCCCAAATCTCCTATACCAGCCAGGCGATGAATCAGCTAGCTGAGACAAACTCTCCAAATAAGGCGGGTTATTGGCGATTCTTTCTTTAGCCGCTGGTATTCCCATAGCATGCGAATAGCATACATCCGTAATCCCATCAATTTCTACATCATCCAAAGAAGACGATTTGGCTGGTTTTTTAGGCATAGTGATACCGATAAAAGAATCTGCTCGTATTTGCGGTATTTGCGAAGGGACAAAAGGCGCATGATCGCTTTCAGGCTTCTTCGTAGTTTCTTTCCGATGCGAGTCCAAAGGCACCTCTTCCCCCTCTTCAATTACCTGACCCAGGACGTACCGGGTCAATAATTTAAGCTTCTTTGGACCGCCCGGCTTTTCTTCTGAGCTATTCGAGTAGCCCAAATAATTATACCTTTTTGGGAGTGCGTTCAGGCTACCGCTCCACTCATTTCTCAGCCTTTTAAGCATGCAATTCCTCAGAAACCTCTCCATCTCCCCAGGAGTAGCCAGGTTCGCCATAACGTCAAAAATCGCCAGCAGTCTCTCGCTTCTTTTTCGAGGCCTCCAGCCCTCCTCCGGATCTTCGTAATCATCCAAAGACACTCGGATAGCTTCAGCCATTTGTTCGGCTATGTCAAACTCGTCGTCGTCTTCTCGCAGTCTTTCTACAACTTGACTTATATCTTTACTATCAATAAAGGCTAGAAACCTATCCTTGCGGAGTATACTTTCTAAATCTGGATCAAGGGCAGTGCCGTTCACCGAATTAGCAAGTGAATCGCCGCCGTCAACGCCATCATTATGCAGCATCTCTGCTTCAGCGTGACGATGAAACGGTGAATTTGGATAGCTATCAATCATAATTAGTTATTAATGATAATATTCTTTCGTCTACTTGTCAATATTATCGTGGTGGTTGGCTACCGACGTCTATCATTTTTCACATCTATTTTAGAGCAGTTCCGCCAAGCTGTCCTTTGGTTCTATCTCGTCGCGCTCGTCTCTCTTCAAGGTATTTGATCACCTTTTCTTGCTCCGCTACTGAAAAGTACCTTCCTCTACTGCTAGCACCTTTTTCTATTAGACCACATTTTTCTGCAGCCCTACGAACGACACTATAGCCTTCTCCCGTCACGTCGCTAAGTCTGTTTAGACTTACCTTCTTGTGCTGCCTGATTGCCAGTCGCTCGCTTACCAATTGTTCAACCATATCCACAACTTGCCTGGCTTCATCTTCGGGAAGATATAAAAATACTCCTATCTTAACTGGATTTAGCTCAAGCTGCTTAATGGCGCATGACATATCGAGGTAAGTTATATCATGTCCGCCTTTACGCTGTTGGTATTCCCCTGCAAACTTAGCGACGGAAACATAGCCTTCTGGAATTGGCGCCGTGCGCCTCTTCGTCTCCTCCACAATCAGCCGAGCATCTTTCTCAGTAAAAGCAAGTATTGGTCGTCCGTTTCTGCTACGATATGTACCTCTTGTTATTTTTCCTTGCTTTTCAAGTGCTATGGCAATGTTTCGAATCGTCACTTTGTCTTTTTCTTCTTGTACACCTAGCTCTTCCCCTATCTCACTAATAGTAGCATACCCATCCGGAACCGGAGGCAAATCTTTTGAACTTCTTAAATACCTCGTATCAACAGGCTTATCCAATTTCTGTTGGCTAAATCCGCCTTTTAGCGCATTTACCAAATTAGCTGTAAAATTCTTCGTCGCCATAATTCGCGCGCCTTGTCCTGGATTATCCTTTATTAGTTTGCTCAATTCCTCTTTCGTATAATCCGTCAGCGGGCGTTCCGGCTCATTCTCCGACGGATGGTTAGCACTAACTTGCTCGCGCACCCATTCGTCATTAAATACAAATGTAACGTTCTCGTATTCGTCGCAAACCAGAATAACCTTATCAAGTTCAGGCACGGTAACTTGATAGTACGGCTCTTCGCGCATCATATTCGGATTGACGCTTCCCCGAACAATAGACACCGCCTCAGAGTCGTCAGGATCTATGCCAAAATCATTCATTAACACAAACAGCAGATTTTCCAGCTTCGGCTGCTTGCCTTTTTTCTCCATTCCAGTACCACTGCCTGTCGCCTGCGGAACAGGCACGCTGTCTGGCGGCACGAATACATTGCTGGATTTGTTTGTCTGCGCAATCACCTGGTCAATTACCGCAAATTGGCTAGCTTTATCATCCAAATGCCTGAGGATATCTTCCACATTCTCCAGTCCAAAGTGCTTAAGCGCCGCGTCCTCATGTTCTTTTCCATTAGCCTCTCCAAGCTGCTGCCACTCAGCACCCGGCTGGGCGTCGTATTTAGCAACCACATCGTCGACCAGCTTAATAACCGCACCCAGCGCATCATCGACATACGTGTCCGTATTTCCCAACGTCAACGGTTCATTAACCGCCGCTGTTAATCGCGCGGCGAACTCTGTTTTAAGAGCATCTAGCTCGTTATTTTTACCACCATCATGATATGTGTCCATAGGTCGCAATTATACTATTTTGTTAATATAATGTCAATAATAAATCCCCGCGTTTCTTACGCTTTTATTTTATTAATTATCCCTTGAGAGTATTGCAACTTATTCTATAACTGCTCAAAAATCTTATGAGCTTGATTCTTGCCGATAGTCTGAATCAATTCAGCGTAGCTCATCCACCGACCGCGTTTAGTTTTGTCGCGGCGATGGTCGTTCTCATCGGTGATATCGCCCGTAACTATCGCATCGACATTATGCCAAGCAGTCCAAGGTGTGTCATCGCTCAAAAAGCTATAATCTAGATGAACACGATTTTCGTTGACTAGTTTATAACCTGACGATGAAAATCCGCGTGCGTACAACTCGCGGAGAATAACGTCCGCCAGCTCGACAAAACTGTCAACCGTAACGTATAAAAAGTCATCATATTCCTCGCCAAGCTCGTACGATCGATCATTCATAAAAACACAATACAAATCATCGTCGACAATTTTTTCATCCAGCCACACGCGGCGGTCGCGTGTTATCGGAATTACGCGGCATCTAATTTTCTCTGTAAAGTTTTTGAAGTTATTCATAATTGCCAACAACAGATATATCAATACCTACTTCGTGCATTTTATTACATCTGCACCTCTCAATAATAGTATATACTATTTCCACTGCCGCGTGATCAATTATATTTTTCCTTTAGCCGCCAGCAGATGATCAATAGCGCTTTCTATAATAAGTTTAGCATATTCGTTGAGAATAAGACGGCGACCACGCTCGGTCTCTATCCATGTATCTGCCTTCAGCATTGAGCTAGGCTCAGGGCTTGCGGTAAAAATTTCCACTGGCCACGGTGTAAACTCGTATATATTCATCTCAGCGCGGCGAACATTAAATTCACTAGTCACCAACATGATACGCTGCGGATACCACTGCATCGCCTCCCAAAGATCGATGCTACGCTTCACATTATCTGGGATTGATATTGCTTGATCTTCAATGATAATATCGTCCGCCGGAACACCGTGCGTTATAGCATAATCTGCCATACGCTGCGCTTCGGTTATAGTATTTTCACCCTGAGAAGTCGCCCAGCGCGGCGCCGCACCAGTTGCCATTATTTTGGAAGCAACCCCGGAACGATACAACTCCACCGCTTTTGCAATCCGCATATTCTTTGCCGAACCAAACACGAAGATGACGTCAGATTGCTTGGGGGAATTTCCTGCTTTAAGAGGCTCATAGAGTTGCTCTGACTTAATATTATCGACATGTTGAGCCAAATAAGCCGAACATTCCGACACAAAAATGTGTAGCGCATCGGCAACTTTATCAAAATCCCATGCCTGATATTGCTCAAAAACAGCCGCATCTATATCTGCTTGCGCCGCTAAATGACTAAGTTCCGCAAATAACCATGGCCGTGTGGCAAGATAGTCCCTATGTACCGCTAATCGAGGTGACTCTTCGCTTATTATCGCACGAATCTCATCTGCTGACGGTAATTCAATACTACTTGTGCGCATACAAAACTCCCTTTAGTCGCAGCCTTCTAACTAATAATATTAAATTAGCAAGTTGTGTTGTCTGGGTTATAGATAACGTCATCGCCTAACTACACTCCTTGTCATTATTAATCTTTCGCAAAATATTTTTTCAACGTCACCGTATCACCCACCCGTGCTTCACGCGTGGTTTTGAGGTTGGTGACGATGTAGCCAATTTCACCGGTACCGAGCGACGGGTCGGGGATCATGCCGGGACTGAGATGGCCAACTTCTAGCGCCAGCCCATTGGCTCCAGTTGCCATCATGTGAATCGGTTCACCCTTTTTGATCTGCCCGTCAACCACTCGCACATACAAAATCACGCCGCGGTAATCATCATAATAACTATCGAAAATCAGCGCCCGCGTCGGATCATCTGGCTGACCAGTCGGCGCCGGAATTCGCTCAACAATCGCCTCCAAAACTTGGTCGACGTTTTGTCCAGTTTTGGCAGAAATATGAATAATTTCGCTTTCATCGCAGCCCAGCAAATTGATCACCTGCTTGGACACGCGCGGCACATCAGCGGCCGGCAAATCAACCTTGTTGAGTACTGGTATAATCGTCAAATCTTGCTCCATCGCCAAGTAAACATTCGCCAGCGTCTGCGCCTGGATACCTTGGCTGGCGTCGACCACCAATACCGCCCCCTCGCAAGCCTGCAAACTACGCGACACCTCATAGCTAAAATCAACGTGGCCAGGTGTATCGATGAGATTGAGATTGTAGACAGTTGGCTGAGCCAGCCCATTCACGCCAACATCTGCACAAGCCCGAGAATCAGGCTGCGCTAAGCGGGTGGCAGTCGATGGGGTAGAGCCCGCTTCTGAAGAAATCTCTGATTTTTCAGAAGAAGGGGCGGATCGACTGACAGGACCCGCGTCTAGCGACCGACGTGAAGACTCTGCAGGAGTCTTCGACGATGGGAGCGGTGATGTGCCGCTCGCTTCCACCTCCTGATATTCATATTTCATCCGCACCGGCGCGAGCTTAATAGTGATGCCCTTTTCGCGCTCCAAATCCATACTATCCAGCAGCTGCGACTTCATCTCGCGCTTCTCCACCGTCCCTGTCATCTCCATCATCCGATCCGCCAGCGTCGATTTACCGTGATCGATGTGAGCGATGATGCAAAAATTGCGGATATTATTCATCGCCACACGCCATCCAGCCGCCCAAACAGCAGCTTCTTACCCTTCTTTAAGATCGGATCAACTTCCGGCAGACGCAACAACTTAGACATCAGCAGATAAACACCGAAGCTAACAATTGAAATAATCGTAAATTTTGGAAAAGCGCTGAAAAAGCTGCTGTCAGTATCGCGGAACGGCATCACGGAAACGCCGATATAACATATCACTCCAGCTACCGCACTGGCGGCAATCATCTTGCCGATAGCCTTAACAAACGCCCGATTAAACATCCTCGGCATCTGCTTGCTCATCACCAATAAAAGTATCACCACTTCAAACACTGCTACCGTTGACTGCGCCCACGCCAAGCCGTACGCACCCATATTAAGGTTCATCGTTAAAATAATCGCCAGAGCAATATTCAAAGAAATGGAGAATACAGAAATATACAACGGCGTTTTAGTATCCTGCCGCGCATAAAATGCCCGCGCCGCCATGTGATAAATCGTCCGAAACAGAATCGCCACCACCAAGCAGCCTAATATCCCCGCCATCAGCTGATCGCCAGTATTTCGGATAAAATGGACAATATAGCCGCGCGTGAAAAATATCACAACCGACGTCGGCAGCGCCATCCAAAAAATAATCCTCAGTAGCGACCGCAAATCCTTCTGAAACAGATCAAGTCTTCCTTCGCCTAGCCGCTCGGTTAGCTGCGGAAAAGCGGCATTAGAAATAGCCACGCCGATAAGATTAATCGGCATTAAGTGCAATGTCAGCGCCTGCTGATAAGCACGAATTGTACCATCCGCCAACCGCGACGCCAGATTAACCTCCACCAAGCTTACTACATAATCCATTCCCTGATCAACCGACCGCGCTGGCAGCAGCGACAGTACTTTCCGAAAACCTCTGTTCCGACAATATAACTTAAAATTATAATCAAAGCCTAAACCAACCAAACCAACAGCACTCACGATCAATTGTAGGAACGATCCCAGAACTACGCCCAGTGCCACACCCATAATACCGCCGTCAAAGATCTGCCAACCGAACAGATTGATGCCATTGGTAAACCACACTGTACCAATGATAATGCCAATGTTGTAAATCATTGGCGCTAAGGCACAGAACATGAACCGCCCGACCGCTTGCTGAATACTGGCAATGACCGAAGCAATGGCAAAAATAAATGGATTAACCGCAATTACCCGCATCATACTGACCGCCAATGCATGGCCTGATTCGCTCAGACCCGGTGCAATTAGGTATTTCATCAGCGGATCAGCAAAAATGATAATCAATATGCTCGCCGCCAGCGTCACCAGCGCCATAAAATTAATCATGCTGGAGCTAATTTGCCACGCTGATTGTTTATTACCCTTCATCCAGCGCTCGTTAAACACTGGAATAAATGTCACGCTTAACGCGCCGGACACCAGCACGGCAAACATGAAATCCGGCACCATAAACGCCGCCGTGTAAGCATCCAAGCCGACTGGATAGCCAGCCAATCCCGCCTCAGGACTCGGCATATACGCCGCATTCAACAACCGGTCGCGGAAAAATCCCAGCAAACTTGACAGTAGCGTTGAGCCAGCTAAAATGGTTGCGGCCAACTTGACTGTCAGCCGCTGATTTATCTTATCGACAGTTCTCCGGACGCGTCCCATAACAATTTACGCGTGTAATTTTGCTTCCTTTGGCAGTTTCGTCCCTTTAAGAACCTCATCCACCGCTGTTTCTTCCAATGTCTCTTCTTTCAGTAGCGCCTCGGCCAATTTGTCAAGGAACGGACGGTTGGCTTTGAGCACCAGCATCGCCCGCTGCTTGGCCTCGGTGATCAGCTGCGACACTTCCTGATCGATCAGCTTAGCAGTCTCATCCGAGTATGGCCGCTCGCGAGTCATCTTATCAAACATCAGCCCGCCGTTGTCTTCGTGGAATACTTGATCGCGCAAGCTCTTGCCCATACCCTGCTCAATCACCATTTCCCGGGCAATCTCAGTGGCTTTACGCAAGTCCGAGCCAGCGCCAGTCGTAATACCGTCATCACCGTAAATAATTTGCTCAGCGATTCGACCGCCCATCGCCCGCGCCAGAATGTCCTTAAATTCATAAACATTGGTGTAACTCTTGTCCTCCGGCGGTAAGAACCAGGTGACGCCGCCGGTACCGCCGCGCGGAATGATCGTCACCTTGTGAACTGGATCAGAATCCGGCAAGACATGACCGACAATGGCGTGACCCGCCTCGTGATACGCCGTCAATTCCTTCTCGTGGTCGTTCATCACCTTGGCTTTGCGCTCTGGGCCGATCGCCACCCGCTCAAACGCTTCAGTCAGTTCATCGTTGGTAATCTTCTTTTTGTTGCGCCGCGCCGCGATAATTGCTGCTTCGTTAGCCATATTAGCGAGATCCGCCCCCGATG
>ERZ773063.1980-NODE-1980-length-11500-cov-4.038270_pt1 | contig 11500 bp, 9 predicted proteins | sample MGYA00580625_ERZ773063 | MGnify/ENA primary metagenome ERZ773063 (study PRJEB29015, sample SAMEA2738022) | human oral metagenome | biome: human oral; feature: human-associated habitat; material: dental | place: China | collected 2042 ...
ATAAGCCAAAGTGGATGGAAATTAGACCTGATCACTTTGTTTGGGCTAACGAAGCTGAGTTTGCAAAGTATCAAGAGGAGCTAAACAAATAAAAGTTATTTAAGGAGTCGGTTTGACCGGCTCCTATTTTGATGAAAAAAAGAACATATGTTGCAAAAAATGTGCTAAAGATTTATAATCAAAGCTATGAATTTGGTGTATAAGTACTTAGTGTACTAGAGATAGATGAAAGGAATTTAGCTATATGTCAGGGTTTAAGCTCGTTTCAGATTTTGCTCCGACCGGGGATCAGCCACAGGCTATAGAAAAATTGGTAAAGGCTTTTCAAAGCGGCAAGAAGGCGCAGACTCTTCTCGGTGTTACAGGATCAGGAAAGACTTTTACCATGGCGAATGTCATCAAGGAGCTCAATCGTCCTACTTTGATAATCAGCCATAATAAGACGCTTGCGGCTCAGCTTCACGGGGAGTTCAAGGAGTTTTTCCCTGAGAATGCGGTTGAGTACTTCGTTTCTTACTACGATTACTACCAGCCGGAGGCCTATGTTCCTTCAACGGATACCTATATAGAGAAGGATTCGGACATCAATGCGGAGATTGAAAAGCTCAGGCATAGTGCGACTGCGGCGCTTTCAGAGAGGCGCGACGTTATCATAGTTGCCAGCGTTTCGTGCATCTACGGTCTCGGTAGTCCGCTCGATTATGAGAATCAGGTTCTTTCGCTGCGTCCGGGGATGGAGAAGTCGCGCAAGGACATTTTGATGAAGCTCGTTGATATTCAGTATATGCGTAACGATGTTGATTTTGATCGCGGAAGCTTCCGTGTCAGGGGTGATATCATCGATATTTTTCCTGCCGGAGCTGACCATGCGGTGAGAATCGAGTTGTTTGGCGATGAGATAGAGACTATAAAGGAGATGAACCCTTTGACCGGTGAAATCCTTGGACTCAGAAAGCACGTTGCCATTTACCCTGCGTCCCACTATGTTACATCAAAGGAAAACATGGAGAGGGCTCTTGTCACGATTGAGGAGGAACTCGAGGACAGAATCAAGTGGTTCAAGGACAGAGGAAAGCTTCTCGAGGCACAGAGGATAGAGCAGAGAACAAGGTATGACATGGAGATGCTCAGAGAGGTCGGAACCTGCAAGGGTATCGAGAACTATTCGAGACATATAAACGGTCTTGAGGCGGGATCGCGTCCATATACTTTGATTGACTATTTCCCGGATGATTTTATCACGATTATCGATGAGTCTCACGTTATGCTGCCGCAGCTTAGGGCTATGTACGCCGGCGACCGTTCGCGAAAGAGCTCACTTGTAGAGTACGGATTCCGTCTTCCTTCAGCGTTGGATAACAGGCCTTTGCAGTTTGACGAATGGGAAAGCCTAATTCATCAGATAATGTTCTGCAGTGCAACGCCTGCACCATACGAAAAAGAGCAGTCTGGGGGAATTACGGCTGAGCAGGTTATCAGGCCTACGGGTCTTCTCGATCCGCCGATAGATATAAGGCCTACGGAGAATCAGATTGATGATATAATCGGTGAGCTCAATGCTGTTGTGAAGAAGGGTGAAAGGGCGTTTATTACCACTCTGACGAAAAAGATGGCCGAGGGTCTCACAGAGTACTTGCAGAAGGCGGGCATCAAAGTGAGATATCTGCACTCGGAGATAGATACGCTTGAAAGGCTTGAGATTATAAGGGATTTGAGACTTGGTGTCTTTGATGTTTTGGTGGGAATCAACCTCCTCAGAGAGGGTCTCGATATTCCGGAGGTTTCACTTGTGGCAATTTTGGATGCCGATAAAGAAGGGTTTTTGAGAACGGAGACCTCTCTGATTCAGACCATAGGTCGTGCGGCAAGAAATGTGGACGGCAGGGTTATAATGTACGCTGACCATGTCAGCAGAGCGATGCAGGCGGCTATTGACGAGACCAATAGACGTAGAGGAATTCAGTCGGCATATAACGAGGAGCATGGAATCACGCCAAAGAGTGTTTCTAAGTCGGTTAGAGAGGTTATCGAGGCGACCAGGCAGGCGGACGGCGAGGAAAACTACAAGGGTAAGAAGGCTTCTGAACTTACGACTAAGGAGCTTAAGGCTCTGGTTAAGAAGCTTGAGAGCGAGATGAAGCAGGCTGCTAAAGACCTGCAGTTTGAACGTGCAGCTGAGCTTAGAGATATTGTTTTTGAGTACAAGTCAAGGCTATAGGCTTTGATAAATATGGTATAGATATTTACGGACGGAAGGGATTTTGTAAATGCAAAACGAGATATATATAAAGGGCGCGAGGGCAAACAACCTGAGAAATATAGACCTGAAGATACCGCGCGACAAGATGATTGTCTTCACGGGGCTTTCGGGCTCCGGTAAGTCGTCACTGGCTTTTGATACAATCTATGCGGAGGGTCAGCGTCGATATGTGGAGAGCCTTTCTTCATACGCAAGACAGTTTTTGGGGCAAATGGAAAAGCCTGATGTGGAGTTCATAGAGGGTCTTTCGCCGGCGATTTCCATTGATCAAAAGACGACGAGCAAGAACCCGCGCTCAACCGTTGGTACGGTTACGGAGATTCACGATTATTTAAGACTTCTCTATGCGAGGGTTGGAGTGCCTCACTGTCATGTTTGCGGACGTGAGATTAGCAGCCAAAGCGTTGACCAAATAGTCGATGCTTTGATGGAAAATGAAGAAGGAACCAAACTGATTCTGCTTGCTCCTGTTGTCAGAGGACGAAAAGGGCAGCACGAGAAACTCATAGACAGAATCAGACGTGAGGGATTTACCAGAGTCAGAATAGACGGCGAAGTCTACCAGATCAATGAAGAGGAGATTAAGCTAGAGAAGAACAACAAGCATAATATTGAGATTGTCATAGATAGAATAGTTATCAAGGACGGGCAGCAGGGAAGAATTTCAGAGGCAGTGGAACTTGCCATCAAAGAGGGCGAGGGTCTTGTACTTGCGCAGCTCGGAACGGGTGAGAACAGTAAGGAAAGGATGTTTTCAACTAAGCTTGCTTGCCCGGATCATGGCATTGGAATTGAGGAGCTGGAACCTAGAACTTTCTCCTTCAATAACCCTTTCGGTGCATGTCCTGTTTGTAACGGTATCGGTTTTACCGAAAAAGTCGACGAGAAGGCGATTATAAAAGAGGACGAAAGCATAGAAGAGGGCGCCTTGAGCCGCATATTTGCAACGATGCAGTTCACAAAGTACTACTGGGATGTGATTAGGATTCTAGCTGAAATGCACAAAGTTGATCTAAGTAAGCCGTTTAAAGAGCTTCCTAAGAAGTTTAAGGACGAGCTGCTCTACGGAACCGGTGACCGCAAGCTCAAGTACGAGCTGACAAGCAACAGAGGCAAGGTTCAACAGAGGGAACACACCTTTGAGGGGCTGATTGTAAATGTTGAGAGACGCTATCGTGAGTCGAACTCCGATCTTATGAAGGAGTGGATGGGTAAGTTCATGACCGTTCACAAGTGCGAGGCATGTCAAGGCAAGAGATTAAGACCTGAAGTTTTGGCGGTTACGGTCGGAGGAAAGAACATCGCAGAACTATCGGATCTACCGGTACGCGACGCTCTCAGCTTTGTTGAAAATCTTGAACTAAGCGAAAAGGATATGATGATTGCAAGGCAGATTGTCAAGGAAATCAAAGAGAGGCTATCATTTCTTGTAAATGTCGGGCTCGACTATTTGACGCTATCGCGCTCTGCGGGAACGCTTTCGGGTGGCGAGTCACAGAGAATTAGACTTGCAACACAGATAGGCTCAAGCTTAGTAGGGGTACTTTACATACTCGATGAGCCGAGCATAGGGCTCCACCAAAGGGATAACGACAAGCTTTTGGCGACGCTAAGGCATCTGACGGATATAGGTAATACTTTGATTGTCGTAGAACACGATGAGGATACGATGTATGCGGCGGATCAGATTGTGGATATCGGACCCGGAGCAGGAATTCACGGTGGAATGGTCGTGGCTCAGGGAACTGCAGAGGAAATCAAAGCAAATCCGAACTCTATCACAGGGCAGTATCTGTCAGGAGCAAAGAAAATAGAACTGCCGGAGCATCGCAGAGAAGGAAACGGCAAGTTGATCTCAATCAAGGGTGCGCGTGCGAACAATCTCAAAAACATCGATGTCGATATTCCTCTAGGAGAGCTTGTATGTGTTACAGGTGTTTCGGGATCGGGTAAGAGCAGCCTAATTAACGAAATACTCAACAAAGGAGCTTCGTCGATAATTAACCGCACTCATGCAAATGCGGGCGAGCACGAGGCTATTTTGGGCCTTGAGAACATAGATAAGGTTATAGACATAGATCAGAGTCCTATTGGAAGGACTCCTCGATCAAATCCGGCGACATACACGGGAATGTTTACCAAGATAAGAGATCTGTTTGCGGCTTTACCGGAAGCAAAAATGAGAGGCTTCGGGAAGGGAAGATTCAGCTTCAATGTGAAGGGTGGACGCTGCGAGGCTTGTAATGGTGACGGAATCATTAAGATAGAGATGCATTTTTTGCCGGATGTTTATGTTCCCTGCGAAGTTTGTGGAGGCAAGAGATATAACAGGGAGACTCTTGAGGTCAAATATAAGGGCAAGAGCATCTTTGATGTGCTAAACATGAGCGTCGACGAGGGAGTTGAGTTCTTCAAGAATATCCCAAGCATAATGCGCCACCTAAAGACACTTAAGGACGTAGGACTGGGATATATCAAAATCGGACAGCCCTCGACTCAGCTATCAGGCGGAGAGGCACAGCGCATAAAGCTTGCCACGGAGCTCTCAAAGAGAAGTACGGGAAACACTCTCTATATCCTTGATGAGCCGACAACAGGGCTTCACTTTGCAGATGTGGATAAGCTGGTATCAGTGCTTCAGCAGCTTGTTGACGCCGGAAACACCGTCGTTGTCATAGAACACAATCTGGAAGTAATCAAGTGCGCAGACCACATAATTGACCTCGGACCGGAGGGTGGCGACAAGGGAGGACGGATTGTCTTCAGCGGAACTCCTGAAGAAATAGCGAAGTATAAGCAAAGTTATACGGGGCACTACCTAGCACCACTTTTGAACAAAAAGGGCAATTAAGGTTGAAATAACTATGAATTTTGTTACAATATATTCGACTAATTAATGTAATTGTTAAGCGTAGAGGTAGCAAAATGTTTAAAAAAATGAATCTGACAATGCTTACAGACTTTTATGAAATAACCATGGCAAACGGTTATCTGGAGGCGGGAATAGAGGACGAAATTGCATATTTCGACATGTTCTTCCGCAAGGTGCCGGACGGTGGCGGATTCGCTATCATGGCGGGCATTGAGCAGGTTGTAGATTATCTCGATAATCTAAAGTTTACTGAAGAAGATATAGAGTACCTTAGATCAAAGGGTGCTTTCTGCGAGGAGTTCCTCGATTATCTTCGCAACTTCAAGTTCAGCTGCGATGTGTGGGCGGTTCCGGAGGGAACGCCGATATTTCCACATGAGCCGATTTTGACGGTAAGAGGCCCGGTTATGCAGGCACAGTTCGTCGAGACGATGATTCTGCTGATTATAAACCATCAGAGCCTAGTTGCAACAAAGGCAAGCAGAATTGTCAGGGCGGCGCAGGGAAGACCGGTTCTTGAGTTTGGTACAAGAAGAGCTCATGGTCCTTCGGCAGCGGTATACGGTGCAAGAGCATCCTATATAGGCGGATGTGCAGGAACAGCCTGTACGATAGCGGACAGAGATTATGGGATTAAGGCCCTCGGAACCATGGCTCACAGCTGGGTTCAGATGTTCCCATCAGAGTATGACGCATTTAAGAAATATGCTGAGATTTACCCGGAAAATTGTGTTCTGCTCGTGGACACATATAATGTTTTGAAGTCCGGTGTTCCAAACGCAATAAAGGTATTCAAGGAGATGAAACCTGCAAAGATGGGCATCAGAATTGATAGCGGTGATATGACCTATCTGACAAAGAAGGCGCGTAAGATGCTCGATGATGCCGGGCTTACAGATTGTCAGATTACCGTAAGCAACTCTCTGGATGAGTTCATCATCAGAGACGTCATTCTGGAAGGCGCGCAGATAGATGCATTCGGAGTTGGTGAAAGGCTGATAACAGCCAAGTCAGAAGCCGTGTTCGGTGGTGTTTACAAGCTCGTTGCTTTAGAAAAAGACGGTGTAACAATACCTAAGATCAAGGTGTCTGAGAACGTTGAAAAGATTACAAATCCGGGATTTAAGACACTTTACCGCCTGACTGATAAGACGAGCGGCAAGGTGCTCGCAGATGTTATGACTGTCGATGGCGAGACTATAGAGGAAGTTGATGGATATGAAATCTTTGATCCGAAGGCGGTTTGGAAGCGTAAGAAGTTATATAACTTTGAAGCTAAAAACCTTCGCGTTCAGCTTTTTGATAAGGGTAAGAACGTGCACAAGCCGCGTGAAATAGAGGAAATCAAGGTATACTGTAAGAATCAGATTGACAGCCTTTGGGATGAGATGCTGAGATTTGACAATCCACAGACCTACTATGTAGACCTTTCACAGAAGCTCTATGACATGAAGCAGAACTTGATAAAGGAGCTTCATCTAGAAAACTAAGACTAGTTGATAAGTGCTACAAGACCGAAATACCCTTTGACCGCAGAGCTTGGTCAAAGGGTATTCTAATGTAAAAATCATCTTATGTTTAGGCTTACATACTAGAAAATAGATGTCAAAACTGCAACGAACCCGAACACAATCCCCGGAGCGTTTGCAACAATGATAGGATAATCTCTCTTTTCCTTGAAAAATCCATAAGCAAACCAAACGATGCAATTGAAGGTTGCAGCTAAAGGTTGCGCAAATCCACTCTTATTTCCGCCTAAATTCCCCATGATTACGAAAATATATGAAACGTACATTACGATTGATAAGCAGGTTCCCATCCAACCCAGGATTGCGACTTTCTTTTGATCCATATCTTTTCTACCTACTATCTCTGGTTACTTGCGTTCAGTACATTCTTAATCTTGTGCTGAACCATCTTTGTAATCGCATCACGACCCGGTCCCAGATACTTACGCGGGTCGAACTCTGAAGGATTCTCTATCAAAATACGACGAATCTCAGCTGTCATAGCAAGTCTCAAATCCGTATCGATGTTAACCTTACAGATTCCATACTTGGTGGACTCTCTGATCATCTCTTCGGGAACGCCCTGAGCACCCGGAATTTGTCCGCCGAATTTGTTGCATCGGTCAACGAACTCCTTCAAAACTGATGAAGCTCCGTGTAGAACTAGTGGAGTATCCGGAAGAAGGCTATGTATCTTCTTTAGTCTTTCGTAGTCAAGGTAAGGCTCACCTTTGAATTTGTATGCACCATGGCTTGTTCCTATTGCAATTGCAAGTGAGTCAACACCTGTGCGTTTTACGAACTCAACTGCTTCGTCAGGATCGGTAAATGTAGCGGAGCGCGCATCAACCTTGATGTTATCCTCAACACCGGCCAGCTTTCCGAGCTCGGCTTCTACTACAACGCCGTGAGCGTGTGCATATTCAACAACCTGCTTTGTCAAAGCAATATTCTCTTCAAATGGGTGCTTGGAACCGTCAATCATAACGGAGGTGAAGCCGTCGTCAATGCATTTCTTACATATATCAAAATCCTCTCCGTGGTCGAGGTGCAACGCGATATCAAGACCGGTGTCTTCGATAGCAGCTTCTACAAGCTTTAGCAGGTATGCAGGTTTTGCGTATTTACGAGCACCGGCAGAAACCTGAAGAATCAAAGGTGCATTCTCTATGCTTGCCGCATCCACGATACCCTGAATAATCTCCATGTTGTTGACGTTAAATGCACCAACTGCATAGTCGTTCACTAATGCTTTCTTAAACATCTCTTTTGTTGTTATAAGTGCCATTTTAATCCTCCTTTAAAATAACCGCGTGCCGATGGCGACGCGGAGACTTGAGCCTAAACTGAGGCTATTTAGATAACACTGCTTGTATGATGTCAGACTGTGACTTGCCGGCATCGAATTTATAGGTTCCCGGCATAATTGAAGTAGGGTCCAGACCTAGCTGCCCTGACAAAGCTGCAAAGTCATCGTATGACTTGAAAAGTCCTGCCTCTACCAGTCCGGCAACTGCATCTGTAGCTGATCCTGATGGAACCTTAACTGACATATTGTTCTTAAGAACTCCGTCCTTCCAAATAGTTCCGTCTTCAACGGTGCTCTTTTCGGAATCCTTATTTTCACTGTTCTTCTTATCTTTGTTGGATTTATCGTCCTTCTTATCCTTAGACTTAGATGTGCTCTTAGTTTTGTTGTCATCTGTCTTTTGGCTAGTCTGAACTGTTTGGGCAGCAACAGTCTTTGGATAACGCATTATTATATCGACGCGCCATAGAATCAAAAAAGCCGCAATAGCTAGAATGCATAGCACGATGACAATATCATTGAAATTATAGAAAAAATCTTTTAATCTTTTCAAAATGCCTGCCTCCTAAAATTCTTAGAGTTACTTATAATTTATCATATTTCACAGTTTTACACAAATACATTTTGCATAAGGTTTTGGTATGGTATATAATTATTTCGTGAAGATAATTGGAATTAATGATAATGAATCCGGTCAAAGATTGGATCGTTTTTTACGAAAATATTTGAATAATGCACCGCTTTCTCGCATATATAAATCGATACGGAAGGATATCAAAGTTAACGGCAAAAGATGTAAGGAAGACTACATTTTGCAAGTCGGAGACGAGGTATCATTTTACATATCGGAAGAAGAACTCGCTTCTCTATCCAAGAAGAAGCCTAGAGGCAGAGCAAAGCGACAGTTTTCGATAGTCTATGAGGATGAGCATATCATTGCGGTAAGCAAGCCCTTTGGACTTCTTACCCATGGAGATAGTTTTGAGAAGAAGAACCATCTTGCTAACCAGGTCGTAGACTATTTGATAGAAAAGGGCGATTACAATCCGCGTTTGGAGAAATCATTTACGCCGGCTCCTGTTAACCGTCTTGACAGAAACACAACAGGCATTGTGCTATTCGGTAAGAATGCACAGTCCCTAAGAGAATTGAATAAATACATCAGGGATAGAGGCAGCATTGAGAAGTTTTATATGACAATAGTCAAGGGGGAACTTAAGGAAAAACTTCACTTACAGGACTTCATGGTCAAGGATAGGGATAAGAATGTCGCATCCATTGTGACAGAGAAGCAGGCTGCTCGCATGGGCAGTAAGGCACTCAGCATGGAAACCTTTGTTGAACCGGTGGAGTCATGCAATGGCTACACATTGGTAAAGGTGCAGATTGTGACAGGAAGAACACACCAGATAAGGCTTCATATGTCCAAGGCCGGCTACCCTGTCATCGGCGATATTAAGTATGGCGACAGGAAAGTAAATCAATTTGTTTCACACAAATTTTCATTAAACACACAGTTACTTCACGCATATGAGTTAAAATTTTTGATGGAAGATGGGCCCTTGTCATATATGAATGGTAAGGTTTTGACATGTGAATTACCTGAAGAATTTCAGAGAATATATAGAGGGTTATTTAGGGAGAAAGATGGAAAAAGAATCCAAAATCGATAACAAATTTAATACTCAGGAAGTGCCGGATCTCAAGGAATACCTGAAGAACGAGCCTCCGCTAATCGATAAGGCAAAGAGCGAAGTCGCAACAGAAGAGGGGTCGGCTCGTCAGACTGAGGACCATCAAAACAACACGCAGAAGGATACAGATAAAGCAGACAGAGAGTCTGTTACAAGTGAGGATGTTGTAGAAAGCACTGAGGCAGCAGTTCAACTTTCCGGAGCACTAACAGGCGAACCAAAGAGTAAAGCACCTAGAACATCGCGCAGAGCTAAGCCGGAGAGCACTTCACAGGCCGTAAGCTCAGGGGAGCAGATGCCTTCGAGACGACGTAGAAGACGCAATCAGAAGGCAGAAACCCCAAAGAAGACAACCGGTGCATTCGTTAGAGAATGGGGTAAGGATGTTGCCATAGCTGTTGTAATTGCAGTTATTGTTATGCAGTTCATCAAGCCGACAATTGTGAAGCAGCGCTCTATGCAGCCTAATTTCTATACAAACGATTATCTGTTCATCAGTAAGCAGTCATATAAGTTGTTTGGAGGACAGCCTCAAAGAGGTGATGTAATCGTATTTAAATCCAAACTCGAGGACGCCGAGGGTGAGACCAAGATGCTTATCAAGAGAGTAATAGGGGTGCCCGGCGACGTAATCAGTATTCACGACGGCAAGGTATATATAAACGGCAAGGAAATCGACGACAGCTACACGATGGATAGCTACACAAATGGCGATATAAAGGAGCTTGTAGTACCGGCCGATCACCTTTTCTGCATGGGTGATAACAGGGCCGTGAGCATAGATAGCAGATCCGAAAGTGTAGGACTTGTTTCCTATGATGATATTATAGGCAAGGTCGTATTCAGGGTATTCCCGCTCCGAAAGTTCGGCACGATTCACAATCCGTACAAGAATTAGAGGAGTAAAATGGCAAAAAAACAAAGAAAGCTGATAGCTAACAACAAAAAGGCTCGTCACGACTATTTCATAGAGGAGACCTTCGAGGCAGGAATTGTTCTCACAGGTACCGAGATAAAGTCTGCCCGTCTTGGCAAGGTCAGTATCAAAGAAAGCTACGCGCGAATCGAAAAAGAAGAAGTGATAGTATACGGAATGAATATCAGTCCCTACGAGCAGGGAAATCGTTTCAACGTAGATCCACTCAGACCACGAAAGCTTCTCCTGCATAAGAGGGAGATTCGCAAGCTGATCGGTGCAACCAAGTTAAAGGGTCTAACTTTGATTCCGCTGACTATGTACATAAATGAGGCAGGTCTGGCGAAGCTTGAGATAGCCCTTGCCAGAGGTAAGAAGAACTACGACAAGAGAGATGCTATAGCAAAGCGCGATGCTTCAAGAAATATGGAGCGCGCAATGAAACAAAGATAGATAACATAGTTGTAGGATTGACAGCCCGGTCTGCTTAATCCTGCTTTGCTAGGGTATATCATATATAAGCAAGGCGAAGCTTTGCCTCATAGATATGGGGATGTAAAGGTTTCGACGGGGGTGTAGAAGCCCGATAAGCGAGCCGTGGTTCCGGATCCACGTAAAAAGTCGGACGTTAAATATAAACGCTAAAAATAACAACAAACTCGCATTTGCTGCGTAATTAGCAGCCCGCGTGCCAATTCGGATTCACCTATAGGTCTGATGTCGGCATCGACTATGTAGGAAAACTTTGCGGTGAGGCCCGTAGCCGTAAGGGAATAACGGGATAACTGCGGTAGTAGTCTGCTGATGAGCGGCTGCCGTGGCGAAAATTTATTCATCAGATGCGCTCGGAGAAAATCGAGTGGAAATGCTTTCGGACGCGAGTTCGACTCTCGCCATCTCCACCAAAACAAGCTGCCCCGCGACTGGATTAACCAGAGCGG
>ERZ773063.1982-NODE-1982-length-11492-cov-11.064702_pt1 | contig 11492 bp, 11 predicted proteins | sample MGYA00580625_ERZ773063 | MGnify/ENA primary metagenome ERZ773063 (study PRJEB29015, sample SAMEA2738022) | human oral metagenome | biome: human oral; feature: human-associated habitat; material: dental | place: China | collected 2042 ...
TCGTCGCATGCGCAAACGTCGTCCCAATACAGGGCTTGTTCGCTTCTGGGTGCGTATGCATATGCTACGCGCCTCCATATTATCCGAGCAACAAAGGGATGATCGAGAACATGAATCGTATCATACAGCGTTTTATCCCAAAGGGGAAGCGTTTGGAGGATTGCACTGCAAATGAGATCATTGCAATACAACAATGGCTCAGAGACCTTCCGCGCAAGAAACTCGGCTATCACACTGCACAGGAATGTTTCCTGAATGAGTGCCGTAAGGCTTCGATCTGCCAATCTTTTTTACCGTGCAACTTATTCTTGCAATCTACCTAAATTATCAGTGATTCCTAAAACCGGACATGGAGAAACAGAAACTAGACGGAGGGAGGGTTACCGCGAAGTATCTCCTGCGGAAAGATCATGCTCTGTCGATCAGCGCCACACCGTCTGCGAACAATCCTGTACGCGTCACATATGCCTCATTTGGGTCAACAGGCAGCCCAAAATCCTGTGCCATCACGCTCAGAACCTCGATGGGCTTCACACTGCCCTCCGGCGTGACAACAAGATTCATCCAAAAGATCAGCTGTCCATTCTCCCATACAAAGGAAACGGGCGTTTTTACATATGCCTTTGTCTCGATCGTACGCTTCTTCTTTGGTGTTACGCGCTGCCACACGGCGCTCTCCGCCACATTGTAGCATCGTACGCTCTCGCGCACGGTCTCCGGATCCCCCGTATATGCGACAGCGATGCGGTAGCGAGCCTCGTCCACATCCGCCATCAGCGCCTTATGCTTTCCTGTCAGCATCTTGAGGCGCACGATCTGCGCCCCGCGCGGCAGATGCGCCCCGAGCCGTTCCATAACCACACTCGGCGAAAGTGCCTCCGTCATCTCAAAGTCCACATACTCCGCATCACTCGCCGCACCAAGGGAGAGTGCCGATGCAAACGCCACCTTCATATGCGGGTTGAACCCCTCCGAGTACGCCATCGGCAGCCCCGCACGCTTACATGCGCGCACAAAGAGATTTGCATAGTCGAGATGAGAGACGTAGCGCAGTTCCTCCCCCTTCGTAATCAGTCCGCGATAAACGAAAAGCTTGCGCTCTGCAGGTGGATTGTCTGCACTTTTTTCGGTGACCGTGTGCTGCTCCGATGCTGCTGCGCGCTCTTTCTCCGTACCCGCATAGTCGATCACATCTACGCCGAGCGTCGGACAGATGCCGCAACCCGTACAGTGTGTGCGGCGGCAGTCCTCCGTAAGGGATGCTGCAAGCGCTTTCTGCCACTCGGACTTCAGAAATCGCTCGAGCACGCCGGGTGAGGTATGTGCCCACGGAAGCAGCTCGCCGATCATTCGTGTGCGGCGGCTGTAGTATTCCCAGTCAATACCGCATGTTTCAAACGCGGCAAAATAACGGCTGTCGTCGAAGATATCCGACCAACCGTCAAACTTTGCCCCGTTCTTCCACGCCTCGTATAGTGCGGGCGCAAGGCGGCGGTCGCCGCGTGCAAAGACCCCCTCGATCACCGATAGGCGCGCGTCATGGTAGTGAAAGGTGATCGAGCGATCGGTGATATGCTCCTTGAGCAGCTGCTGCCGCCGCTGAAACTCCTCGATCGGCAGCTGTCCGAACCACTGGAACGGTGTATAGGGCTTTGGTACAAAGCAGGAGACGGAGACGGTCACCTTGCAGCCACGCCGCCCACGCACCTGCATATAGAGATCAACCACCTTCTTCGCAAGCTGTGCAATCCCGATAATGTCCTCGTCCGTCTCCGTCGGCAGCCCCATCATGAAGTAGAGCTTCACTTGTTTCCAACCATGACGGAATGCTGCGCCGCATGCCGTCAGCAGATTCTCCTCTGTTACTCCCTTGTTGATGACATCGCGCAGACGCTGCGTCCCCGCTTCTGGCGCAAAGGTGAGCCCCGACTTTCGCACCTGCTGCATGCGGTGCGCAAGGTCGATCGAGAAGCTGTCAATGCGCAGCGACGGCAGAGAGAAGCTGAGTTTCTCTTCCGCGTAGTCCGCCAACAGATCGTCCACAAGTCGTCCGAGACAGGAGTAGTCCGCCGAGGAGAGTGAAGTTAGGCTCATCTCATCGTAGCCCGTGCTCTCCACCAGTCCGTGCGCCATCTGCCGCAGGCGCTCCTCGGTGCGCTCGCGTGCGGGACGGTAAGCAATGCCCGCCTGACAAAAGCGGCAGCCGCGCGAACAGCCGCGAAAGAGTTCCATCATCATGCGGTTGTGCACAATGTCCATATAGGGCACGATCGGATGTTCCACGGACATGGCTTCATTCATATCGCGCACAACGCGTTTGTAGATGACGGGGCGTGCCTCTGGATGCAGGGAGCGCAGTTCACGAAAGTTCCCCGCTGCGTCATAGACGGGCTCGTAGAACGCGGGCACATAGATGCCGTCAATCGCGAGCAGACGAGTGAGGAATCCTGCGCGCCCGCCTTCTCTTCCTGCAGAATCCCATGCAAGGAATGCATCACATATTTCGAGAAGAACCTCCTCCCCCTCACCAATCACGAAGAAGTCAAAGAACTCCGCAATGGGTTCGACGTTGTAGACACATGGCCCGCCGCCCACGACGAACGGCATATCTGCGCCGCGTGCCTTCGCATCAAGCGGGATCCCCGCGAGGTCGAGCATATTGAGGACATTCGAGTAGATCATCTCGTATTGCAGGGAGAATCCGAGGAAGTCAAAGTCTGCAATGGGGCGGCGGCTTTCCAAAGAAAAAAGAGGAATCCCCTGCGCGCGCATCTGCTCCTCCATGTCGACCCACGGCGCATAGACACGCTCTGCTGCGATCTCTGCACGGCGATTTAGGATCTCATAGAGAATGGCAAGTCCAAGATTGCTCATCCCGACCTCGTAGACATCGGGCAGTGCAAGCGCAAATTTGCATTGGACCGATGCCCAGTCCTTGCGCACGGCATTCCATTCACCGCCCGTATAGCGCGCAGGTTTCAGTACCGACTGCAGGATCCTGTGATCGAGCTGCACCATTGTTTCGTATTCCCCCATATTCCCTACAAGATAAACAAAAGAAGGAGTTGCTACACAAAGAACTGAATGAACTTCGTGCAACACTCCCGGCATTGTGCCCCTTCCACCGCAACGCGGTCCCCATTCCCCGCAAGCGGGGCAGGCATGGGGATGTTCCTCTTAAAACAGTAATTTTTGCCGTCGCAGCTGGATATTCAGCAGGATGGCAATCGCCATGATATTCGTTGTAAGCGAGCTCACGCCATAGCTCATGAGCGGAAGCGGAATGCCCGTAACAGGCATGATGCCCATCGTCATTCCGACATTGACGAGTACATGGAACGCAATCATCGAGGTGATGCCGACTGCGAGCAGTCTACCGAAGGTGTCACTCGCATCCTGCGCAATTCGAATGCCGCGCCAGAGCACAATGAGATAGAGGAGCAGCAGGACGGCACAGCCGACGAAGCCAAGTTCCTCCCCCACAACAGAGAAGATGAAGTCCGTGTGGTTCTCGGGCAGGAAGTTCAGCTGACTCTGCGTCCCGCCAAAGAGCCCCTTCCCGAAGAGCAGTCCCGAACCAATCGCAATCTTCGATTGAATGATATGGTACCCCGCGCCGAGCGGATCGACATTCGGATCCATGAAGACCAAGATGCGCATTTTCTGATAGTCTTTCAGAAAATGCCAAAGCACAGGAAGCACCGCAAGCCCCAAACCAAAGATGGTAAAGAGGATGCGCAGCCGGATCCCTGCGACAAACACCATACCGAGGAAGATTGCGAGAAAGACGAGTGACGTTCCGAGATCGGGCTGCTTCAGAACGAGCAGGAACGGCACACCGACATAGACGGCAATCGGTGCGAGATCGCTGAGTGTCCGTACCCTGCCGCGCTTTTCCATCATGGCGGCAAGTGCGATGATCATGATGAGTTTTGAGAATTCCGAAGGCTGTATGCTGATGGGACCGAGTGCGATCCACCGCTGTGCACCAAGCGCAGTCTGTCCGACCAGCATAACGAGAATCAGGAGAATCAGATTGAACACATAGAAGTGGTTGCCGTAGCGATGCAGGATCTTATAGTCGAAATTCATCAAAAATGCCGCAAGTGCTATGTCCACGAGGATGGAGATACCCTGCCGCTGAACGAACCAATAACGTTCCTCACTCGGCGTATTGACATGGGTCGCACTGCCGATGATGACAAGGCTCATGATGACAATGGCGGCAGTCGCAACAATCAAGGTCAGATCCGTACGGCGCAGAAGTCGTTTTGAGAGTATCATTGCCCGTGCCTTAACAGATTTCTGCCGCCATGCTGAACGCTGACAACAGGAATATTGACGACAAGTGCCATCGTATCATTTTCACTTTCGAGCGCGAACTCCATCTCGCGCGTATCGATATACATATATTTTGAGATCACCTGAATGATCTCTGCACGCATACTGTCCATGATCTCCGGAGAAACATTTGCGCGGTCATTGATGATGACAAGCTGGAGGCGGCGACGCGCAATATCGCCGGAACGTTCCTTTTGTCCGAGAAGTCTTTTCAGCATCTCAATCACCCTCCCCCTCCTTACTTTTTCCCGAAGAGCTTGCCCTTGATGGTTTCCCAGAGGCTTTCCTTCGCGAAATCCCGGAATGGAATCTCCTCGCCCGCAAGACGACCCACAACATCGAGATATGCCTGGCCCGCAGGAGAGTTCTGCATCGTGACACACGGTTCACCGCGGTTTGTGCTCGTTACCACCATCTCATCTTCCGGAATCCGACCGATGCAGATGACCGAGAGGATCTCATTGATATCCTCCATATCGAGCATATCCCCCTTTTCGATCATCTTCGGGCGGATACGATTGACGACAAGGCGGATGTCCTCCTTGTCCGCGCGACCGAGCTCACCGATGATCTTATCCGCGTCACGCACCGCCGAAATTTCCGGCATCGTCACTACAATCGCTATATCAGCAGCAGCAATTGCCGTCTTAAACCCCTGCTCAATGCCCGCCGGGCAGTCGATGATGATGATATCGTAGGAACACCGCAACTCCTCGCAGAGCGTCGCAAGCTCCTCGGGGTTCACTGCGCTCTTATCCTTGACCTGAGAGGTCGGCAGGAGGAAAAGCGATTCATATTTCTTGTGGCGGACAAGCGCCTTCTTATATGGCACATGCCCTGATGTTACATCCACCAGATCGTACATGATGCGGTTCTCAAGCCCCAGCAGGAGGTCGAGATTCCTGAGACCCGTATCCGTATCAATCAGAACAACGCTCTTACCGCGCATAGCAAAACCGACGCCCAGATTCGCCGTCGTTGTCGTCTTTCCAACGCCTCCTTTGCCCGATGTCACCACATAGATCTCACTCATATTTCGAACCTACCTCTCTATTGGCTCAATGACAATCTGACCATCTTTGACATACGCACGCTCTACCTTACCGGAATCCTCCGGCTCATCCGGCGAACGCGCCACATAGTTCGCAATGCGAATCTGTGTTGGCATCAGATGATCTGCAATAATAAACGCTGTGGAATCTCCTGCGGCTCCAGCATGCACTACACCGCGCAGCGTGCCGCGTACATCCACGCTGCCGCCTGCCGTGATCTGCGCACCTGGATTGACATTACCGAATACGATGACGGACCCTTCTGTCTCCACCGCCTGTCCGCCGCGCAATGTCTTATCAACGATAAGCATACGCTGAAGTTCCTGCGTCTCCTGCGAACTTTCCTGTGCTGTGTTCGTGTCGTGTACAGCAGCATTTGATGCGAGAGGGACAGCAGAATCCGGCTTTGCCGGACGACAGATCAGCCCGTGCGTCCGAAAGAGTTCCTGCATCTCGGCAAGCTCCTCTTTCAAAAAGCGATCTCGTGGTACACGCACGAGCGTCCCGCGCAGGAAGAATCCGGAGCCGGATTCCAGCTTCCCCGCCAGTTCCTCCATAATCTCCGAAAAGTTCATATCAGAGGGAAATTCCAGCATGAGTCCGCCGTTCTCCCCTTTGATCTTGATCTTATCCTCGCTCATTCGGCTTCCTCACTTCTTCCCTATATTCTGCGGCGGACGATCCAGGTGGAAGGCTGCCTCCAAGATTTTGCGCCCGATCGGCACCGCCGACACCGAGCCAAAACCGCCTTGCTCCACGATGACCGCAACGACAATATTCGGATTCACATAGGGTCCGTATGCCACGAACCAGCCGTGGTCACGTCCCTGCGAATTCTCTGACGTTCCCGTCTTGCCCGCAATATCGATCGGAAATCCGGCGAATACGCGCGCCGCCGTTCCGATCTTCGTCACCTGATGCAGTCCATCCTGTACATTGCGGATGATGGACGGATTCACATCCAGCTCCGAGAGGAGTTTGGGCTGGAATTCGCGCACCGTATTCCCGTTCACATCGACAATGCGTTGGACGAGGTGTGGCTGATAGCGCTTGCCGTCCGCCGCAATCTCCCCCATGACCATCGCTGCCTGCAAGGGCGTTACGAGGTTGAACCCCTGCCCAATTGCTGCGTCAAACGTCTCTGAAAGATACCATTCACCGTCCTCGAAGTTGTCCGCCTTGTACTTGCGGTTCGGCACAAGCCCCTCCGCCTCATACGGCAGATCAATTCCCGTCCGTTCACCGAGTCCGAACATCCGCGAATAGCGCTCAAGCGCATCGATGCCGAGGCGGTTGCCCATTTCGTAGAAATAGACATTATCTGAATGCGCCATTGCCTCCTGAAAGTTGATCCATCCGAGTGCCTCACCCGCGGCATTCGTCTTTGGGATGATCCAATGCTGTCCTGCATCATAGATCTTCTCCTGCGGCGTCACCTTATGCTCGGCGAGCGCTGCCGTGCCCGTCACAATCTTGAACGTCGAGCCGGGCGGATACTCGCCTGTGATCGCCTTATTGTCCATCGGATGATAGGGGTTGTTGTTCAGCACATTCCAATTCTGCGTGGAGATGCCGCCCGCAAAGAGGTTCGGGTTGAATGCGGGACGGCTGACCATCGCCAGCACCTCACCCGTCTGCGGATTCATGACCACAGCAGCTGCCGCGTGCGCATGCACAATGGCAAGCTGTGCGTCTACCGCCTGCTCTGCCACCTCCTGAATATGCTTGTCAATCGTCAGGATGAGATCATTGCCCGGCACAGGTGATTGACGTCCGAGCAGCTGCACAGGACGACCCGACACATCGACCTCCACCTGATCGCCGCCGTTGACACCACGCACATCCTTATCGTAGATGCGCTCGAGACCGAACTTTCCAATAATGTAGCCGGACTTATACCCCTCGTCCTTGCGCCGTTCAAGTTCCTCCTCGTTGATCTCGCTCACATAGCCAAATACATGCGCCGCATATTCTCCATAGATATAGTCACGGATCGGCAGCACCTCGATCACAACACCGGGATAGTCATCCTTCTGTTCCTCGATGATTGTGACAATGTCGGGCAACACATCGCTCTTGATGCGGATGGGATCAAATCCAACATGTGCGTCAATCTTTCGCTGAATCTCATCCACGGGTACATTGATCAGCTTTGACACACGCGCGATCACCTCGGGAGAGACCGGCTCCGTCAGTGGGAGCAAGGAAACCGCAAACCCCGGGCGGTTTGTCACAAGGAGTTCTCCGTTGCGGTCGTAAAAGGTACCACGTGCCGCCTCTGCCGGTATGATACGGATGCGGTTGCCCTCGGCGAGGCGTGCGTAAAGCTCACCGTCATAGACCTGCAAGTACCCGGCGCGCCCGATCAGCACCGAAATGATGAGAACGATCACCGCGCTCAAAAACTGCAGTCGTCCGCTGAAATCTTCGTTTTCGTTCACAATTACACTCCGAGAATAGCTTAACGCTTCGGATCGCGTACGCGCTTATCCAGATGGAATGTCGCCCAATGAATCGGATAAGCAAAGATCAGTTGGAACAACAGCAGAATAAAAAGTACGCGCCCCATATGCAGAAAAGGATTGAAATGATAGCCAAGCAAATACACAATCAATGCCGAAATCACATATTTGGCAAAGGTCGCAGCAATTGAAGCCGTGATTGGCAGGAAGAACTGCTCCTTGAACACACGATCCGAGAACCGTCCGAAGAACAGTCCGATCAGCGTCAGCGTAAACGCATGCAGACCGAAGAACGAACCCACGCTGAGATCCTGCATCAACCCCAGTGCAAAGCCAATGAACCCTCCCCACACGCTGCCACGCAGAAAGGCATAGGAAACCGTCGCCAAAAGAAGCAGATCGGGAACGACTCCATATATGGCGATCAGAGGCAGAAACGAAAACTGCAAGGCAAAGAGTACAACGAAAAAAACGATAAAATAACGATATTTCTTCACTGCCCCGCCGCCTTTGCCTGTGTTGCAGAGATCTGTGCCGCAGCCGCAGCCCCAGGGCTCAGCGGTGTGGACTGCATCGGCGCCGGAGGAGCCTCGCGCGATGCTGTGATGATCGCAACATCTTCGAGCCGCTGAAAATCCACTGCCGTCTCGATCAGGGCGACCTTTAAAAGACCCGTATCATCGCTGTGCTGGGAAACAATCTTCCCCACGGAAATCCCCTTGGGATAGATCCCTCCAAAACCGGACGTAATGACAACATCACCGTCCTGCACATCCGCGTTGCGCGGGATATTCATCATCTGCGGCATATAGGGATTATCCATCGTTCCCGTGACGATACCCGTTACGCGGGACTCTGTACGCTGAATGAGCGTACCGACCGAGGAGCGCACGTCCAGAATCAGCTGCACCTTGGACGAGAGCGGAGCAACCTCCGTCACGCGTCCAACGAGCCCCTTTGCCGTGACCACGGGCATATTCTCGCGCACGCCATCCTTCGAGCCGCGATCCACAACGATCGTGCTCGTCCAGAGTGCTGCATCGCGCCCAATCACACGCGCAGCAAGAAGATCGAACTGCTGCGCCGACTGCTTGTATGCCAGAAGTTCACGCAAACGCCCGTTCTCTGCCGCATATTCCGCTGCCATCGTATTCTGCTGACGCAGCTGCTCGATCTCATTTTTGAGCATTTTGTTCTGCTCATGTACCGTTGCGATCTCCCACAAATTCGACGTGACATGCTGAACCTGTTGCCCCACATAGGAGAATGCAATCTCAAAGGGGGCGAGCACCGTTCCCATCGTATTCGTCGATGCGGTCGCATGAAAGCGTCCGCGTGCGGCAAAGAAAATGATGCAGAACAGAGCGAGCAGAACGAACAGCAGCGCCCAGATCTTGCGACCCGACTGCCTTGCCCGTCCAATTCGGTCAATCATTGCTTCAATTTCTTCGAGGACATGACGACATTCTTGAGAAGCCCTATGTTCTCAAGTGTCCGCCCTGTTCCCTCACCGACACAGGAAAGAGCGTCCTCGGATATAATCACCGGCATCCCCGTTTCATGTGAGAGCAGTTTATCCAGATTCATGAGGAGTGCGCCGCCGCCCGTCATCATGATACCATGATCCATAACATCTGCAGCAAGTTCCGGCGGGGTCTTCTCGAGTGTCTCCTTTACTGCATCGATGATTTTGTAGATCGGTTCGTTCAGCGCTTCACGAACCTCCTTCGCATGAATCGTCAGTGTCTTTGGCAGACCGCTGACAAGGTCACGTCCGCGAATATCCATCGTGTGATCCGTTTCCGGCGTAACAATCGCCGTTCCGATCGTGATCTTGATCTCCTCCGCCGTACGCTCACCGATCATGAGGTTATACATGCGCTTGATATACTGTACGATCGAGGAATCCATCTCATCGCCGCCGATGCGGATAGAACGGCTTGTGACAATACCACCGAGTGAGATCACCGCGATCTCCGTTGTGCCGCCGCCGATATCGACAACCATGCTGCCCGTTGCCTCCTCCACCGGAAGCCCCGCACCGATCGCTGCCGCCATCGGCTCCTCGATCAGATACGCTTCACGTGCACCCGCCTGCTGTGCAGCATCAATGACCGCACGCTTTTCGACCTCTGTGACACCGGAAGGAACACCGACCACGACGCGCGGACGCACGAATGATCTCGAGTTCATCGCCTTACGGATAAAATATTTCAGCATTGCCTGCGTCACGTCGAAATCCGCAATAACGCCGTCCTTCATCGGACGGATCGCAATAATATTGCCGGGCGTGCGACCGATCATCTGCTTTGCTTCCTCACCCACTGCGAGCACATCGCCCGAATCACTCTTTATCGCAACGACAGATGGCTCGCGCAGAACAATTCCGCGCCCCTTCACATGCACCAATGTATTTGCCGTACCGAGGTCAATCCCCATATCGTGCCCACCAAAAAGACCAAACATTGTAAATGGAGTCTCCTTCCATCATACTAAGATGTATACGTTCAATAATTCCATGCGTCGTCCATAAGACGAGCAGAACCAGTATAGCATATGCAACCTTATTTTTCCATGAGATTTTATGGGGAAAATTGACCGAAAACGATGTACGTATGCACAAAACATCGCCCCATTTAGGACAATTTAACCATCTTCTTGACGGGCACCGACCTTTCCTCTATAATGGAAATAAAATATGCGCTGTGTAAGGAGACGGATGTGAATGGATATTCAATCAAGGCTGCTGACCGTGGATTTTTATAATTGCAAAGTCGAAAAATGCAGTGATGAAGAGGCGCTCCGCAGCAAAGTCTCCCAAGCCCTCAAAGACCTCGGTCTCAATCCCCTGCAGATCATCAGTTACGTACAAACGAGTCGTCAAATCTCCCTGATGGCGCTCCTGCCGGACGGACATCTGGCACTCCATGTGCATCCCGAGCTCCGCCACGTCTCACTTGACATCTACCTCTGCAGTGAGAATACCGCACTCGACCCGATCGCGCAGATAATGCGCAGGGTATTTGAGCCCGAAAAAACCAAGACCACACATCTGCGGCGCGGTGACTTTCGCGCCCCCGCAGAGATCCGCCCCAAGACCACAACGCGCGTTGCTCCCATCCGAAAGATTAAGAGTACGGGAGCCAAGGTCATCCGGATTCTCGCACGGCGAAACCGGAGATAAGAGAGGAAACAGCAAAGAGAGGCTACTGTACGAATATATTATATTCCGTACGGCAGCCTCTCTTTCCTATGCGGTGCGTTCAAATTTAATGTTCTTCCGCATTCGCCCGCTGACACGCCGGACAATAACCGAAGAAATACATCTGCTGCGAAACGATACGATACCCCGTCACTGATGCGACATTTTTATCAAGAGAAGGAAGGGAGGCAATGGGGACATCTGCAACTTTGTCACAGGCAATGCAACGCACATGGGGATGCGCGGAAATATCCGCATCATAGCGAAACGCCTCTTCGCCCACATTCAGTTCCCGCACAATACCGATCTCACAGAATGCGTCGAGTGACTTATAGACCGTCGCAAGACTCATCGTCGGATAGTTTGGACGCAGCTCCTTGTAGAGCGCCTCTGCCGTCGGGTGCTCATCGGTCGCCGCAAGTGCGGAATAGACAG
>ERZ773063.1983-NODE-1983-length-11492-cov-4.350267_pt1 | contig 11492 bp, 17 predicted proteins | sample MGYA00580625_ERZ773063 | MGnify/ENA primary metagenome ERZ773063 (study PRJEB29015, sample SAMEA2738022) | human oral metagenome | biome: human oral; feature: human-associated habitat; material: dental | place: China | collected 2042 ...
AATTGTTTTTGTAAATATCTTCTAAAAAAATCAATAAGTCGCCCTATTTATAGATAAAATCTATAACTTCTTTTGTAGACTTTTCTATATTTCCATTTTCCAAAGTTTTAACTATAATTATAACTCCTAAAATAACTAATATTATAACTAATAATGGTAATAATAATTTAATTAATATTGCTAATGCTAATACAATTATTGCAATTACTATTATCTTTTTAATATCTTCATTTTCCATATTGATCTCCTTTTATAGTCTATTATGCTATAACAATTCCACCTATTCTCTTACTTTCTTTAACACCAGATAGATATTCTCTTCCACCTGCTAAATATAGTAAGTCACCATTTTCAATGATTCCTTTTTCTTTGAAGATATGTATTCCTTCTTCAATTGTCTTTGTTATTGTTTCTTTAGATTTTACTAATAATGGTGTAACATTCCATATTAATGATAATTGATTATATGTTTTTTTATCATCTGTTATAGCAAGTATTGGACTAACTGCACCAAATCCTGCTAATTTTTCTACTGATCTACCAGTTTTTGTATATGTAACAATTGCATCTGCACCTATCTTATGTGCTGTACTAACTGTTATTTCTGCAATCTTGTCATCTAAAGTTTCATATTCTCTTTCATCTAATCTTAATCTCTTAGCATAGTTTATATGTTGTTCTGCATTTCTAGCTATTTTATTCATTGCTTTAACACATTCTACTGGATATTTTCCTGCTGCTGTTTCTCCTGATAACATAACTGCACTTGTTACATCATATACTGCATTTGCAACATCACTTACTTCTGCTCTTGTTGGGTTTGGATTTGAACTCATGCTTTCAAGCATTTGTGTTGCAACAATTACAGGTTTTCCTAATCTTTTTGCTACTTTGATCATTTGTTTTTGATAGAAAGGTGCTTCTTCATATGGTATTTCTACTGCTAAATCACCTCTTGCTACCATTACACCATCTGCTGCATCTATAATACTTTCAATATTTTCGATACCTTCTTGATTTTCTATTTTAGCAATTATCTTAATTCTTTCTCCACCATTTTCTTTTAATAGATCTCTTATAGCTTTTATATCATTTTTATTTCTTATAAATGATGCTGCAATATAATCAAATCCTGCTTCTATACCATATAATAAATCATTTATATCTTTTTCTTTTAATGCTGGAAGTCTTAATATTGCTCCAGGAACATTTATACTTTTTCTTTCTTTTAATATTGCATTATTAACTGCTTTACAGAATATTTGTTCATTTTCAATTTTTTCTACTTTTAATACTAATGCACCATCATCTATTAAAATTGTTGATCCTGGTTTAACATCTTTCCATAATTGTTTATATGATATTGAGAAATACTTACCATCTGCAAGTCTATCATCATTTGTTAAGATTATTTCCATACCTTCTGTTATATGTTGTTTTTCATCTATATCTTTTGAAAATCTTCCAAGTCTTATTTCTGGCCCTTGTGTATCTAACATTATTGCTAGTGGAACACCCATTTCTTCTCTTATTTTTTTAATTCTTTCAACTTTTTCTTCTTGTTCTTCTTTTCCACCATGTGAGAAGTTTATTCTTGCAACTCCCATTCCAGCTTCTATTAATTCTTTTATTCTAAATTCTGATGCTGGTCCTATTGTACATACAATATTTGTTTTTCTTATATCTTTTTTCATTTTTTATTCCTCCCCTTTTTATTTATTATTTTTTAATAAATCTCTTATTTCTTTTAGTAATTCAGTGTTTTCATCAACTTTTACTTCTTCTTTTGCCTCTTCTTCTTTTTCAAACTTTTTCTTTGTAGAATTCATAACTTTTATAACCATAAAAATACAAAAAGCTACTATTAAAAAGTCTATAATTGTATTCATAAATGTTCCATATTTTACAATTATTTCTGCTTTTTCACCTGTTGCATTTAAATATGTATGAACATATTTTAAATTTGAAAAATCAATATTACCTGTTACTACAGATACAAGTGGCATTATAATATCATTTACAAGCGATGTTACAATTTTTCCAAATGCACCACCTATTACAACACCGACAGCCATATCGATAACATTACCTTTCATTGCAAACTCTTTAAATTCTGTTAAAAGTCCTCCACCTTTTTCACTAACTTTTGAGAGTTTTTCTTTAAGCTCTTTCATTATATCTCCCTTTTTTCCTTATATATATTTATTAAAATTCATTTACATTATAACCATTTTATTGCTTTTTTTCAAGTCTTTGTCTTACTATTTCATATATTATAATCCCTGCAGAAACTGATGCATTAAGTGATTGTACTTTTCCAATCATTGGTATTTTTACTAAAATATCACATTCTTCTTTTACAAGCCTACTTATACCTTTTTCTTCATTACCTATAACTACTGCCATATCTCCAGTTAGATTTGTTTTTGTATACATATTATCTGTGTCTAAATCTGTTCCTACAACCCACATTCCTTTTTCTTTTAATTCTTTTAATGTTTGTACAATATTTGTTACTCTTGCAATTTTAATATGGCTTACTGCACCTGCTGATGTTTTTATTGTAAGTGGTGTTACACCTGCTGCATTTCTCTTTGGTATTATTATCCCATGTACTCCTGCCGCTTCTGCCACTCTTATAATTGCTCCTAAATTATGTGTATCTTCTATTTTATCAAGCACTAGTATAAAAGAGTCTTCATTTCTTATTTCTTTTTCTTTTAATATTTCATCTATTTCTACATATTCAAATGGATTTATACTTGCAATTATTCCTTGATTGTTTTCTTGTATTGTATCTAATTTTTCTTTATCTACAAATATATATACAATTTTTTCTTTTTTTAATTCTGAAATTATTTTTTCTAAATCATTTCCTCTTGCTTCTTTAGATATCCACACCTTGTTTATAGTTTGTCCTGATTTCAATAATTCTGCTACTGCATTTCTTCCATATATATAACTTTGTTTTTCAGTTTCTCCTGTAAAATTATACATATTATCACTTATACTTTTTTCTTCATCATTTTTTTCTATTCTAGTTTCTTTTCCTCTTCTTATATTATCTCTATTTTTTCTTTTTTCTAGCTTTTCTCTTTTTTCATATTTTTTCTTCATTTTTTCCCTATCTTCTCTCTTAATTTAATCTTTAAATTTGTATTTCTTTTATCTTGTCTTTCTGTTGCTATCATTTTGTTTATTGTCATTTCATAACCTATTAATATTAGCTTTTTCTTTGCTCTTGATATTCCTGTATATAATAAGTTTTTTGTAAGTAATTTGGGAACTCCTGGTGGTATTACCATTATAACAGTATCAAACTCACTTCCTTGTGATTTATGTATTGTTATTGCATATGAATGTACTATTTCTTCTAATTCATTAAATAGATAATCACATTCTTTTCCATCATCAAACTGAATATGTACTGTTTTTTCTTTTGGTGATATATATTCTACCCATCCCATTTCTCCATTAAATACTCCGAGTTCCTACAAAGTTTTTTTGTTGCCATATCATATCATAATTATTCTTGATTTGCATTATTCTATCTTTTTCTCTTATTTCTACTTTTCCGAAAAGTTTTAAATTTTTGTTTTTCATATGTATTATATATTTCTTGAATTTCTTTATTTAAATTTTCTGTTCCAAGCATTCCTTTTTTAGTTGGAGTAAGTATTTGTGAACTTAAGAAAAATTCTCTCATACTACTTTTTTTAATTTCTTCTTCAAGTTTTTTAAATAATATTGTTTTCATCATTTCCATATTACTTACATAATATAATTCTAAATCTTTTATATGATTTTTATCATCTACTATTTCTAATTTTTTTCCTTCATTTACTCTATGTGCATTTAATATTATATTACTCTTACTTGCTTGTCTAAAAATCTTATTTAGTCTTACAACTTCCAACATTTCTGATTCTATTAAATCTTCTAATACTTTTCCGTGGTCCTACAGATGGAAGCTGGTTTATATCACCAATTATTACAAGTCTTGTTCCTTTTTGAACTGCTCTTACTATATATGTAATTAGATATGTATCCATCATTGATGCTTCATCTATTATTACAATATCTGCATATATCGGTTTTATATCTAAAAATATCTTTTCTATACTGCTATCCTCATATTTCCCTATTTCTAGTAATCTATGTACAGTACTTGCTGTATGTCCTGTTACTTCAGATATTCTTTTTGCTGCTTTCCCTGTAGGTGCTGCAATTTCTATTTTTAATTCTTCCCTATTATATATTTCTACTAAAAACTTTGTTATTGTTGTCTTACCTGTTCCGTGGTCCACCTGTTATTATTGTAACATTATTTTCTAATGCTGATATTATTGCTGTTCTTTGTTCTGTTGTAAGTGCTATATTTTCTTCTGATTCTATTTCTATTATCTTATCTAATACATTTTTTATTTTCTTTATTTTTGCATTTTTTAATACTTCTAATTTTGTTGCTATCTCAAGTTCTGCTATTGAAAGTGATTCTAATGATATTTTTTCTTCTTCTATATCTAAATATCTTTTCATAGAAAGTTCATCTATTGCATGTAATACATATTCTTCTTCTGCACCTGTTATTCCTACAACAAAATCGACCAATTTCTGTTTATTTACATATGTATGTCCATTTTGTTCTGCAAGTTTCATTGCATATTTTATACTTGCTTCTAATCTTTCTAAACTATTTAAGGCTATTCCATTTTCTACTGCTATATTATCTATTTCAGAAAATCCCACTCTTCCTACTATATCTAATATTACATATGGATTATTTTTTATTATCTCTACAGTATTTATACCATATTCATTATATATTTGTGTTGCACTTTCTATACTCAAATTATATTTTTTAAAATATTCTAAAATATTAAAAAATTCTCTTTTCTCCCTATATTCTTGTGATATTTCATTTGCCTTATTCTTACTTATACCTTGTACCATTGCAAGTTTTTCTGGTGATTCATATATTACTTCTAATGCATCTTTTCCGAAATGCTTCTACTATTCTTTGTGCTGTTTTTTCTCCGAACACCTTTTAATACTCCTGATTACAAGTATTCAAGCATTTGTACTTCTCCTTTTGGTGTTACTTTTTCATATGTTATAACCTCTATTTGCATTCCATATTCTTTATGTTCTACATATCTTCCAGTTATATCTACATAATCTCCAACATTTACCATTGGAAGTAATCCTTTTACTGTATATATTTTTCCTTCACTATTTACAGTCATTATTTTAAATCCATTTGCATTTGAATATATTATATTATATATCTGTCCTTCTATCCTTATATTTTCCATATACTTAGTATAACACACTAAGATAAAAAGATATATAAAAAAGCCAACCAATTAAATTGGCTGGCTAAATTTTAGTCCTGTCTAAAAGCTACTGGCTATTATCTGAATTATAAATAGAAAAATAATTATGGAAATTACCCATGCTAACAGTCTTAAATCAAATTCCATAGCTTCCTCCAAGAAATTATTGGGTTTTTCCCCTTTTCTAGATTTTTCTTTCATCTTACATATGGTACCAATTATAATTAGTACCAAAGGTACTATAACTGCAGGAATTACCACTGCTAGTATCTTTTCTTTCATTTTATCTTCCTCCTAAATAAAATATTTATTTTTTTAGTAATGACTCTTCTGTACATTTATATATTAACATAATTTTATACTTATGTCAATATATAAACTTATGTTTCTATATATATATGATATAAAAAGTACACTATCAATCTTTCAAATTAATAGTGCACTCTTTAAATTTAATTTTATTCCGAAATAATATAAGACTTTATTTTATTCTATAGAGATATCTACTATTTCTAGCAAACATCCCTTTAACAAATTATTTTATTCGATATTTTTCATAAGTGAATGATTTATTATTAAAAATCATCAAATATAATTCGAATTGTTTCTGACTTAAAATTGATCCTTTAACGAACTCAATCAATTCAAGTTTACTTATCATACTTGTATCATAATGATACAAGTATATTTGGGTACCTACCTCTATTCCCCTTATATAATCTTCTGTTCTCTTTCTTATATTGTCTAAGTCCTGAATAGAATTCTTTTCATCATGGATATAAGAAGTTTCACTACCTCTTATTCCTGATTTGTTTAATCCTAATTTTATGGTCTTCATAAAAATCACTTTTCCCTTCTCCTCTAATAAAACAAGTCTGTATTTATTAGATTACCATTTTTTTATTTTTTTATTACCATAAATAATTATAACACTATTTTCATATAATTCAACATTTTTTATATTATTTTATTAATAGTAAATTTAAAATATAATTATCCTATTGATTAATAGCATTATTATACTCATTTGCTTTATTAAATCCAGAAAAAGGATAATCATAACCTACTCTTTGTTTTACTCTTCTCATATATTCTATAACACTATCAGGGATAGATGTTATATTACTACAATAATAAAACTCCCACTGTAAACTATCTACATTATTGCAATTATTAAATAAATTTCCTGGTACTGTTGTTATATTATTACAATAATAAAATCTACTAATTTTCGTACTATTTCCTTTATTTTTAAATAGCCATTCAGGTATTTCATTAAATTTACCATTATAGTACTCTATAACTGATTTACCATTTTCAGGCTCATATATTTTACTTACATTATATAATTCTAACCATCCTTGTGTATCTTTTCCCCATTGTAATATTTCCATATCATAATCATCTGTATAGCCTGATCCATATGTATGAGTATCTTTTCCTATATGAAAATTTGTTATATTTTCAAATTTAACTACATATTCTCCTACAGTGAGCCTAAGAAACAGGACGCTTGTTCCTGTTTTTAATGTTTCTATTATTTCATATTATTAGGTATTGTCTTATAATTGCTTGCTTTTGTAGCTCCTCTAAACATTCCTGTTACATTTGCTCCTAATCCTGTAACCTTGTTTATTAAATTATTAGGTATATTTTTAAGTTCAATGCTATTAAAAAAAGTTTCTTCAAAATCATTTGCTTGATTATTATTATTAAACAATTCTTCTGGTATTTCTTCTAGTTTTGAACTAAGTCTAAATGTTCCTTTAAAGCTTTTTGCTTTTACACAATTTTTAAATAGATCTTTGGGTATCTTTTTAGTAATTGACCCTGTAAGTGATTCGTCAAATACTTCCATATTAACACAATTTTCATATAGTTTTTCTGGTATTATTTTCAATTTTCTTGCATCTTGTATCCTACTACTATACTTTTGTGTTGTTTTTTTCATGAACAACCATTCTGGAATTTGTTCCATTCCAAACCTAATATATTGCACCTTCTGTGCATCTGGCTCTGGGTCATAAATATTTACTACATTTGGTAAATGTATATTTCCTTGTGCATTTTCTCCCCATTGAATCAGTTCTATTTCATAATCCACATCCATGCTAACACTTGCTAATGCATTTTCTAATCTTAATATTTGTGGTTTATTTATCATTCTTATTATATATTCTCCTGGGGTATAATATTCAGATGCATCACTTAGATCATCAACTTTTCTGAATGTACCATTCCCTGTATCTGCTTTAAAATTCGGATTACTTCCTCCATATGTTGTAAATCTTAATACCATACTTTGTTTCACTCTAAGTTTTATTATTGTTTCATTTTTTTGTTCTTCAAGTATAGTTACCCCTGCAATATTTTTAGGAAAACTACTACTAGGTAGTGGTGTTGGTACTGGTATTGTAGGTTGTGGTGATTGGCCTGCTAGTGTAATATCATTACCTTTTATTGCATTTATTAGATTTTCTTTTGTATCAATAACCTTACCCTTCTTGTCAGTTATATTATCTCCTACAACATCATATTTCCTTAAAAATCCCGTGCTTAATAATACGTCTTCTGCTATTGGATGTTGTTGACCATTTTCTAATGTTGCAGATTTCATATCTACATACTCAAGTTTTGCTGTATCATATAGTTCTGCTTTTTCTTGTAATGATTTCGCTTGTGCTGCCTTTGATATAAGGCCATTTTCTCCTATTGCAATTTGTATTACAACTGCTGCTAATAATAACATTATAACTATTGTTATAACAAGTGCAATTAATGTTATTCCTTTTTTCTTTTGTAATATTTTCATCTAATTGGTCTCCTTTTTACTTTATATATCTTATATATATATCATACCTTATTTATTATAATTTTCATTCTTTTTTTACATATTTTTAATAAAAAAGGTACCAAACCTTTAAACTTGTTTTAAAACATGTTTTGTTGGTTTGGTACCTCTTACTATTATTCTTTTTTGAAATAACTATAACTAACGTTATTATTCCATGTTATGGAATAAGTCTCTTGTTTTAACTCACTTGCAAGAGTCATTGCAAGAAACTTAACAGCGTCTTGGTATTTTTGAGGCTCTGGAGTGAAATATGAATTACGAGCCCCTTCTATTATATAAACTTTTTCACCACCGCAACCTGGATATATAACATTTGCTTTATATATCAACGCGGTAACAAATACCCCGCTTTTGTCATACACCTCTTGAGCTACTTGGTAGTATAAATCGTTAAACCTCTCTATACTATCATATTCATTTTTTCTTTCTAATTCTTCCCGATTATACCCGGAAATGAACCCCAATACCAATTGGAAGCTTTCCACTTCTGAATTAGTTTCGTCATATAGTCTTTTTTTTAACATTTTGTTTCCTCCTTAATGAATAATTATTTTTTAAGTATTTCATTTTCTGTACATTTATATATTAACATAATTTTAAACTTATGTCAATGCTTTTAAATATAAAAAAACAGGATATTTCTTCCTGCTCTCCCTCTTATCTTACAACAATATTTACTATCTTATCTTGTACATATATTTCTTTTACAATCTCTTTACCTTCAAGTGCTGTAATTACCTTTTCTTTTTGTTTTGCTTTTGCTAAAACTTTTTCTTTTTCTTCACCTTTTTCTATTTCAATTGTATCTTTTAATTTACCATTTATTTGTACTGCTATTGTTATAGTATTTCTTTCTAAATAATTTTCATCATACTTAGGATATTTTGTTAAATGTACACTTCCTTTTTCTACAAGTTTTTCCCATATTTCTTCTGATAAATGTGGCGCCATTGGTGCTAATATGTTTACAAATGTTTTAAATGTTTCTCTAAGTTCTTTTACATTTCCATATTTATTTTCAATTCTAATCATTTCATTTGTAAGTTCCATAAGTTTTGCAACTGCTGTATTAAATGAAAAACGTATAATATCTTTTTCAACTGCAAATATTGTCCTATTTAGTATATGTTTAAGTTCTTCCATATCTTCTTTAGATATTTCTTTTTCTATTTGTTCATTTGATATAATCCTATCTGCTAAGTTTTCCACTCTTTGTATATATTTACTTATACCTTTTATACCATCTTCATTCCATGGTCCACCTTCTTCATATGCATATCCAAACATTAACCATAATCTTAATGCATCAGAACCATATTTTTCTACATAATCATCTGGTGATACTGTATTCCCCTTTGATTTACTCATTTTGTTACCATCTGGTCCTAGTATTAGTCCTTGGTGTATTAATCTTGTAAATGGTTCATCTGATTTTAAATATCCACCATCTCTTAATGCCTTATATATAAATCTTGAATAGATAAGATGCATTGCTGCATGTTCTTTTCCTCCTACATATGTATCTACTGGAACATATTCATCTATTTCACCTTTAACAAATGGTACTTTAGTTTCTTTGTTAAATGGATATCTTAATTCATACCATGATGAACATACAAATGTATCTAATGTATCTACTTCTCTTTTAGCAGCTTTTCCACATTTTGGACATTTGCAGTTTACAAATGCTTCTGATTTTGCAAGTGGTGATTTTCCATCTGGTTTAAATTCTACATCTTTTGGAAGAAGTATTGGAAGATCTTTTTCTTCCACTAAAACTTCTCCGGCAATCATCACAATATATTATTGGAATTGGTGCTCCCCAATATCTTTGTCTTGATACAAGCCAATCTTTTAATTTATATTTTACTGCTTTTCTTCCTTTTCCTTGTTTTTCTAATTCTTCTACTACTAACTTTTTAAAATCTTCTGCTTTTAACCCATTAAATCTATCTGAATTTATCATAATACCATTTTCGTCTATAACTGGTATTATTTCTATATTATATTTTTTAGCTGTTTCCATATCTCTTTCATCATGTGCAGGTACTCCCATTACAATACCTGTTCCATAACTTTCTAAAACATAATCTGCTAAAATTATTGGTACTTTCTTTCCATTTATAGGGTTTATAGCATAACTTCCTGTATATGCAAGTGTCTTTTCTCTATCTGTAAACTGTCTCTCAATATCTGATTTACTTAAAGTTTTTTGTATGTATTCTTCTGCTTCTTTTCTATGATCTTCTGTTATTAATTTTTTTGCAATATCTGATTCTGGTGCTACTGCAACAAATGATACTCCATAAAGTGTATCTGGTCTTGTTGTATATGCTGTAAGTACAATGTCTTTTCCTTCTACATTAAATTCTATTTCTGCACCAGTACTTTTTCCTATCCAATTTTGTTGTATCTTTTTAGTAAGTTCAGGCCAATCCAATTTTTCAAGTCCTGTTAATAATTCTTCTGCATAATCTGTTATCTTAAAAAACCATTGACTTAATTTTCTTCTTTCTATTCTACTTCCACATCTTTCACATTCACCTTGTATTACTTGTTCATTTGCAAGAACTGTATTACATGATGGGCAAAAATTTACAGGTGCTTCTTTCTTATATGCAAGTCCTTTTTTATATAGGTATGTGAAAAGCCATTGTGTCCACTTATAATATTCTGGTTCATGTGTCTTAATTTCATAACTCCAATCAAATGATGCTCCCATTTCACTTAATTGTACTTTCATATTTTCTATATTTTGTTTTGTAGATATTTCTGGATGTACCCCTGTTTTTATTGCATAGTTTTCTGCAGGAAGTCCAAATGAGTCAAATCCCATTGGATGAAATACATTATATCCTCTCATTTTTTGAAGTCTTGCATAACAATCTGTTAGTCCATAATTATACCAATGTCCTAAATGTAATTTTGCTCCTGATGGATATGAGAACATTTCTAAAACATATAATTTTACTCCCTTATTATTTTTATTAAACTTATATATTCCTTCTTCTTTCCATCTATCTTGCCATTTTTTGTCTATTTTTTTTGAATACATACTTTTTTAACCTCCTATTTAAAGTTTTTATTAATCTAACTTAAGTTAAATTATATCACACTATACTAGTTCTTGCCATATAATATTTGCATAGTTTTTACCTTCTTCAGTTAAGCAAATATATTCTTTTCCGACCTTCTCCAATATATTTTTTTAAAAATTTTAATTTAATATATTTATCTATAACCTTATTTATTTCAAAATTCTCAATCATTTCTTTTTCTAAATAAATTCCTTTTTCCATCCT
>ERZ773063.1985-NODE-1985-length-11479-cov-3.049195_pt1 | contig 11479 bp, 9 predicted proteins | sample MGYA00580625_ERZ773063 | MGnify/ENA primary metagenome ERZ773063 (study PRJEB29015, sample SAMEA2738022) | human oral metagenome | biome: human oral; feature: human-associated habitat; material: dental | place: China | collected 2042 ...
AAGCGGTAAAATCCGCCAGGAAGGAGCTTAATGAAAAAGGATTATATCTGCGTATTCGACTGCGAGACGATCCCAGACGTAGCGGCGCTGGTGCGGGTGCTGGATGAGGACGCGATCGCGGGCTGCTTCGAGCCTTTCAATAAAAAAAGCTTCGCAAAGCTTCTTGACGCGCAGCTCTCGCAAAAGATCGGCGGCGAGAAACAAAACGCGTCTTTAAATTTTGCTGTAAATTCGGCAGAGCAGAATTTTAAAATAGAAAATTCCGAGCAAAATTCCGCGCCGCAAAGCTTTACGCAGCAAGACGTCGCACCTCAAAGCTTCGCCAGTGAAAATTCCGCTGAAAATCACGCGCAGGGAAATTTTACGAGCGAAAATTCCGCATCGAATTCCACAGGGCAAAATTTAGCGCCGCAAAATACGGCGCCCAAAAATTCCGCATCGCTAAATTTAACCTATGACGATACCGCGCCTCAAAGTTCCGCAGCACAGAGCTCCGCGACGGAAAATTCCGAGCTCCGAAGCCCCACACCTCAGAATTTTGCAGCGGAAAGCTCTACGTCTCAAAGCTCCGCATCCCAAAGCTCAAAGAGCGAAAATCTCACTTCAAATTTCGCACAAGATCCCGCGTCAAACGCGCTAAATTTTAAAATTTACGGCGAGCAATTGATCTTTAACGCGGATAAAAGCAAAATTTTAAACCACAAATTGCTCTCGCTGAGGGCGATGGAGATTTTCAAAGAAAAAACTGGCAGCGAATTCCTACCCGTCTGCTTCCATCGCGTCGTTAGCATTAGCGCCGTGATGGCGGACGGATTCGGCAGATTTTTGCGCGTCTCGACGCTCGATGGCGAGAGCGAGCGCGATAAAATCGCAAAATTCCTAACCTTCATCGAGGATTTTAATCCGCGCCTCGTGAGCTTCAACGGGCGCGGGTTCGATCTGCCGATGATTATGGCGCGCGCGATGTGCTACGATCTAAGCGCTGCGGCGTATTTTGAGACGAACGATCGCGATAACAACAAGAGTAAATGGGAGAACTACCGCAGCCGCTACGACGGGCGGTTTCATCTGGATCTGCTCGATCACATCAGCGATTTTGGCGCCGTTCGCGGGCTCAAGCTCGATCATATCTGCGCTAGCGTGGGCCTTCCCGGCAAATACGACGTGCACGGCGATCAAGTTCTGCAGCTGTATTACGCAGGCGAGCAGGCCAAGATCGACGAGTACTGCAGATCCGACGTGCTCAACACCTACTGGCTGTTTTTGAAATACGAGCTTTTGCGCGGCAAGATCACCAAAGATGATTATTTGAATTACATCGCCGTAATGGGCGAATTTTTGCAAAAAGAGAGCGCGCAAATGAGCTATACGCCCGTTTTTTGCGACTTTATAGAAAGGGAGCTGGCGGCATATGCGAAGTGAAATTTTTAAAATTTTAAAAGGCACGGTTTTGGGTGCGCTGTTTTTGCTCTGCGGCGCGATTGCGGAAGAGGCTAAATTTAAACCGATGCTGCTTAAAGAGTACGTTCCCGGCATGAATATCACGGGCTGGGTCGTTAGCGAGAAGCTAGACGGCGTGCGCGCGATCTGGGACGGCAAAAATCTGCGCTCCAGACGCGGCAAGATCATAAACGCTCCCGAGGGCTGGAGCGCGGGCTTTCCGCCGTTTTTCGTGGACGGCGAGCTATACACGGCGCGCGGAGAGTTTGAACAGCTCGTCTCGATCGTCTCTTCTAGCGTGCCCGATGAGCGGTGGAGCAGGGTAAAATTTTACGCGTTTGACCTGCCGAAGGAGCAGAAAAATCTAAGCGCGAAGATGGAAATTTTAAGAAATTTTATCGCCTCAAGCGGTGCGCAAAATTTACTCATCGTGCAGCAAACCCCTGTAAGCACGCACGCCGACGTGCAGGCGTATTTTGATCGCGTCATCGCCTCTGGCGGCGAGGGGGTCGTGCTGCGCGATCCAAACGCGCTTTATGAGAGCGGGCGCAGCGATAAAATTTTAAAATACAAAAAGACGCACGATAGCGATTGCAAGGTCATAAAAATCAACCTGGGCTACGGCAAAAACGAGGGCAAGATGGGCTCGCTTAGCTGCGTGGATCTACGTAGCGGGGCGAAATTTAAAGTAGGCACGGGCTTTAGCGACGAAATGCGGGCAAATCCGCCTAAAGTGGGCACGATCATCACCTATCAATACCAAAATTTAACCCGTGAGAAAAAGCCGCGCTTCCCCGTATTTTTGCGCGTGCGACCAGCGATTTAATCTAAGGGGCTATAATCGCGTATTTTGATAAATTTGATCCGAAGGAGAATAGATGAAAATTTTAATCACAGGCGGCGCGGGATACATCGGCAGCCACGTCGCAAAGGCACTTTTAGAAGCGAACCGCCACGACGTCGTCATACTGGATAATCTTTGCAAAGGCTCTATGCGAGCGATCGAGGCGCTTCGCAAGATAGGCGAGTTTGAGTTCGTGCAGGAAAGCCTGGAAAACATCCCTGCAATCGAGAAGCTTTTTAAGCGCGAGAAGTTTGATGCGATCATTCATTTTGCGGCGTTTATCGAGGTTTTTGAAAGCACGCAAAATCCGCTAAAATACTATCTAAACAACACCGCCAACGCGATGAATTTGATCGCGCTTGCGAACAAATACGGCGTGAAAGACTTTATCTTTAGCTCCACTGCGGCGACCTACGGCGAGCCGGACATCCCGCAAGTAAGCGAGGAAACTCCGCAAAATCCGATCAATCCGTACGGCAGAAGCAAGCTGATGGTCGAGTGGGTGCTAAAAGACGCGGCAGCGGCAAATCCGAATTTTAAATATGGAATTTTGCGCTATTTCAACGTCGCAGGTGCCGCAAGCGATGGCACGATCGGGCAAAACTACCCGAACGCGACTCATCTTATCAAGGTAGCTACTCAAACTATCGTCGGCAAGCGCGATAAGATGAGCATTTTCGGCGATGATTACGACACCAAAGACGGCACCTGCATACGCGACTACATCCACGTAGAGGACCTCGCAAGCGCGCATCTGGCGGTGCTTGATTATCTGCAAAGCAATGATAGCGCGGTCTTCAACGTAGGATATGGCACGGGCTTTAGCGTAAAAGAAGTCGTCAATGAAGCTAAAAAAGTAAGCGGCGTGGATTTTAAAGTGCAGATCGCTCCGCGCAGAGCCGGCGATCCTGCCTGCCTCATCTCAAATGCGGATAAAATTCGCACCAAAACTTCGTGGCATCCCGAGCACGAGAGCCTGGATGAGATCATCCTAAGCGCGCTTAATTGGGAAAAGAAGCTCTAGGTTCTAGCGTGAAAGTGCGATTTGAAATTTTAAAATTTTACTCCGCCGCGTTTAATAGCGGCGAGCAAAAGGAAGCCTTGTTTGCTTAAAATTCTAAACGCCCCCGAAGCCGCGCAGCGCAAGCTCGGCGTCGTGCTATCGTATGTGAATATCTTTGTTTCTACGATACTTACTTTGGTTTATACGCCGTTTTTCCTGCGGGCGCTGGGGCAGAGCGAGTTTGGGCTGTATTCTTTAGCTAGCAGCGTTATTGGTTATTTAGCGATTTTGGATTTGGGTTTCGGCAACGCCGTGACGGTCTATACCGCTAAATATGCCTCAAGCGGCAAAGTGGAGCGCATGCATAAGCTGCACGGCACGATTTTTAGCGTGTATTTAGTGATGAGCGCGGTGGTCGTGCTTGCAGGAGCTGCGCTGCTAGCCAATCTGCACGCGATTTTTGGCGCTAAGCTAAGCGCTAGTGAGATGGGCGAAATTCGCATTATGCTAATGCTACTAACTGCAAATTTAGCGATTAGCTTTCCTTTTAGCATCTATTCGTCGATCCTTACGGCGCATGAGAATTTCGTATTTATCAAGCTAATTGGGATCTTTCGTACGATCGCTCTGCCGCTAGCTGCGGTGCCTGCGCTACTTTTGGGATATAAGGCTATCGCGATCGTAATCATCGCTACGGCGGTAAATTTAATCTGCGTCGCGGCAGATTTCATCTATTGCAAAAGCAAAGTCTCGCCCGTGATAAGCGTACGAAATTTCGACGCCCCCACGCTTAAGCAAATTTTTGGCTACTCGTTTTTTATATTTTTAGGCATCGTAGTCGATCAAGTAAACTGGAATGTCGATAATTTTATCTTAGGTGCTGTAGCAGGCGCTACGGCGGTCTCCACGTATGCCGTAGCAAGCACGATAAATGCCACTTTCGTCACGCTTTCGCTCACCATTAGCGGCGTAATGCTTCCTAAAATCGCCAAAATGGTCTCTGCCAACTCCACCGATTCCGAGCTTAGCGCGGAATTTATCAAAATAGGCAGGCTGCAATTTTACGTGATATTTTTTATCGCGTCGCTTTTGGTGATTTTTGGGCGAGAGTTTATCGTGCTATGGGCTGGCGCAAATTATGAAATTTCATACGCAATCGCGCTTATTTTGGTGCTTCCAGTAAGCGTGCCGTTGATTCAAAATTTAGGCCTAGCCGTGCTTCAGGCAAAAAACAAAGTCAAATTTCGCTCAATCGCCGCGTTTTGCGTCACGCTCGTGAACATCGCTATTTCTATCCCGCTAGCTAAGGCTTACGGTGGCGTGGGCGCTGCGTGCGGCACGGCTTTTGCGATCACCTTGCTAAATATCTGCGTGATGAATATCTACTATGCTCGTGTAATCGGACTTGACATCGCTAAATTTTGGCGAAATATCGGCGCGATGGTAGTAAAATTTGCTCCCGCAATCGCAGCAAGCCTAGTGATAAATTATGCATTAGACTTGCACGGAGTGAGCTTTTTGCTAATTTGCGGCGGGCTTTATTCGGCTATGTTTGTGCTAAGCGCGTATTTTTGGGCGATGAACGACTATGAGCGCGCGATTTTTGGTGGCATTGCAGCTAAGATAAGGAGGCGGGCTTGAGCTTCAATGTAATTAGCGAAGTGGTTACGAAAGACCGCTGTATCGGCTGCGGCGTCTGCGCGAGCAGCTGTCCTTTTAGCGTGCTAAAAATGCGGCTTGGAGGCAATGGATTTTACGCGCCCGAGGAGGGCGAAGGGTGTCGCGACAAATGCGATATCTGCCTAAAAGTCTGCCCGTTTTACGAAAAAGACATGCTTGAAAATGAGCTAAATTCTAAATCATACTCAGAGCTGGAAAGCTTTAGTCCTGATTTTGGCAGATTTTTAGCCACTTACAAATTCTACAAAAAAGATGAAGCGCAGCGCTTAAGCAGTGCAAGCGGCGGCGCGGGAGATTATATTTTTCGCGAGCTTTTTGCGCGCGGGCTCATTGATTACGCGATTTGCGCTGTGCCTGCGGACGAGGGGGATTTTATAGCCCAAAATTCCAAGCGTGATTTTTCTGCCTGCAATAATTTAGCGCAGCCACAGAATTTGCAAAATTCCGTAACCAAAAATTCCGAACAGAATTCCACAATTCCGAATTTAACGCAGAATTTGGCGGATGATGATTCTATAAATTTTACGAGTGCGCAAAATTCCTTTTGCGAAAATTTTACGCAGAATTCCATGCAGAATTTTACAAATGAAAATTTCGCGCAGAATTCTAAAGCTTCTTATGAAAATTCCGTATCAGCACAGAATTTTGCCTGCGAGAATTCCAAAAACGCGCGAAATTATGCGGGCGAAAATTCCGTACCGCTATTTAAATTTAGCGTGATAAAAAATGCTGGTGAGCTTACTCGTGCGCGCTCGTCCGCTTACTATCCGTTCACGCTTGAAGCAGTGCTAAAAGAGATGTCGCGCTGCGAGGGTAGATACGCGATCAGCGCGCTGCCGTGCTTTGCTAAGGCTTTAAGGCTTGCTGCGAGTAAAAATCCGCGCCTCAAATCCCGCATAAGCTTTATTATCGGGCTGGTTTGCGGACAGGGCAAGGGTGCTGGTTTTACGCATAAGCTGGCAGATCTTGCGTTTAAAGAGCGTAAGCAGCTCGCGGCGGTTAATTACAGATATAAAATCGCGGGCAAAAGTGCGATGAGCTTTGGCTTTAAATTTCGCGCTGCAGACGGCAGTGAGGCGATAGACGATCGCAGTAGTAGCGCCTTTGCCTACTGGAGTTCGCGCGCTTTTACGCCGCTTGCATGCAATGCTTGCACCGACGTTTTTGCCAAATGCGCCGACGTTGTGCTGATGGATGCGTGGCTGCAAAGCGAAATAAGCGAGTGGCGCGGCACATCGCTCGTAATTACGCGCGCAGCTCAGATCGACGCGCTGTTTTCGCAGCCTACGAAGCAGGCACGCGAGGCGATTTTTTGCGAGCGGATATCCGCAACAGAGGTGCAGCGCTCGCAGAAAAGCCAGGTGGAGTGCAAAAATGAAATTTTCTATGGCGCAAAAAATCCGCTTAGGCGTTACATCTTGCGCCAGAAGCTTCAGATCCAGCGATATAGCGCTACGCATTTTGATTGTGATGATTTCATCGCTGCTAGGCTTAAAAAAATTGCCGCTGCGAATAAAGTGCTAGCGCTTTTGGCGCTACCAAAGATCGCGGCATATAAAATTTATAGGAAGTTTGCATGAAGATCGGGATTTTTACCCTGCCGCTAGTAAATAATTACGGCGGAATTTTACAAGCTTACGCGCTAAGCCGCGTGCTAGTGGAGCTTGGGCATGAGCCGTGGCTCATAAACTTGCGCCTGCAAAGAAGTAAACTATCGATTGCGTATATTAAATTTTTAGTGGTATGCGCGCTTAAAAAGGAGCTTTGCGGCGCGAAATTTAATCCCTCTTACGAGCGCGATACTAGCGAGTTTGTAGCGGAAAATATCCCTTTAACCGCGCCTGTTTGCACGCCCGCGGATTTAAAAGCGCTGTGCGAGAAAGAACGCTTTGAAGCGGTGATTTTAGGAAGCGATCAGGTTTTTCGCCCTAGCTATTTTGCGGATTTTGCAGATTGCTTTAGCCTTGGATTTTTACCGCCTAACTGCACGCGGATCGCCTATGCTGCAAGCTTCGGCGGAGATAGGCTCTGTGGGCTTAAAAATCCCGCAGATTTAAAAGCTCACGCTGCAAATTTGGCTAAATTTAAAGCTATTTCGGTGCGCGAGCGCGATGGTGTAAAGCTTGCGCGCGAATGCTTTGGTGTAGATGCGCACTGGGTGCTAGATCCTACACTTTTGGCTAACAAAGAGATTTACGATAAATTTTTAAGCCATGTGCCGCAGCGCAAGGGCTTTGCCTATATCCTAGATCCATCGCCTCGCTCAGAAGCGGCGATAGAGCTATTAAAGAAGCAAAGCGGACTAGAGATAGATGAGGTAAACGACCGCGGCAACCGCATCGGCATAAAAGCATGGTTAAGCGCTATTGCGGGCGCGGAGTTTGTGCTAACCGACTCATTTCACGGCTGCGTATTTTCCATAATCTTTAATAAGCCGTTTTTTGTGCTCGTCAATGCTAGTCGCGGTGCGTCGCGCTTTAGCTCACTTTTGGGCTCGTTCGGGCTTGAAGATAGAGCTTTGCAAGATCCCAAAGACGCGCGGTTGGACGCGACTATCGATTGGGATGGCGTAAATGAGGCGTTGCGCCGTAAAAGAGAGGACTCGATGAAATTTTTAAAAACAAGTTTAGGCTCATAAAATGAAAATAGCTATGGTGATTTCTGCTTTAGGCAAGGGCGGTGCCGAGCGCGTGCTAAGCGTGCTGGCAAATTTTTTCTGCCGCGAGAATGAAGTCTGCGTGATAAAATTTGACGCAGATGAGCCGTTTTACACGCTGGATCATAAGATCGAACTTATTAGCTTGGATTTAGGAGTAGGCGATTTAGGAGTATTTGGCAATATAAAAAAGCGCTACGATAAAATTTTAGCCTTGCATGGGCTTCTAAAAAGTCGTAAATTTGACGTAGTAATCTCGTTTTTAGATAATACCAATGTCCTTACGCTTATCGCAAATCTTGGAGTTGGGCAGAAAATCATCGTCTCCGAACACACCAATCATCGTTTTTTAAAAAGTCCGATCTGGCGAGCGCTCAAGCGGATCTTTTATCCGCAAGCTGCAGGTCTTAGTGTGCTTAGTAAATTCGATCTGGATCATTACACATATGTGCAAAATCGCGTGATTATGCCTAATCCGATGTTTGAGATTAGCCATGCTAAAGATGCTCGCCCGCCTAAAGAAAATATCATCCTAGCAGCCGGCCGGCTTAATGTCTATAAGGGCTTTGATGTCCTTCTTAAGGCACTTGCGCTTATAGATTTCAATCTTTTAAAAGAGTGGAAAGTGGTGATCGCAGGCGACGGAGAGGAGCGAAAGAGCCTTGAGAGCCTAGCTGCGAAGCTGCGCTTAAACGTGCAGTTCATCGGCTTTGTGCGTGATATCGAGAGCTTATACGAGCGCGCTAAAATCGTAGTCGTAACCTCCAAGATGGAGGGCTTTTGCAATATTTTGATGGAGAGTATATTTTTCGGCACCGCTAGAATTTCTACGGATTGCATCGCAGGTCCTAGCGAGCTTATAAGCGACGGCGTAGATGGGTTTTTGTGCCCTGTAGGCGATAGCGCGAGCATCGCAAAAAAGCTTGAAATTCTAATGAGCGACGAAAAGCTGCGCGAGCGGCTCGTGCAAAACGCCTCCAAGCGCGAGGAGAGCTTTAAAATTGAAACGATCGGGCGACGCTGGCTGGATTTCATAGCCGCTACGATACACAGGGAGGAATAATGAGCGAAAATCCCCTAATCTCGGTCATCATCCCCGTTTATAATGTCAAAGAATTCCTGCGCGCTTGCATGGAGCGCATCACGGCGCAGACTTATACGAATTTAGAAATTTTGCTCGTAGATGATGGCTCAAATGACGGCAGCGAGGCGATTTGCGACGAATACGCTGCGCGTGATCCTCGTGTGCGCGTGCTGCATAAGCTAAACGGCGGGCAGGCTAGCGCGCGAAACGCCGCTTTAGATGTCGCTCGTGGAGAGTTTATCAGTTTCGTAGATAGCGACGATTTGATAAGCTTTGATTTGATTGAGACTCTTTTTCGCCTGACGCAGAAATTTTGCACCAAAATTGCTATGTGCGGCTACGCGGCATTTAGCGACGAGAGCGAAATAAATAATTTTAAGGCGGCTTTAAATTCTAAAGAGGTTAGGGATCCAGGAGGAGCTGCAAATTCGAATGCCAACGCAGGCGAATACAAAATATCGCCGCAAGAGCTTTTTAGACGCAGCTGCACGCAGGATCCGTATTTTAGCACCGCGGTTTGGCGCGCGCTGTTTGCTCGCGAAATTTTCGCTGCTTTGCGCTTTCCTGCGGGGCAGATCTATGAGGATGTGGCGATATTTTTTGATATTTTTAACGCTTCTATTACGGCGTGCACGGATGAAATTTTATATTTTTACCGCGTAAGGGCGGGCTCGACCGTAAACTCATTTGCGCGCAGGCATCTTGCGGTCATCGCTGCGGTGCGCCGCTATACTGAGGCGATCGCTGTGAATTATCCAAGCTTGGCGCGTGAGGCTAATTTCACTCGCTGCGAGTCCGCGCTGAATACGGCGTTTTTAATTATCAAATCGAGCTTTGACGCTGCAGGCTTGGATGGAGATGCAACTTCTCCTTCCGAGGCTAATACGTGCAGCTTGACAAACGAGGCAGATTTACGCGGTGCTGATAGTTTATCTTGCGCATGCGGTAAAAATTCCGCATTTAAAAATTCCGCCAAGCAAAATTATATGCGAAATTCTGAGCAGAATTCCGCGTCGCAAAGAAAGATCGCAGATCCCCGCTCTCCTTTAAGCGCTGCAGAAGCTGCGCAGCAGATCCGCTCACTGCACGCTTTGGTGCGCGAGCGGCTGGATTTTGGATTTTTCGCAACGCATGCAAGCCGCACGCAGACGCTGATGATGGTCTTATTTTACGCAAATCCCGCGCTTTTGCGGCTATTTTATAAAATTTATCGGAAGCTAAAATGAAAATTTTATTCGTCATCGCGGCTCTTAGAAACGGCGGCGCCGAGCGCGTGCTTCAGGTTTTGGCGAACCATTTTGCGCGCGCAAACGACGTTACGATCGCGATTTTGGAAAATGACGAGGGCAGGTATAAATTTAGCGAAAAGATAAAATTTTTGTATCTAAATGTTTATAAAAACGGCGGCAGGTTCGATAAATACAGAATTTTGCGCGAGTGTTTCAAGCGCGAACGCCCAAGCGTTATCATCAGCTTTATGGACTGGACGAACGTAGCGTGCGTGATCGCAAGCTTTGGGCTAGACATCCCGCTCATCGCGACCGAGCACAACGCGCACGATTATCTGCCAAACGGGCTTTTTAGCCACGTGCGCGATCTGTGCTATAAAAAAGCAGACGCGCTTACGGTGCTTACGCGCTCGGACTTTGAGTACTATTCGCGATTTGTCAAAAACTGCTTTATCGTGCACAACCCCTTTTTCGGCGAGATTTGCGATACCAATGGCGCTAAGCGAAATGTGATCTTAAGCGTCGGCAGGCTCGAGCCCGTAAAGGGGTATGAAATTTACTTTGACGCGCTAAGCAGGATCGATAAAAGCCTGCTTGCGAAGTGGGAAATTTTAATCGCGGGCGACGGCTCGCTGCGCGAAAGCTTGCGCGAGCTCGTGGCGCGACTCGGGCTTGAAGTGCGATTTTTAGGGCACAAGCAGGATGTGAGCGAGCTGTATAAAGAAGCCAAAATTTTTGTGCTCAGTTCGCTTAATGAAGGGCTTTCGAACGTGCTGATCGAGTCTGCATTTTACGGCTGCGCACGGCTTAGTAGCGACACGGCGGGCGCAAAAGAGCTCATAAAGAACGGCTTTAGCGGCATTTTGTTTAAATGCGGCGATGCGAATGAACTTGCGAGCAAGCTTGAAAATTTGATGCGCGATGAAACGCTGCAAAAGCGGCTCGTACAAAATGCAAATGAAAATTTAGACGATTTTTCGCAGGAGCGCATCGTTGAGCTCTGGCAGGGCTTGATCGATCGGTTTGCACGCAAATAGTAGTGCCGTTTATTACGTCGCCGCGGCGCGCAGGGATTAAATTTAAACTTCGGTGTGCTAAGATAGGTTCTTGCGCCCAAGCGGAGCGGCGCGTTTAAATTTGCCATATCGCGCGATGAAATTTAGCCGCTTAGAGCGACGAAAATGCGCTAAATTTAAACAGATTGCGCGGCGCATGCTCGCATAAAAAGGCGCGAGCAAAGCTTAAATTTATGGCGCGGCAGCGATATTTAAAAGGTAAAGGGATGAAGAAATTAAGCGTTTTTATATATTCGATGGCAGGAGGCGGCGCCGAACGCGTCGTAAGTAACCTCTTAGGCGAGCTTACGGCGCGCTACGAAGTTCATCTAGTGCTGATGAATGAGAGAATTTCTTATGAAATTCCAAACGGCGTGAAGATCCATTTCATCGAAAAATCAGCCCCCTTTGAAAACGGGCTGCTGAAGCTTGCAAAGCTGCCGTTTTTGGCGCTGCGCTACAAAAAGCTATGCGAGCGCTTAGGCATT
>ERZ773063.1989-NODE-1989-length-11460-cov-18.833056_pt1 | contig 11460 bp, 7 predicted proteins | sample MGYA00580625_ERZ773063 | MGnify/ENA primary metagenome ERZ773063 (study PRJEB29015, sample SAMEA2738022) | human oral metagenome | biome: human oral; feature: human-associated habitat; material: dental | place: China | collected 2042 ...
GCTGCATTTTTACATTCCAATCATAGAGCCACGCAGCAACATAGATCATAACGCAGATTACAATCATGGCTGCATACCATACGATGTAGCGCATGGCAGCGTGGCTTCTTTTCATGTCGCGCAGGTAGTTCTTGCCCTTTTTGAGCCACTGTGAGATTTTGAGCATTACTTACCTCCCTCCGAGCGCCCACGTCAAGATGGACGCAAAGATACCAACGATGGTCGTTGACATTCCGATTGTCCAGCACACATCATGCTTGAACTCGTCCAGACGGTGATGCGCGGACTTTGTGCTCTCCTCGAGGCGGGCGATGCGCTCGTTGATCGCATAGAGCTGATCGCGCCCCATCGGCAAGTTTTCTGCAAGTGCCTGTATCTGCCCTTTGATGCCCTCGAGTTCGGAGAGGATTTCGTTTCTTGCCATGCCTGCCTCCTAAAACCTCACCTGATACATCAGGACTCCCGCAGCATCTGCCGCGAAGTCTCTCCCGTCCCAGTGACCATCGGACCACTCTTTGAGTGCGCCGATGGAAAGCGTTGTTATTGCCGCCCAGATGTGATTCATACCGCAGTTACGCTGCAGCTGATCACAAATAGCGTAGCTAAGTCCCGCATGAGCAAAACGATCAATACCAACACTGTCAACAAGGCGATGCTGTGCCAATGCGGCGGGTGAGGTTGCGCATATAACACCGGCGATCATAACGGCAAGTAGTTTCTTCATTTGGTTCCCCTTTCCGTGCACAGAAAAAGCCGCCATACGTTATGACGGCTATTCTGCGCTCATATTCATCCAGTGGTGTGCTCGACAAGGTACGCGGCTACGTCCTCACGGTAGACCTCGGGGACGACCTTCTGATCGTCCTTCTTGTCCTCCTCGGAGATTGCCCACGTTCCGCGACGTACGAGATAGGCGTAGACGGGAATCATATATGGCCACTTTTTCATTTTCCTTCACCTCCCTTCAGTGCAGAAAGTTCGGCTTCCAGTGCCGCGATGAGCTCCCCCTGTGCGACGAGGCGGGCTTCCTGCGCTGCCATTGCCTCGAATGCGGCGAGACGTTCCTCGTCGACGGGTGGCTCTTGCGGCTCTGCTTCAACAGGCGGAGCAGGAGGCGCGGAGACGGGCTTGCCCGTCTTTGGATCCCGGATGTAGCCCGTGCCGTTGTCGCCCATTCCGCGATTGCCGATGTAGTGCTGGTAGTCCTCATCGGAGATGGGGATGTAGCCGTCGTTGATATATGCCTGACGCTCCTCATCGGTTGTGTAGTGTACGCCAGACAATACCGTTGCCATACGCATACCTCGTGCATCAAATTTGGATAATTGTTCGTTCATCTATAACGTCTCCTTCTATACGCCGATTACCAACCAGCGCACCCAATACATCTTCCCCGTAACAAAATAGTTGTTTGCAATTGAAATTTTATTTTCGTATACAATCGTTGTTACAGATGGCTTCTCAGAAGCCCAATCCGCGTTAGTTTTTCCACCTTTGATCTCTACATTAGCCCCGGAAAAAAACACGAGTTTCACAGCAAGCGGGAGCGTAGACTCTACGGCTTGCGACCCATCATAGCTGATATTCCCGGGCACTTCCCCCCACAAGATTTTCAAATCGCCGAAAAGGCGACCGAGGCATAAATATCCGTTCTTTTCGATGACATAGCGCACACCAAACACAGAAAACGTGTTTTTTACCATTTCTTGAAACCTACTTTTCACCCACCCGACCGTTGCGGGCTGCGCGTCATTCTCCGTCTCGCCACCGAGCACTTCCACTGCCTTGACAAAGATTTTTTTAATATACGCCGCCCCCCAGTGCTTCCTTGATTTCCCGATGCTTCCTTCCCCGTCCTTGCGTGGGACAAAATTTCTTGTTGCCATATGGCACACTCCTTTCCATTATAGCGGCATGATGTCGCCGTCTTCGTCCAGTTCATAAAGGAGGCTCGAAGTAGGTGATTCCCTTGGCATAAGGTCGCCGTCTTCGTCGTACTCAAATGTCCGAATCCCGAGGTTCGCCTCCACCTCAGAGGCTGCCCGCCATGCGCCCGCTGCATACCGCTCGGCGTACTCCTCGCTCTGCTTAGCATTGCGGGCACTCTCACGCGTCGACTGCTCCATGCGTCCTGTCTCCGCACGCGCTCCGTCAATATGACGCTGCATATTCGCAACGTTCTCCTCCATACGCCGCACATTGGTTTCGGAGGCTGCTGCCCGCACGCGCCTATCCTCTGCGGTCGTTGCGTGCTGTTGGGCTGTGTTGGCTGACCCTGCGGCTGCAGCGGCGGAGGAAGCGGCTGCGTTCTTAGCATCGTTTGCCTGCTGTGCCGACTGTGCGGCAGAGCCCGCAGAGCTCTTCGCCTCCGACACGTAGTTTTGGAGGTCGGTGAGACGCTGCTCCGGTGTCCTTGGGTCACCCGCCGCAACGCGAACCGTGCGACTGAGAATTTCCTCGTGTTCCTGCAGGATCGCGGTTGCCTTATCTGACATTGCCTCAATACTCGGCAGCGGATACTTCGCGCCGAGATTCGTGAGCTGATTGATCGGGGTCTTTCGGTAGATCGTGATTGTCTTGTCATTCGGTAGCTTTGGAGGCTGTACGTGAGCGGCGGGGGCTTGCCCGGGCGCATAGCCCGGGTAGTGCACAGTCTTTGCCGGCACATCCACAAAGTAATCCCGCGAGAGCTCCGTTGTCCTTTCCGTCGCCGTATCATAGATGGCAACGCGAATATTATCCGCGCCCGAGACGGCAAATGAAAACGGGAACACTGTTGTATTCCCGTCTCCGCGATAAGTCACTGAGGGTGTGATATCTCCAATCATGCACATTCTCCTTTCTTACGTTACCGTGCGTCGCGCGTACGGCTTTTCTTCTTTGGTTTCTTCGGCTTTTCGGGAACTTCACGCGGGCGCAGCTTTTTGTCAAACAGCACCGCACGCAGGACATTACGGATATCGGGGTCATAGTAGTTGTCCGTTTCCATCATGTCCTCGACATACAGCGCAATGGAGAAGAGCCCATCACTCACCGTATTTGTTACCCCGTGACGTGTCGCCGTGAGCGTACTGACCGTTTGTGCGGCGGACTTTGCAATATCGAGATACCCGACTTCTTTCTTGGGCTTCCGATACTTCTTATCCTCCTCATACCGCTTGCGCTGTTGCTTCGTCATTTTCTTAACGCGGGCGCGTTCCTTCTCCTCTTCCTCCTCCCGCTTGAGATCGTCCTCCCCTTTTTTCATAATGAGGTTCCATGTCGCCAGTGCCTGTTTCCCACCGCGTGATGCAAGCGCACCAAACTCAAAGGTTCGACCATACGTTGTGCCGTCGAAGATTTGATCCAATGCAAAACCGGCAAAATCGCGTACCCCCGGGAACATTCCTGTTGCCGTGGACAATGTATTTTTCATTACGATCTTCATCCAACGGTCTTCCCACGGGATTTCCACCTTGATGGTTTCCCCCGTCTTAGGGTCTTTCACCTTCCGATACTTGTCCTTATCGTCGTCGCCTTCCAGACCAAGCGCGGCTTTCCCGAGCCCGCCGAGGACACCGACAAGAACGATGCGGAAGAGGATGGTACGGGCAAGAGGCATCCAAACGTGAATATGCTTGTATCCCGTCTTGCTGTATTTGCCTCTGTAATGCGCTTCAAGAGCGGCGTTGTACTGGGTGTTGAAGAAGGAGAGGAACGACGTGAACAGCTTGAACAGCTCGCTGCGTGTACGCTGTGCGCCGGGGAGGTCTTTCGTCTGCCCCGAGCCGAACGTATCCCGCACCGCCGCGTCGCCCGCCTGCACTGCACGCGTTTCAGCCTCCTGTATGCGCGCGCGTTCATCGTAGACAGGAAGCTCGCTCGCACGTTCCAGTGCAAGCCCGGCCTGTGCAAACTCCTTTTCCTTTTCGCGAATGCGCTCCTGCAATGACGGGTCAACAAGCTCCTCCATCTCACGGCGCAGGTCGTATATCTCTGCACGCAGCGCGTACACACGATCCTGTGCCTCTTTGTAGGTGCGCTTATTCGCCTCATTCTCCTCGTTGATCTGTGCCAGAGCCTTTGGGAACGCCTCTTTATACACCTTGTTCCACAGCGGGACAGAGAACAACTGATCGGTAAAGCTGATACCGTAGTAGGCATTGTCCCGCAAAAACTCAAGAGGTGCATACGTCGGGTCAAAGATATGCGGGTCGCGGCGTATATCACGCTCCATGTTGCTGATACGATCCGCCATAAAGGCAGATTTCTTTGCCATATCGCGCAGGGCTTTCGGCCCCTTGCCAAAAATAGGAAGCCCTTCAAAATAAGCCGCTAACGTTTTTCGAATGCCGATCTTATCCATATTGAGAAGAGTGTTTGTCAACGTGTTCTCCAAACACGGCCATAGCCGCCAGCCCATAATCGCCATCGTAGAGTTACGGCGAAGCCCGCCAATAATGCGGTTGATGCCCATTGCCGCAGAATCAGATGCCTCCACAGGAACCGCCCACACATCAACCGCCCACTGTTTCAGGTAGTTATAGATCGGCCGTCCATAGGTGGACGAAACATACGCCTCAAACTCCTTGTCATTGATGATGCGGTACACATCACGCGCCGCAATGCGGAACGCAATGTTATGTGACGCATTGAAGATATGGTCTTTTAGCACGTCGAATTTCAACAGTACAGGTGCAACAACATCCCCTTTGGAACGCTCTTTCACATGGCTGCGCTTTGTGCCGAACACCTGCGCCCCCGTCATGCGCCCCTTGACATCTTCTTCGGTCTGCTTGTCGTTGACCTTAGACGCTTTCTTCGGGTTGTATCGCAGAGGATAGTACCCGCCCTGCAGCGTGATCTCCTTTCTGTCTGCTGTCTCAATGGTAAATGCGGATGCAGGGACTTTGCCGATGTGTGCGCCGTTAAGCCGCTCTTCGACACGTGCGCTCTCTTCCCAGAACGTATCCAGGAGATTCCAAACCTCCTGCACGACCTTCCAATCCTTCTCTGTCATGTTCTCCTTGAGTGTGCGCATGACATCCAGCCTTTGACCGATATCATCCATCACGCGCTTGCGGTTGGTCTCCGTCCCCCAGTTGAAGGCGAGGCAAAAGACCTCCTCTTTTGAGAGCATATCGCCGTAGGCGTTGATGTTCTTCTTGCTCCACTTCATCTTTTCGCTTTTGGAATAGACGGAGAAGATTTTTTCAAGCGCAGCCCTCTTTTCCTCAAGCAGTTCGGATTCCTTCATCTGTGCGCGGTCGTATGTGCCATAGATATAGCGATGCGCTTTATCGCCCATCAGCCGAAGGATAAGCTCCGGCTTTGTCAGTTCTATATTCCCCTCTTGCGCTGCCTTTGCTACAACCTCACCGAGGAGCGGGATTCTCGCAAGCAGTTCACTGTATCCCATCCCACCGACATCATCCGAGACAGGGTGTTCGACAACGCCCGAGGGCTTCAGAACGGTATCATCCGTGAATATTTCTGTGAGAATATCATCCTTTGTTTTCCCCTGCATGCTCTTTGTGAGCATTTCGTTGCGGTTACGGCCGACGCTATAAAGGACATTCATCGCATTGACGATATCCGCGAAGTCGTCCAGCTGCATATCCTTGTACTTCTTCTTTTCCTCCGTGATGAGGTCAAGCAGATCGGACGGGTCACAGGCATCAATATCGTTATTATCCTTGTACTGCGCGAAGAGGTCGGAGAGCTTCGTGCAATCGACAGGCTTTTCCGCGTCGTTTGCTTTCAGCCCGAGGAGATAGCCGATGTGATTCAGCCAGTACTGCTCATCCGCCGCAAGGCGTACCGTACGCGCACTGAGTTTCCGCTTCACATTGGCAAGCAACTGATTCAGCCGTTTTTCGTTCTCCTCGGCAGCATAGGCGCACGCCGCCGCAAACGCCTGTTGCTCCTTGAGTTCAAGTACCTCCGACCATTTCCCCGCCGTCGCCGCCTTATTGAGTGCACGGGCGTATTGACGCTCCTTGCGGCGGAAAAAGCGCGGGTTGCAGGATTCACTGATCGTGCGCTCCCGTAAATACATCCGCGCCTGTTCCCGCAGGAATTTCTCATGCGCATAGGCAGAGCGTTCATATTCTTTGCGCGTCTGCTCCTTTGTCCCGCGTCGCGTATCGGATTCCTTCCTCTCCGCATCCTCCGCAGCTTTTTTCTTGACCTCCTTGGGCGCATTGCCACTAAGGACACGCATCATGCGCTCCTTGCGCCGCAGCGCGGCGGATTCGATGGCAAGCCGTCTGTGATATGCCTTCGGGGTCTGCATCGCACGCGCCACGTTTTCATCCGACAGATGTGCCTGCATGATCTGCTCGTCAAGATTACGGGCATATTCGTCCACATGCGCTTGAAGCTCTTCTTCGAGCGTCTTGCGCTTTCCTCGTGCCTTCTTATAGGCGGCGTAAGACGGGAACCAGTTCATGACAACAGCGGTATCACCGCCCTCCCGCATCGCATACTCCGCGAGATAGACAGGATCGTTTTCAAGCTCTGCCCGCTTGCGTTCGCGCTCTGCCTCTACCTTTTGGTTGAACTCTTCCCTTGTCTCTTTTTCGAGGTCTTTCATGACACGTTTACGAAGGATGTCCTCTGCCTCTTCCTGCGCCTCCTGCGTCCAACGTTGGTAAAGCTCTGCCTCCGTCTCCCCAAGGAGGGATTCAATGCTCTCTTTGCCAAGCAACTCCTCCATCGGGCGGAAACGCGCGTCAAGCTGCGCCGCCTTGATTTCCTCCTCCGTCGCAATCATACGCGCCATGACTGCCTGTACCTCTGCCGACGGCATTGCGCCCACGTTCTTTGCGAGATTGTAGATTTTACGCAGGAACGCCTTAAACCGTCGGAATACGCCCCTCATCGCCGCAGACGGGGCTTTCCCTTCGGCAAGGTACATCTCAAAGCCACGGGCAAACCGCTCCTGCCTCCACCGCTCCATCGCGGCTTTCTCTGCGATAACGTCGCCCGACTTCTTTGCCGCAAGGATCGCGTTCTCGTGGTCGCGGAACTCATCGGCGAAATCCGTATCTGCATACTCATCCGCCGCGCCCTCGTGCCACTCTGCCCACGCATTGACCGTCTCAAGGTCTTTCACAGACGCTTCGTCAATCTTCGCGAGCTCGTCCAAATCCATCAGGAACATATGCCCCATCTCGTGCATGAATGTCGATTCATCCGCACTCTCAAAGAGCGTAATGATGCGTTTGCCGTCCTCCTTGGAGATTTCCCCCTTCACCTCTTGACGGAGCATCTGGTTGAACTTCTCGATGATCTGGATTGCCTTGTCGTCGAAAATGACGAATCCACGCCCACTCTGCTCATCGTGATAGGTAATGCCTTTGATTCCATACCGATTCAGAAGTTCAGATGCTTCCTGCTGTCCATCAACAAGATCACTGATCGTGCCGTAGATGTTCATTCCATCCGATTCAGACAACGTCCCCATGATCTCCGCAACGACTTTTGCTTTGCCAAGGCGACGCACATCCCCCCAGTTTTCAAGTTGCTCAAGTGTCAGTCCGTGGACAAGTTTTTCCAAACTCTTACGCACTTTTGCCGGCTGTGCGTCATACGTCTTCTGTTCGTCAATCAGAACATCGTTATCGGGGATATCCACATGATAGAGTTTACCCCCGTAACTACTTGCAGCTTCGCGCTTCTCTGCCAAGTACAGCCCCCAGCCATGTGCCTGTGCGCCCTCGCCTGTGCCGATTGCAGAAAGCAGGAACTCTACAAAGTCATGCGGCGTGCCGTGCCATGCAGACTGATAGAACCCTGGATTCTCCTTTTTCAGCTTGCCTAAAGCTGTCTCATCTGGTATACTGAGTTTACTAAAGGACTGTTTCGTTAGTGGAGCATTATGACTCCCGGCCGCGCCCGTTCGGGTCGCGACCCAGCGTGCAGTCCTATTTTTATGCACATAGAGCAGGTGCTTGTCGTTCAAGCGGTCGATATACCATGCGTCATTGGGTTGTCCGGACGGTGTTTCACGTCCATACGCACTAGCAATCTTATTGAACCCCTTGCTCGTATTCAGAACGAACGGAATCATGACTGTTGCGCCATTGATCTCCATATCGACAACGACAATTCTCTTCTGCGTGTCCTCAACACCCGTTTTCGTGTCGATTGCCCGTAACACAAAAAGGGGATCGGCTATTTTTTTCGGCAGTTGGAGTAAATCCTTCCGTGTAAAATGATGCTTATCGACAAGTTTTTGCAGAATGTTACTGTCAATCGCAACGTCCAGGCTGCTGTCCGCACCAATCAAATCAAAGACCAGCGGACTGCGCATCATAACATTATTACGCAATGCCAACTTTCCCGCAAAGAAATCATCGACCTTCTGTTTCCATGCAAGCATATCTTCTTTTAGGCGGCGTGCGGAACTGCTCTGTGCGAATCCGTCGCGCATATCCTTCCCGCCATAGCGCAGTGCGAACCTATCCTTGAAGTAATCCATCGCGGTATAGTTCTCGTTGCCATTCTGCGTGCGCATGGCTTTGGCAAAGATATCCGCGTGATGAGCAAAGAGGAGCGCATTCATACGAGCAACCTTTGTCTGCTTGTCCTCCTTCTGCTTATCCTCCTTCTGTTTGGCACCGACATTTTCCAGCAGCTCTACAATCTGACGATAGACAGAATACGCCTCTGGAGACAGCCCCGCAGAGCCTTTGACTTCAAACGCATCAACCTTCATCATGCGGTCTTTGATGTTCTCAAGCGTCTTGATGTAGCCGTTCAGTTCATCCAGTTCGCCGCGTGCGCCGTCCATCGCCTCCGCTGCTTCGCGCGTGGTCGGGGTCCATCCCTCCACCTCGGGCGCAGATGCATCGCCGACGGTGAGCAGATACGCAAGGTCACGCAGCTGTTCCTTGTTCGGTGCCTTGCCATTTTCCTTGTAATACGCCTGATACCACGGTGCATTGTTGGAGACAAAAACCCCGCGCCCGTCCTCGCCAATCGGCAGGATGTCAACGCCCTGTTTCATCCCCTTTGAGAGCGCGTCAATTGCAGGCTTTAGGATCTCATCCCGCGTCGCCGTAAACTCGTTATAGAGCGACCTCCATCCCGCAGCAGGGTTATCGGGATTCTGTGAGATGACCGCTTTTGCCATCTCCCGCTCCCCATCCATGCGTGCTTTTTCCTGTGCGTCAAGGTGATCGGCAGGCTTCGGGAAATACTCGTTTGCGACGTTGTTGATAACATCCGTCCGTGCCTTGATTGCACTCTTCTGTGCGCCCTCCAACGCATCCGACAGTGCCTTTGCATTCTCTTTCATACGGGCGATGGAATCCGTCTCAGGGGTAAAAGAGACCGATTCCAGAAGCTGCGGTGAGGCGGCAGATTGCGCATACCGCTCTGCGGGCACAAAGAGATGCCCGCCTGACTGTATTGTCTTTTCCAGTTCCTCGTCACGGATTCCGGCGGTCTTTGCCACCTCCTTGAGGTCGGCAAGACCGTTTTCCTTTTTCATCGCCATTTCGGTATCAATGTAGGCGTTCTCAAACCCTGTACCATGTACCTGTGTGCGGATGATCTTCTGCTGCACATCGGGGGCTGTCTGCTTCAGTTTTGCACTGGATGCCACTTGTTGGAGACGGTCAAGCATGACTGTCCCCGTCATCGTTCTCTGTGCCGCGACCTGCTCCTGCATCTTCTCCGAGGAGAGCCGCCGTGCATGACGCACGCTGCCGATCGACGCGCCGCCCATCGTGGACATCATGCCAAAGCCAAGCCCCGCAGGAAACGCCTCAACGCTCGATACAATAGCATTCGCCGCCATGTCACCAATACTGTATACCTTGTCCGCTGCACGTCCGTCAGAGGCACTCACAATGCGGTTGTGGATGAGATCATCAGAGAGAGACTGCGCCCCCTCTTCGAGCGATTCCGTTGCGGCAATTTTGAGTGTGTCCTTCACCTGCGACTTTGCAAAGGCAGTGACGGATTCACGCTTTGCCACATCATACTTCGCTGCATCGACAACCCCCTTGATTGCCGTCTCTGCATAGCCACCCTTGCCAAGAGCGGCAACACCACGAGTGAGAGGCTTTGCCGCAATGCCGAAGTTCGCCATCTCAATGCCTGCATTCGCCGCACCGCCAAGTGCCGCATAAAGCCGCCTGTCATTGTCCGTGAGAAGCGGATTGCCGTCCTTGTCCTTCATCTCGCCATATTCGGCGTAGCGTGCCCCCGTCTCAGGTCGGCGCATTCCCTCGAACATACCGACACGCATACCTGCACCCATGCCGGCTTTAACAAGTTGCCGCTGCGATGCCCGCATAATCACAGAGCGGACAAAGCCTGTGGTAAAGCCCGCACCCGCACCAACTGCCCCGCCGAGGAGTGTACCGCCGCCGGGCTCAATGCCAGTGCCAAGTGCCGCACCCATCGCAGCAGCCGCCTCCGCCGTAATGAGCCCATCCCGCACACCGACACGTATAGATTCCAGCATCTCCGGACCCGACGATGCCATGCCGCCAACAATCGCCGCAAGAGGATCGTCAAGGAAAGACGGCTTTTTCTTTTCATCCTCCTCCATCATCTGCGCAAGATCAGCGGCACGCTGACGGTCATTGTCATCGGCGGCACCGGTCATGATCTTATATTGCAGATTGTCATATTCGAGCTTCTTATTGCCATGCGCAAGAAAATGCGTGAACGTCTCCACGATGCCATGTGTCTGACGTACGGATTCAATGTCATGCAGAGCAAGAGCCGCATCGCGCGGACTCATCTTTGCAACGTCCCGCAGTTCAGGGAATTCCTGCCAGACCGCCTCCATGGAGAAATCCCCCTGCATGAGGTTCTTCTTCATGTTTGCGTAGTCATTGATACGGAGTGCCTGTTTGAATGCAACATCATCGTCCATGAAAGCATCAACCGAGATCCCCGTATTCGCCTCGATCTCACGCGCCTTACGGAGCTTGTCCTCATCCGTCATAAAGTAATTGACGAATGTCTCCGTACTGCGCAGGTCTTGTGCGAACGCACTTCCCTCCTGCGCACTCTGCTCGATTTTCGACCCGATGTAGGAGCGAATCGGGCGTGTTGCATGGTCGGCAACAACACGCACGGGGGAAAGAGCGAAATCCACTCCTGTACCACGGAGATCACGAGAAGCCTCTTGCACTTCCGGAGTTGGAAGATACATCCCGTACTTGTCCCGAGACGCACGCTGCGCTTCGCGAAACTCTTCATAGGCATTGACAACTCTTGTACCCGTAGCGATTGTAGAGTTTGCCAGATCGCGCCCCGTATCAACGACCGCGTCCGCCATCGTTCCTTCGGCGAGCCGCTCATACCACGGCTTTGCATCCCATGCCGCTTGATTCTGTGCCTGAGCTTCCTGCGCCTCATGCGCCTGATTCAACTCCTCTGCGCGTGCACGCATCCGATCCACATCAAACGCCATAATCAGCCCTCCTCGTCAATAATTCCTTGAAAATTGTCATC
>ERZ773063.1990-NODE-1990-length-11446-cov-9.556229_pt1 | contig 11446 bp, 10 predicted proteins | sample MGYA00580625_ERZ773063 | MGnify/ENA primary metagenome ERZ773063 (study PRJEB29015, sample SAMEA2738022) | human oral metagenome | biome: human oral; feature: human-associated habitat; material: dental | place: China | collected 2042 ...
ACCGGCTCGGCGTCTCCCCGGCCACGATCCGCAACGACATGGCCGCCCTGGAGGACGAGGGCTACATCCACCAGCCGCACACGAGCGCCGGACGCGTCCCCACAGAGAAGGGCTACCGGCTCTTCGTCGACGAGGTCGCCCGCGTCAAGCCCCTGTCCGGCCCCGAGCGCCGCGCCATCACCGCCCTGCTGTCGGGCGCCGTCGACCTGGAGCAGGTCGTGGCCCGCACCGTGCGGGCGCTCGCCCAGCTCACCGGCCAGCTCGCCGTCGTGGAGTACCCCAGCCTGCGGCGCACGGCCCTGCGCCACCTCGAGCTCGTCGCCCTGGGACCCGTGCGCGTGCTGCTGGTCATCATCACCGACACCGGGCGCGTCGAGCAGCGCACGGTCTCCATGCCGGCGGGGCGCGTGGTCGACCCGCTGGTCCTGGAGTCCCTGCGCACCCGAGTCAACACCGCCCTGGCCGGCCGCATCGCCGCTGACGTCGTCCCCATCCTGACCTCGCTGGCCGAGCGCGCTCCCGAGGAGGAGCGGCTCCTGCTGACCGCCGTGGCCGACGAGCTCATCGAAGCGCTGCGCCCGGACGGCGAGGAGCGCATCGTCGTGGCCGGCACCGCCAACCTGGCCCGCTCCACCCTCGACTTCTCCTCGCTCGGCCCGCTGCTGGACGCCGTCGAGGAGCAGGTGGTGCTGCTGCGACTTTTCGCGGAGGACGCCGCCTGCGGGCTGTCGCGGTCGCGGGCGAATGCGGGCATGCGCGTGTCCATCGGCAGCGAGAACCACGACGACGCGCTGGCCGAGGCCTCGGTCGTGACCGCCTCCTACGGGGCGGGGGCCGGGGACGTCGTCGCGCACCTGGGCGTGATCGGCCCCACCCGCATGGACTACCCGGCCGCCATGGCGGCAGTGCGGGCCGTGGCCCGCTACCTGTCACGGTTCCTGACCGACACCGACGACGCAGCCCCATGAGCCGCGTCCCGGAGCGCTACCCGTACCAGCCCCTGGCCGTGGCGCCCGCCCCGGCCGGAGACCGACCGGCACCTGTTCCACCACCGACCAGAGAGCACGACCAAGCGTGAGCGACTACTACGAGGTCCTCGGCGTGAGCCGCCAGGCCACCACCGACGAGATCAAGCGCGCCTACAAGAAGAAGGCCCGCAAGCTGCACCCCGATGTGGCCGGCCCCGGCCACGAGGACGAGTTCAAGGCCGTCAACGCCGCCTACGAGGTCCTCTCGGACTCCGACAAGCGTCAGATGTACGACCTCGGCGGGGAGGACGCCGTGTTCGGGGGCGGCGGCTTCGGGCCGGGGGGCTTCACCGCCTCGGACCTGGGCGGCTTCGGGGACTTCCTCCAGCAGGCATTCTTCGGCGGTGGCGCCTCGCGCGGCCCGGCCTCGCGGGCGCGGCGGGGCCAGGACTCCCTCGTGGCCCTCGACGTGGACCTGGCCGACGTGGCCTTCGGAGCCACCAAGACCCTGCCCGTCGACACCTATGTCACCTGTGAGACCTGCGGCGGCACTTGCTGCGCCGAGGGCACCAGGCCCGTGACCTGCCCGGAGTGCAACGGTCAGGGCTCCGTCCAGCACGTGCAGCGCTCCTTCCTGGGCAATGTCGTGACCTCCTCGCCGTGCCCCCGCTGCCGGGGGTTCGGCACCGTCATCGCCTCCCCGTGCCGTGACTGCGACGGCGAGGGCCGCAAGCGCGTGCGCACCACCATCGACGTCAATGTTCCGGCGGGGGTGTCCACGGGCACCCGCATCCGCATGTCCGGGCGCGGCGAGGCCGGTCCGGCCGGCGGGCCCAACGGCGACCTGTACGTCGAGATCCACGAGACGCGCGACGAGGCCCTCTCCCGCAGCGGCGACGACCTGTACACCGAGCTGCGCGTGCCCATGACCGCGGCGGCGCTGGGGGCGAGCTTCCCGCTGTCCACCCTGGACGGCGAGCGCACCGTGTCGGTCAAGCCGGGCACCCAGAACGGGGACGAGGTGGTCCTCTCGGGCCTGGGCGTCGGGCGCCTGCGCCGTTCCGGCCGCGGCGACCTGCACGTGCAGATCGTCGTCGAGACGCCCACCAGGCTCGATGACCGTCAGCGCCAGCTGCTGGGCGAGCTCGCCTCCCTGCGCGGCGAGGACGGCTACGCGCCCGCCCGGGAGGAGTCCCTGCTGGGCAAGCTCAAGGGCAAGTCCAGGCGCCGCTGAGGGCGCGGGGGAGCGGAGGGGTCAGGCCCCTACGGCGCCGCCCTCGGGCCAGTAGTGGGAGTCGGGGGTCGGCCGCGGCCCGAAGATCGCCTGGCCCACGCGCACGCAGGTCGAGCCGCCCTCGATGGCGAGCTCGAAGTCCCCGCTCATACCCATGGACAGCTGCCCGTCGCCGACCGTGCCGGCCTGGAGCCCGGCGTCGCGCAGGTCGCGCATGGTCCGGAAGCACTCGCGGATGCGCGCCCGGTCCTCGGTGTGGGCGGCCAGCGTCATGAGCCCGCGAACCCGCAGCGAGGAGTAGGCGGGCAGGGCCTGAAGGAAGGCTGGCACATCGGCGGGCTCGAGCCCGAACTTGGAGGCCTCGCCCGAGGAGTTGACCTGCACGTAGACGTCCAGGCCCCGCCCCGCCGCCTGCAGGCGCCGGTCGAGGGCCTCGGCCACGCGCAGGGAGTCCAGGGCCTGGAACTCGTCGGCGAAGGCGGCCACGTCCTTCGCCTTGTTGGTCTGCAGGTGCCCGATGACGGCCCAGTGGATGCCCAGGTCCGCCAGGGCCGCGGCCTTGCGCTTGGCCTCCTGGACCTTGTTCTCACCCATCTGGGTGATGCCGGCGGCGTGGGCGGTGCGCAGCCGCTCCTCGGGGACGGTCTTGGACACGGGCAGCAGGCGGATCCCGGCGGCGTCGCGCCCGGCGCGCTCGGCGGCGGAGGCGAGCCGGGCGCGCACGGCCGCCAGGTTGTGGCGGAAGTCCTCCACGGTGACGGCGGTGGTGAACCCGGGTGCGGGCTCGGACGGCGCGGGGGAGGGGGTCCGGTCGGGAAGCGGCTGCGGCTCGGTCATGCCCTCGACGCTAGCACCGGCGCGCCGGCGACCGTACCGGTTTCTACCGGTTCCGCCTCGGCCATAGGCTGACCGGGTGAGCGCCCCCGTCTTCATCCTGACTCCCGACACGCTTGAGCCCGCCGGCGGCGCGGACGCGGCCCGCCCCGGCGAGACGCTGACCCTGACAGGCCCCGAGGCCCGCCACGCCGTGACGGTGCGACGGCTGCGGGCCGGGGAGCGGGTGGACCTGGTCGACGGCGCCGGGACGCGGCTGGTGTGCGAGGCGGCGGCCGCGGTTGGCGAGGCCGGGCACAGGGACCGCCTGGCGGTGCGGGTGATCGAGCGCATTGCCGAGACGCCGCCGCCACTGCGCCTGACCCTGGTGCAGGCCCTGGCCAAGGGGGGCCGCGACGAGCAGGCCGTCCAGACCGCCACCGAGGTCGGGGTCGAGACGGTAGTGCCCTGGCAGGCGGAGCGGTGCGTGCCGGTGTGGAGGGGCCCGAAGGCCGCCAAGGGGCGGGCCCGGTGGCAGGCGACCGCCCGCGAGGCCGCCAAGCAGGCCCGGCGCGCCCGGGTGCCGCGGGTCGAGTCGGACCGCTCCACGCGCGAGCTCGCCGCCTGGGTGCGCGGGGTGACGGACGCCGGGGGAGCGGTGCTCGTCCTCCACGAGGAGGCGGGGACCCCCATTGGCGCGGCGGCCCTGCCGGAGCCGGGCGGCGGGATGTCGCCGGTCCTCGCCGTCGTCGTCGGCCCCGAGGGCGGCATCGGCGAGGAGGAGGTGGCGGCCCTGGAGGGGGCCGGGGCGAGGGCGGTGCGGCTGGGGCCGCACGTCATGCGCACGGCCAGCGCCGGACCGGTCGCGCTGGCCCTCCTCGCCGAGCGGGCGGGGCTGTGGGGCTGAGGGCGACGGCTCGGCCCGAGGGGATTTCTAGCATGGCGCTCGTGAACACCGATCTCATGAGCAACGACCTGAACTTCTACGCCCTGGTGTCCGGGCCGGTCCCCAGCCCCTTCCGGAACCGGCGCGGCAGGCGCTCCCTCCTGGACGTGCTCCTCCGGCGGCGGCGCGACAGCGGCCTCCCCCTGGACATGGTGCCCCTGAGCGTCGTCGACCTCGGGGTGCTGCACGTGCCCTCCGGGCGCCTCGAGGCCTGCGACCCCTTCGTCACCCTTGGCCGCGACATCGTCTTCGCCGTCGAGCCGGGCGACTACCCGGTCAAGGCCACCGTCGCCGACATCTCCAAGGAGCACGACGGCTCCCATGAGCGCAATGCGTACCTGTCCCTCGTGCTGGCCGACGGCGAGCTGGCCGCCGTCGAACCGGCGCGGCGGGCCATGGGCCGGGAGGGGGCCGTGTGCGTGGACGCGGGCACGGTCGCCTTCGTCGATCGCGTGGCCGCCGTCGCCATGTCGGCCCTGGCCGACGGCGCCAACCTCTACGACGAGTTCGAGCCCGAGCCCTGGTGCGGCCCCCTGGACTCGCCCGATCACTACCGGGAGGGGATGGCCAATATCGTCATGCCCCTGGACGGGGCGGGGGAGAACATCATCATGGCGTCGTCCGGCTGGGGCGACGGCGTCTACCCGGTCATGCTCACCCGCGGCGCCGACGGCGCCCCGCTGGGCCTGCACATCGACCTGGGGGTGGTGGGCGGGTTCGCCAGCGAGGACGAGGAGGACGACGAGGACGAGTGAGGCCCGCCGGGCTCAGTCGTCGAAGTCGAAGTCCTCGGCGTCGGCCTCGACGACCAGGGCGGTGATGGCCCGCGGGTCGGTGAGGTAGGGGGTCAGGGCGTGGGCGAGGCGCTCCATGGCGGGGCGCGGCCCGTAGGCGCAGAACATGCCGCCCTCGGGGTCGGTGTCCGGCTCGTCGAGCTCGCCCTTCTCGACGAGCCTGCGCACGACGCCCTCCCAGAAGTACCCGTTGGGCTCGTGGCCGAGGGACGCGACGACGTCGGCCGTGGCGGGGGCGGCGGCGTCGAAGAAGCAGGAGGTGGAGCCCGTGTCCTCGGAGCCGAGCAGGCGGATGAAGTCAGGGGTCGTCGGGGTGGTCATGGCGGCCTTCCGGTCGGTGATCGGATGCGGGGCTCCTCCTGGAGGGGGTTCAGGGCCGGGTGGATGCCGGTGCGCCTACGTTAGCGCCGTCGTCCGGCTCCTTCGCACCCCGGGGGGTGGGCCCGGATCCGCCGGCTCGTACCGGCCCGGATCGCCGGTCACCGCATTCCCAAGCTCTTCACAGGTCGAATGTGGCGGTCCCCAAGGTCCGTCGGGTTACATATGAATCACCGCCGGACGGACGGGGGTCGCGAGGGTTGGGGAACCCGATGACCGCCCTCGTCCGAGATGACCCAGGGTCCAGGGAGCCCCGGGCCGATCGCTCCGGCGAAGGAGGGAGACTCCCCAGTTGGGACCTGGGAGCGAGCCCCTCGACGACAAGGGCCCGCGGGCCGGGAGAGACAACCCGGTGCCGTGGGCCATGTCATGTCCGCGCCCCCGCCGTCGGGGCGGCGGTCGTCCCCGCGGGCCCGGGTCGGGGCCGGCCGGGTCAGGGCGTGAAGTCCTGGAACTTCCGGGGGTGCGTGATTCCGCGCGCCAGTATCTCGTTGTCCCTCAGAATCGGTTCGACGCGGGCGCCGAGCCAGTCCTTCTCCTGGCCGTTGCCCGCGAGCAGGATGTGGATGAGGACGAGAGTCTGGTAGACGGACCGGTTCTCGAAGGTCCGGTACTGGCGCTTGATCCTGCTCGCCGTCTTCGGGGTGAGGGACGGGGCTGCGAGGACGGAGTGGTTCCAGATCCTCGCCGCATGGGCGCACCGGTTGCGCAGGTAGACCAGGGCCCTCGTCTGCGAGGCGATCTGCGCGCGTCCCGTCCCGATCCTGCCGGCCACCGTATCGCGGACCGCGGTGCGCCCGGACGCCTCCAGGCACCGGGACAGCGTGCCGAATGAGCAGGCCTGCACCGCGACCCAGGCCGGCATCCGCTCATAGGCGTCGGGAAGGAATCCGCCGCGCCCGTCGCTCCTGCTGCTGTCGCGATAGCGGTCGACGAAGGGCTCCCTGCTCCGGTTCAGGTCCCGGAGCAGGGCCTCCTGCGCGCTCGGACCGGTCGCCGACGGCGGGGGCGGGGTGAAGGCGTCGTCGGCCGTGAGAAGGCGGCAGGGGCCGACGATCTGCCCGAAGGCGTGCGCGAACTGGGTGCGGAGAACCAGCTCCAGGCGGCGCAGCGCGGCGATCGCGACGTCTGCGAGCATCGTCTCACCCGCGTACACCCCGCGGACGGTCTCGAAGGACGCCCCGTCGACGAAGGTCTTGTCCCCGCGCTCCGGATCCCGCTGCCAGTAGTGGAGGTACTCGGATAAGCGGTAGTAGCCGACCTGTTTGAGCAGGCGCTTGGCCGCCTCCGGGTCCCGGATGCGCAGGCCGCGCTCCGCGAGGAGCGCCACCTGCTCGTCGAAGCTGCACCACCGCTTGCCCATGGAGTCTCCCCGGAACGGAAAGGCCCCGACCATTTGAGCGCGCTCGGAACAGGAGCGGAGGCCGGTCGGGGGTCGATTGATGTCAGAGTAGCCCGGACCCGGCCCCCGCACCAGCCCCGGGGCGGGCGCAGGACGATGATCCCGCTTGTACTCGCCGCAATATAAGTTATAGACTTAAGTATGGCTGATGTGTGCGCGATCCTCATGGACATCGTCCGCTCCCGCGGCCTGGCCGACCGCGCCGACGCCCAGCGCCGCTTCGAGACCGTCCTGGCCGAGGCGGCCGAGGGCCTGGGGCTGATCACGGCCCCCTGCGCCGCAGTCGGCGACGAGTTCCAGGCCCTCGCCCCCGCCCTCCCGGAGGCCCTCGCCCTCATCCTGCGCATACGGCTCCTCCTGCCCGAGGACCTCGACCTGCGCTTCGGCGTCGGGCGCGGCCGGACCGACCTCGCAGGCGGCTCCGGACCCCGCGCCCTCCAGGACGGCAGCGCCTGGCGGCTCGCCCGCGAGGCGATCGACCGCGCCCGCGCCCTCCAGGACGGCGGCGGCGCGTATGTGCGCACCCGGTACCGGGCCGACGACGGCGACGAGGCCCTCGTCAACGCCTTCCTGCTCCTGCGCGACCACGCCCTGGCCGGATTGAGTCCCAGGCAGCGCCGCATGCTCGCGGGCCTCACCGGGGGGCGCACGCAGGCGCGCATCGCCGAGGCCGAGGGCGTCAGCCAGGCCGCCGTCTCCCAGTTCGCCGTCTCCAAGGGGGCGGCCCTGCTCGCCGCCCACCGGCTGCTCGTCGAGACGTCCTCGCGGCGCCGCCCGCGCCCCGCTGCAGGCGGCGGCGCATGAACCGGCGCGGCCGCCGTCCGGCCGGCAGCCCGGACGCGCGCGAGGCGATCCTCGCCGCCGCCCGCGCGGCCTTCGCCCGCGACGGCTACAACACGTCCCTGCGGGGCGTGGCCCGCCAGGCGCGCGTCGACCCGGCCCTGGTCCACCACTACTTCCCCGAGCGCTCCGGGCTCTTCGTCGAGTCCGTCCTGGGCGCCCCGGACGGGCCCCCGATGGATCCCGCCCAGTTCGAGGAGGTCCAGCGGCTGCCCGACTCCGAGCAGGGCGAGGCCATCGTCCGGACCTTCGTCACCCAGTGGGACCGCATGGGGGAGGAGCGCTTCGCCGCGGTGGTGCGCGCCGCGCTCGGCAACCAGGCGGTGGTGGCGCGCATCCGCAGCATGATCGTGGGCGGCGTGGTGACCCCCATGGTGAAGCGCGTGGCGCCCGACCGGGTGGAGCTGCGCTCCCAGCTGGTCGCCAGTCAGCTGATCGGCCTGGGGATGGCGCGGTGGGTGGCGCGGCTGGGGGCCGTGCGCGCGGCCGACGCGCAGGTGCTGGCGGCCGCCGTCGGCCCCACCATCCAGCGCTACCTCACCGGCGACCTGGGGATCGGGTCCGACGACGGGCCCTTGCCGGAGGGGGCGCCGCGGACGTAGATTCATCACATGATGAAAAACGGTGCGGGCGCCCCGCCCGCCCCCGCGGTCGCCGTCCGGGGCCTGCGGGTGGCGCGCGGCGGGCGCGAGACCCTCCACGGCCTGTCCTTCACCCTCCCCGCGGGCTCCGTCACCGGCCTGCTCGGCCCCTCCGGCTGCGGCAAGACCACCCTCATGCGCACCCTCGTCGGCGTCCAGCGCTACGACGGCGAGGTCCGCGTCCTGGGCCACGAGCCCGGAGCCCCCGCCATCCGCGGCCGGGTCGGCTACGTCACCCAGGGGACCGCCGTCTACAAGGACCTCACCGCCCGACAGAACCTGCGCTACTTCGCCTCGCTGGCCGGCCCCCGCGCCCGCGACGTCGACGAGGTCCTGGACGTCGTCGGCCTGACCGATCTGGCCGACCGGCGCGTGAGCACCTACTCCGGGGGCGAGGCCAACCGGGCGTCGCTGGCCTGCGCCCTGGTCGCCGGCCCCGAGCTCCTCGTCCTCGACGAGCCCACCGTCGGGCTGGACCCCCTCACCCGCGAGGACCTGTGGAACGCCTTCCAGGACCTGGCCGCGCAGGGCGCCACGCTCCTGGTCTCCAGCCACGTCATGGACGAGGCCTTCCGCTGCGGCTCGGTCCTGCTCATGCGCGACGGGCGCCTGCTGGCCGCCACCACCGCCCCCGAGCTGCTCGAGCGCACCGGGGCCGCCACCCTCGACGAGGCCTTCCTCGCCGTCATCCGCCGCGGCGACGCCGGCCGGGATGGGGCCCTCCAGGACGCGGAGGCCGCCCGATGAACGTCCGCACCTACGCCGCCACCGTCCGCCGCGTGCTGGCCCAGCTCGTCGCCGACCGGCGCACCCTCGGCCTCATCCTGGCCGTTCCCGCGGCCCTGCTCACCCTGCTGTACTTCGTCTACCGCGACTACCCCGGCGCGACGGTCCTGTTCAACCGCATCGCCGTGTCCATGATGGCGATCCTGCCGATGATCGTCATGTTCCTCGTCACGAGCGTGACCATGCTGCGCGAACGCGGCTCGGGCACCCTGGAGCGCCTGTGGACCACGCCCCTGCACCGCGCCGACCTCCTGCTCGGCTACGCCACGGCCTTCACCGTCGTCGCCGTGGGCCAGTCGCTCATCCTGTGCGTCGTGGCCGCGCGGTTCCTCGACGTGGAGATCGCCGCCTCCTGGGCCTGGGTGGTCCTGACCGCCCTCGTCGACGCCTTCCTGGGCGTGGCCCTGGGGCTGTTCGTCTCGGCCTTCGCCCGCACCGAGTTCCAGGCCGTCCAATTCATGCCCGTGGTCGTCGGCCCGCAGATATTCCTGTGCGGCCTGCTCGTCGCCCGCGACCAGATGCCCCGCGCCCTGGAGCTGTGCAGCAACGTCCTGCCCATGAGCTGGGCCGTCGACGCCGTCGGCGAGCTCACCGCGAACGCGACCCCCACCGCCGACTTCGCGCTCGACATGGTCCTCCTGGCGGCCGGCGGACTCGTCGTCCTCACCGTGGCCGCCCTCACCGTGCCGCGCCGGACCCGTTGACCCCGCCGCCGGACCGGGCGCTCCGCCGGGTCGGGCGCTCCGCCGCCGGTCCCCGCCGTCGCCGCTGGCGTGGAACCTGCCGCCGTTTGCCCCACCGTCAGTCGACTCCGTCGTTGACCCCGGCCAGCGCAGCGCTGCCCGGTCGTCGACGGTCCTCGTCAGCACCGACCGGTCCCGCCGTCGTTGACCCCGGCGGTCGGAGCGGCGCCCCGGCCATGAGGCGCCGGCAGACGCCCTGGCCGCGGGGTCGCCGCCCGACTACCGTGACTCCCGTGTGGCTCCTGTTCGCCTGCGGCTCCGCCCTGTTCGCGGGACTGACCGCCATCCTGGCCAAGCAGGGTGTGCGCACCACCGACTCCACCCTCGCCACAGCCCTGCGCACCCCGGTCGTCCTCGTCGGGGCGTGGGCCATGACCGTGCTCAGCGGCTCGATCCGCGAGCTCGGCGCCGTCGACGCCCGCAGCCTCGCCTGCCTCATCGCCTCGGGCCTGGCCACCGGCGCCTCCTGGCTGTGCTACTTCAAGGCGCTTCAGCTCGGGGACGTCAGCCGGGTCACCCCCGTCGACAAGATGAGCACGGTCCTGACCGTCATTATGGCGGTGGCGCTCCTGGGAGAGGACCTCGGCGCCCTGGGCGCCCTCGGACTGGTCCTGATCACCGCCGGCACGCTCCTCATGCTGCGCGGTGAGGACCTGCGCGCCCTGGCTCGCTCACCGGCCGGGGGTGGCGGCTGGCTGGTCTACGCGATCGGCTCCGCCGTGTTCGCCGCCCTCACCGCGATCCTGGGCAAGGTCGGCGTCACCGCGGTGCCCTCCGACCTGGGCACCGCCATCCGCACCGGCGTCGTCCTGGTCATGGCCTGGGTCATGGTCGGCGTGACCGGGCGCCGCGGGGGCGCTGGCGGCGTGCCGCGCAGCGAGGTGGCCTGGATTCTCGCCTCCGGCGTCGCCACCTGCGCCTCCTGGCTGTGCTACTTCCGGGCCCTCCAGGACGGGCCCGCCAGCGTCGTCGTGCCCATCGACAAGCTCAGCATCCTGGTCTCCGTCGCCTTCTCGGTCCTCGTCCTGCGCGAGCGCGTGGGCGCTCGGGCGCTGGTCGGCCTGGCCGTCCTCGTGGCGGGGACCGTGGCCCTGGCCGTTTAGCGGTGCGAGACGCCGCCGCACCCGGGGGCTCGCTGGCTTCAGCTGCTCGGGCCCGATCCCGCTGCACCTGAGCCGCCGCCGCGTCGGGGGACTCGCCGCCATCCCGCTGGCGGGCGCCATCACCTGCGGGGAACCGCCGCCGCGCCAGGGGGTTCACCCGGAACGCACCCCATTGGCGGCGGAAAAAGGTGGCTGGCGCGTACCTTTAAGGGCGTCCGGCGGGTCCGGCCATTCGATGAACGGCGTCATTCCGCCATTCCCCGAGCGGGCGAGGCGGGGGCGGGGTGCTAAAAGTATGCGGGAGCCACCTTTTTCCGCCGCGAGAACCCCGACGAGCCTCATCTCGCCGGAGGGACGCTGGGCGGGTGGGGGTCCGCGGCGCCTTCGAGCCCGCCGGGGTGGGTTTCGGGGGAGCGGCGCGAAGCCGGGACCGCTGCGGGTCGCCAAGGCGGTGCCGGGGGTCGCGCCCGCGATGTCGGGGCGGGCACTGCCGGGCCCGGATGTACTTACTGCCGGGCCCGGATGCGCGGCATCGGTCCGACCCGGGCGGTTCTGCACATCCGATCGGGACCGGTTGACGGTGAAGCTTATTCAGAGGGCGGTTTTGAAGACGTAGAGTGAGAGTGCGGCGGTGATGGTCTGTTCGAATATGTGCAGGGGGCGGCGGTAGTTGGAAGGTTATTCAGCGGGTTCATGGCGGCGTTCTTCTTGGAGCACTTGAATGCCGTTTAACCACCGTCCAACCGTCGTTCTCGAGGGTGAAATGCGCATCTCGACGCCCGGGGCGCGGCGGCGCCG
>ERZ773063.1995-NODE-1995-length-11427-cov-20.343475_pt1 | contig 11427 bp, 10 predicted proteins | sample MGYA00580625_ERZ773063 | MGnify/ENA primary metagenome ERZ773063 (study PRJEB29015, sample SAMEA2738022) | human oral metagenome | biome: human oral; feature: human-associated habitat; material: dental | place: China | collected 2042 ...
AGAGCGGGGATAAGGGGTTTAAAGACACGCTTATCGCAAAAACAATTGATCAATACGTACTAGCAAATCCTGAGCGTAAAATATTTTTAATGACTCGGGATGATAGGCTAAAAGAGTATTTCGAAGAAAATGATAGAGTGTTAATCATTGATAATTATGATGATTTCGATAGGGAATATAGTGACGATAAGTTGACAGAAGAGGGAGTGATGGAAAGAGTATGGGATTATCTTGCGGAGACTGGTCTGACCGTTTTGATGAATAAGCAGCCTGACTATATATGGTTAAACCATGAAGGGAATATTGTTGCATATTTTAATGATGAGGATTTGTATTTACTAATTGACTCAACTGCGCGCGAACCAATATCATCTGTTGGTGAAGATATCAATGAGGCATTAATAAGCTTAGAAGAGGTTAACTCATTTGCTAATGCGCATATTGCGGTCGCCGAGATTGACGGTGCATTTGATTACTACAATCTAGAAAGTATTAAACAAATAGCACGCACACTAACTTCAAATAATCAAATTTATAATATCGGAAAAGATGATGATATTGCTCAATTTGCTGCAAAAGTACTTGAAGCATTGAGGGAAAACGGAGAATTGGAATTGGCGGGAGATCTGGCAAAGACGTATCAACTAAACCCAACGAATTAATTTGAAAAGAGTCGAGCTAATCTCGACTCTTTCTTAGCGCCTTTGACCTGTTAGTAGTTATATGTAAATTCAACTACTGGATCAGTTTGCCACTTCCAGAAGAAAGTAATATCTTCCCCGATCGGTTGATTGACTAGCTCTGTCATAGGATTTGTACCATCTCCAAATGGATTAGTGATATTGTAGACGATGTTTTGAGCTTTAATATTTTCGTCTCCCTTAAACAAGGCTGTAAGAGTTAGTGGTACTCTACCGCCAGACATGTCAAATGCTGGTAGCGGAGAGTATGCCTTGAATGAATAGCGCTTCACCCCATCTTCACCAGTGACTTCATCAATGACAGCCGATAACTGAATTTTGATAGTCACCTGACCTTGCGGCAACTTCAGCTTTCCGGCCCTAAACTGTTTGGCTATAGACTTTAGCTCTTTGTCAGTGTCGTATTGGTCCTCGGATAGGCCAATCTTTTGTAAGTATGGCTTGATTCTGGATAGATCACCTTTTATACGACCCACTTGTGCTATCCGCTCACTATAAGCTTGCTCTCCGGCTGAGATAACAGCAATTGATGCGCTGAACTTGACTGTTGAGTAGGGTAGGATGAATTCTACCTCACACTCTTGGTCGTTGTTGACTGTGAAGACAGTCGTTATCTCAGCCGAGTCATATGTTCCGCCCATTTGCGACGTTGGCTCGACGACGACAGTCGTGTGCTGCTTTAATATTTGTAGGTTGAGGGCTGAGTCGCCCAAGGTCGTTTTGCTCATACAAAACTCCTTATCCTTTCTCTAGGTAAAGCCTAGATTATGTTTTTTCTTTATGGTAGGATAAGAAGTACATATGTAGACGGGCAGTCGTATATGTACTCAAACACCAGTTACCAGCTGGTGTTTTTATATACCCCTTTTTTTATGTTAGGTATATAACTGGTTCTATGGTAGCACATCGCGATTTGTTTGCCAAGCATAAAGACGCTATATATAGCGGAGCAAGCAAAATAAGCAACTCACTTGATAGATTAAGCAATGTTTGCTATAGTGTTAATGTGAATGAGGTACAAAAAAAGCTTCTTGATCTAGCCGAAACAGTTAGCCTAAGCGCGCATACATATTACAGGTTAGCTAAGATACTTGACGTTGACCATCCCTACAAGGTTCAATTTGCTATAGACCAACTTGTCAAAAAAGGAAAATTGGTTAAGAACTATAAAACGGGTGCGATATCTAGACCAAAAGACAACCGTGTGGCAGATGGGATAATTAGTATACCCTATTATGGATATGTTAATTGCGGTGAGGCTTTGACATTTGCTCAAGATAGGATAGAAGGGTATCTAAAAATAACTCCTAGCACTGTTTCTATATCTGATTTTCACAATCTCTTTGCCTTGAAGGCCTCTGGTAATTCTATGAATAAGGCCGACATTGGAGGTAGATCGGTCGATGATGGTGATTATGTCATTGCTCGGAAGGAAGATAATTACTGTCCAAAGGATGGTGATCATGTCATTTCGATTATTGGCGGAGCGGCAAATCTTAAGAAATTCCGCAAAGATACTAAAAACCGGCAAATTATTTTAGAATCAGAATCTACAGAGGATCTGCCGCCCATAGTTATTAGCGAGCAAGATATAAACAATTTGAGCGCGTACAGCATAGCCGCTAAGGCGGTTGCTGTAGTGAAGATGACGTAGGGGTCGAGGTTGATTTGTGCTACAATAGTCCCAAAGTTTGGAAATTATACTTTATAGTAGACAATACTTATGACCGAATCCCAAATTGAACAATACGCACTTGATACCCTGTCTAATCTCGGCTGGCAAATTCTTCATGGACCAGATATTGGTCCGGATGGTGCTATGGCTGAGCGTGAGCTCAGGCAGGTGGTGTTGCCGGAGCGGCTACATAATGCTTTGGTGCGGCTCAATCCGCACATTCCAGAACTAGCCTTGAATGAAGCGATGCGGCGTTTGGCGCAGATTAGTAAACCAAGCTTGATTGAGAATAATCACGAGTTTCATCAACTGCTGGTGACTGGTGTGCCGGTGCAGTATCGTACGTCGAGTGGCGAAGTAAAACACGATATTGTGCGGGTGGTTGATTTTACCTCGCCAAAAAACAATGATTTTGCGGCGGTGAATCAGCTGACGGTTCTGCAGGGTGACTATAATCGTCGGCCGGACATTGTACTATTTGTGAATGGCTTGCCGCTGGTGGTGATTGAACTAAAAAATGCGGCCGACACGAAGGCGGATTTGGCGGCAGCGTATCAGCAAATCCAGACGTACAAGCGAGAGGTTAGTGATCTGTTCCGCTTTAATGAATTATGCGTAACGAGCGATGGACTAGAGGCGGAGATGGGTACGATCACTAGTCCGCTGGAGCGAATGATGCCATGGAAGACGATTGATGGCGAGAAGGAGGTTGGCAATGTGCCAATGCTGGAAGTGCTGCTGCGTGGTGCGTGCACGCCTGAGCGCTTGCTGGATATGGTGCATAATTTTATCGTATTTGAGCGTAGTGATGGTGACAAATTGATCAAGAAAGTGGCTGCTTATCATCAATACTGGGTGGTGAATAAGGCACTTGATCGAACGCTGGCGGCCAGTAGTGAACGCGGTGACCAGCGGGCTGGCGTGGTTTGGCATACGCAAGGGTCGGGCAAGAGCTTGAGTATGGTGTTTTATACTGGCAAGCTGATGAAATCGCGCGATTTGCATAACCCGACCATCGTGGTGGTGACGGATCGTAATGATCTTGATGGTCAATTATTCGGTACGTTTAGCGCCTGTCGCGAGCTCCTGGGGGAAGATCCGAAGCAAGCTAATTCACGGAGTGAACTCAGGAAGCTACTGCAGCGCCAAGCGGGCGGAATTATCTTCACGACAATTCAGAAGTTCTCGCCTGAGGATGACGAGGATAAGTTACCGGTTTTGACTGATCGGCGCAATGTCATCGTGATGGCGGACGAGGCGCACCGCAGTCAATATGGCTTGAAGGCGCATGTTCGAGCCAGTGATGCTCAGCTGGTGTATGGTTATGCCAAGTATATGCGCGATGCCTTGCCGGGTGCGAGCTACATTGGCTTTACGGGTACGCCGATTGAAACGGACGATAAGTCAACGCCAGCAGTGTTTGGCGACTACATCGATATTTATGACGTCGAGCAGGCGGTGAAAGATGGCGCAACGGTACCGATTTATTATGAGAGTCGGCTGGTTGATTTGAATATGGATGAGGCAACGCGGCAGTGGCTGGATAAGGAAGTTGATGATTTGCTGGAGGGCGAAGAATTGAGCCGTCAGGATGCGTTGAAGGCCGAGTATGCACAAAAAGAAGCCATCGTCGGTAATAGCGAGCGGCTAAATACTATCGTACTAGATATCATTGAGCATTTTGAGGCTCGGCAAAGTGTGCTGAGCGGTAAGGGTATGATTGTGACGATGAGTCGCGGTATTGCGGCTGATTTGTATGAGAGAATCGTGGCGTATCGGCCAGATTGGCATAGTGACGATGACGCACGCGGCGTGATAAAGGTGATTATTACCGGTAGTGCTAGTGACCCTGACCATTTGCAGCCGCACATTCGTAATAAACAACGGGTAAAGGCAATCGAAAAGCGCATCAAAGATCCGAATGACCCGCTTGAGCTGGTGATTGTGTGTGACATGTGGCTGACAGGGTTTGATGTGCCAAATATGCACACTATGTATCTGGATAAACCGCTGAAGGGTCATAATTTGATGCAGGCGATTGCCAGGGTAAATCGAGTGTTCCCTGGAAAAACCGGCGGTTTGGTGGTTGACTATCTGGGTGTGGCAGGGGCGCTGCGCGACGCTATCTCTGACTATACGCAAAGTGGTGGGCAGGGCGCACCGCAGCTTGATATTGCTGAGGCGGTGGCGCAGATGCAGATGCGCTATGAGGTAGTGCGCGATTTGTTTGGTAACTTTGACTACCGGCGATATTTTACTGCACCAACCGACCAACAACTACAAATTATTTTGGATGCCGAGGAATATATTTTAGGGTTGGAAGATGGTGAGAAGCGGTTGAAGCAGCATGTTTTGGAACTGAGTAAAGCATTTGCATTGGCGATGCCGAGGCCTGAGGCGCTGAAAATTCGCGAAGAAGTGGCGCTGTTTCAGGCGGTGAAAGCCCGGCTGGAGAAAGTGTCCAGCTCGGCGGTGGTGACTGACGCCGAGTATCGCAGCGCGCTGAAACAAATTGTCGATAAAGCAATTGCGCCAGTCGGCGTGGTTGATGTGTTTGAGGCGGCGGGATTAGAAAAGCCGGAACTGTCAATTTTGAGCGATGAGTTTTTGGCAGAAATTCGTCACATGGAGCGCAAGAATTTGGCAGTGGAGGCTCTGCAAAAACTTCTAACTGATGAAATTAAACTACGATTTTCGCGCAATTATGCCAAAGATACGAAGTTTTCTGATTTGCTCAATCAAGCCTTGATGCGGTATAGAAATGGGACTATTGAGGCGGCGCAAGTGATTGAGGAATTAATCAACATTGGGCAGAAAATTCGCCAGACTGTTGAGAACGGCGCGGTTGATGGTCTAAGCGAGGATGAGATTATCTTTTATGATGCGCTGGTTGAAAATGGCAGTGCCCGCGAAGTGCTGGGTGACGCGCAACTACGTGATATCGCAAAAGTATTATTAGAGCAAGTTCGTCGTGATGCGACGATTGACTGGGCGGAGCGTAAAAATGTTCAGGCAAAACTGAAAGTTAACGTCAAAAAGACGTTGGCAAAATATGGCTACCCGCCAGATCAGCAGGCATTAGCAACTGACATGGTATTAGAACAAGCCAAGCGCTATGGCAACGAGTGGAGTCAAAAACGCGCGGTATATGACGCTGGCGGAGTGAGTTTGTTGGATTGATATATAAATTATGATAGACCAGAGTACAATAGGTGTATGAGTAAGTCTAAAAATCCTATTACCATCGCTCGCGCCATCATCCGTATCGGTGACGCTGCCAGAGATGCGAATGATTATAGTTTGCTGGGTGCGCTGCATGAGATGGTGGAGCAGCTGTCACAGCATGGCGTTAAGGATACTGACGTCGATATGGATTTGTTGCTGGAATATGTCGAGGCAGCGGACGGTTGTGATTATTGCCGAGCGGGCGACGGTAAGCCGAGCTTTGAAGAATTGACAACGAAAATCAATCAGCAACTAGCGCGCCGCGGTCAGGCGCAGGTGGGGCGAGCGACCAGTTGGTATTGAAGTTTGAGCCGCTGGTTCATTTGGTGACGGCGGCATATGCTAAAAATGAGGACGGTGTGACGTCGGGCTTGTCGATAGCGCTAGTTGTCAATCAAGACGGATCGGTTGACTTGCCGCGCGAGCATTTTTTGAACGCGGAATTGCTGGACTATTTTGATGAAAATCACCCAGTCGATTGGCAGTTGGCTGAGCGCGATCTGCCATCAAACTTGCATGGTTATCATTTGGTAGCAGGTTCGGTGGAAGCACAGGAGATTTTGCCGCGGGAGTTGGAGGTGATATCATTTTAGTAATTAAACACCCCGCATATTTAATAAAAAATACTTTATTTACAGATACGTAAAGGAAATTTTACAACCTGTCTTTCATGTCCATTTTCATCTTCTTCGGTTTTGTAATATGGATCACTCGCAAGCTCTACTTTCCCGCTATAGGTGTATTCGTTTGGCTTATTTGATTCGAATAAATAAACGTTGATGCCGTTGCTTCGTGATTCAGCTAAAGTTTTGTTCTGTGAATAGTTGATAGATTGATTACCGGATAGCCCCATACCAGTATAGTGCATAATACCATCTGCTCCCCACTTATCTTCGTACGGATTATTCTGGTCATGTCTAGCAATCAAAACTAGGCTATTCGTGCGTTTAGATCTACGCATACCACTTTGCGTACTAACTGAAAATATACGATGTATATCATTGTTGGTGTAGTATTTACCAACCTGTAATTCGTGAAGTCGTGGTGTAGTATTAGTTATTTGCTCAAGTAGCTTAATATCAGCTGGTGCTAATTCATAGTTATTTGCTGCGTTGATATTGTCAAGCCAGGCAATCTCTGAGTGTTCTTTGGTGTGATAGCCGCCAAGATTGTGTCTGCAGGCATATAGTTTTAATACAGTTTTGTCATCAATTTTAGCTTCAGCTAGTAATTTATTAACGTCAACTACAGCATTAAACTCTTCGATAATCTCGCGTTTCAAGGCCTCTGGTTCTGACTCGCCGATTTCAACTTTTCCACCAGGAAACTCCCATAAATCACCAAGTGGTTTATCCGAATTTCTTTTGGCTAATAGATACTTGCCATCTTTTTCTATTAAGGCCGCAACAACAGTTTTCATTTTCATTATTATATCATAGGGGTTACCTATCTCTATGCTAAAATCAATATATGAAGTTCCCTCGTTCTAAAAAACTGGTTTTCTTTAATAATAAGGGCGGCGTTGGTAAAACAACGCTGTCGTATAACACTGCGGTGCAGTTTGCTGACAAGGGTTATAAGACGGTGCTGGTTGATCTCGACCCGCAGTGCAATTTGACGCGGTTAGCGCTTGGCGAAGAATATTACGAGAATACGATTTTCTCAGAGATGAGCAAGACGATTTATGATGTGCTGCGCGGAGTGATTGAGGGAGGGTCGGACATTGACTTGGCGGCACAATTTGAGCAAGCTAAGGGCGCGCCCGAGAACCTGTATTTACTGCGCGGCGACATGCGGCTAAGCGATTACGAGAATGTTCTATCGACTGGTTACAACTCGGCTGCGGCTGGTGAGCAGCTCGGCTATTTCCAAACGAGTGCAATAGATCGTTTCCTGCGCGAAAAAGGCTTGAGCGATCAAGTTGATATCTTCGTGATCGATACTTCGCCGACGTTAGGGTTGCTGAATCGAGTAATCTTGCTTGGCAGCGATTATTTTGTTGTACCGTTAATGCCTGATGCGCTTAGTCTGCAGGGCATTGAGAATCTTGGTATCATGTTTGAGAAGTGGAAAATTAACTGGCGTAACACCGGCAAGGCGTTAAGTAGCGGTATTGAAAGTCAATTTGTACTGGGCGGTGAAGGATTGTTTATCGGCTATATCTTGAATTCGTACAATGTGTATGGCCAAAAACCAATAAAAGACCACCGCAAGTGGATTGATCAAATTCCAGAACGAGTTCAAAAGTTCTTGAGTGAGCGTCATTGTCGGAACGGGCTGGTGGCGTCTAGTAGCCGGGCGTCGCTGCACGATATTCAGGATTACGGTCGATTGCCGGCAATTACACACGAATCAGGTGTTGCGATTTTCAACATTAATCCCAATGAGGCAGAGGCAACACAGCCTGGTTCTCGCGAAAATATTGCGAAGGCTCAACAAGAGTTTGACGAGCTTTCAGATGCTATTTTGAACATCTTGGATAAGTATTAAGACGGCTAATTTGTATATGCCGATGAATTTTTGGTTTAGAAATAATCAAACTATATGAAAATATCCGTCCATCTCAAGCCCAACTCCCGCCACCGCGAAGAAGTAGTGGCGAATGATGACGGTTCGCTAACAGTATATACCAAGGCGCCAGCCATTGAAGGTCGGGCGAATTTGGCGGCGGCGAAGTTACTGGCGAAGCATTTTGGCGTGGCGCCGTCAAAGGTAAAATTGGTGCGCGGCGCGACTTCGAAATACAAAGTGTTTGAGATAGACAAGATAGAATAGCTGCCGCAATTTACTGGCGTCGTTGCTGTTTAACGCTCGGGTTTTACGGATACCCAACCCCTGCCGCCATATTGCCGATCAATCCTTGCACTGTCACAAACGAATATCCCTGTTGCTTCAGCGCGCTAAGGATACACGGCACGGCACCGACTGACGTTTGGTGAATGTCGTGCATCAAGATGATGGCTCCGGGGTGGGCGCCAGCGACGGCGCGCGAGCAGACGATTTCGCTGTTGCGATCAGCCCAGTCGCGGGTGTCGACCGACCACAAGATTGACGACATGCCGCGCAGGCGAAGCTGTTCCAAGACAGCGCTGTTGACTGCGCCATAAGGCGGGCGCATAACAGTTGGTTTAATTCCGGTGGCTTGTTTGATGGCGTCATTGGTACGGTCAATTTCGCCAGCAATTTGGTCAACTGATAGCTTAGGCAGTTCCGGGTGCGACCACGAATGATTACCCAGTTGATGGCCGCGCGCATGCATGCGCCGCAGTACGTCGGCTTGCGCGGATACTTTGCTGCCGATCAAGAAAAAGGTGGCTTTAGCACCATGCTGGTCCAAAATATCTAGCAGCTGCGCGGTGTACGGTCCTGGTCCGTCGTCAAAGGTTAAGGCAATGGTTTTGCCGGCAGCAGCAGGCGTCGGTGTGGCAGGTGCTGGCTTTGGTTTTGGCTCGGGCGGCTTGGGGATATTAGCTAGTTTTCGGGCTGTCGGATTTTGCAGATATTTGGCAACGGCGGCGATCGGCACTTTGATCGTCATTTCGCCGTAGGCTGACGGCAAGAGCGACGCCTGTCCGATTGGCCAAGCTAGACTATTGCCGCCATCGATAATAACGAAATTCGATAGTGTTTCCTGGGTGATAGTTTCACTGAGATCCAGCTCTGCCTGCTGGCGCTGCTTGATGGTCTCATTGATGTTGTTTCGGGCGGCCGCCACGATTTCCCCGGCTGCTTTCTCTGATTGCTCGGTCAAATCGCTCAGGATAATCACTTCGCCAGATTTTTTATCAAACGTCCAAAAATGCGTCAACGACACCGGATGCGCGCCGTGCATATCTTGCTTGATATTGACAATAATCGATAAAGCTACCGAATTATTATGCGTCACTTGGTAGCTAATCGTTTCGGTCAGCGGCTGGTCGAACGTCAAAATATTGGTGGCAGCATAGCGGAAGTCGCTGTCAGCGCGGTCAATTGCCTGGGCGACGGTTTTATTGATCTTATTATTTTTCGTCAGCGGATATTCAATCGAAACTTTCTCGCGGTTAGTCTGGCGCGTCACGAATTTAGAACGGATGCCGGAGTAGCGCGAATCGGTGAAATAATATTGCTCGTCAGACAAAGCAGTCGGGCGGCGCGGTGACAGCTGGTTAAAATATGCGTAAACCAGCCCTGATAAAACCGCTGCCATTGCCGTCAATAACAATATCGCTATCAGCGCGTTTCGCCATTTGGCGGGCTTGGTTTTTGTTTTCGCTGCGTGACGGGTATGTTTAGGCTTGGCTGCTTTGTCGCTAGCCGATTTAGGCTTATCGGTTTTACTCGCCGGTGTTTTCGCTGGTGGCTTACTTGGTGATTTTTTGGCAGGCATAGATATAGTATAACATTTGTAATGTATTAGGGGTGCCGGGCTGCTACTAAAACCAACACGGTACTTTTTCAAAACCAACGTGGTACTTTTTTAAAACCAACAGCTTGCTTTTAGAAAACCAACACGATACTTTTGAGAAAGGCTGGGTAGTCCGTAATTTGCTATAGGACTTTCATAAAACTGCTATAGTAGATTTTCAAAAGTGCTATAGGGAATTCGAAAAAGTGCTATAGCAGATTTTCTGCCCGCAGGACGCCAAAATCATTGAAAATATCAGTAAATTATAGTATAAAAAGGGAATGCTGCAATATCTTCATTCAAGTGCTAAAAATCAGCAAATCAAGCCGCTGGAACGCCTGCGGGCAGGTTCGTGGGTGCGCTGCGAACGTCCGAACGAGGATGAGCTGGCCGAGTTGTTGTCGCTGGGACTTGATAATGATTTGCTGAGCGACGCGCTTGATCCGCATGAGGTGCCGCGCCTGGAGATTGGCGACGATTGGACGTATCTAATCGCCCGATTGCCAGATACTGATGATGACTTTAATGATTTTACCACGCCAATTTTGTTTTGTTTGAACAAGAATTATGCCGTGACTTTGTCGCGCGACAGCTTGGGCAGATTGTGGCAGCCGTTTATCGACCAAGCGCGTTCGCGCACCGACCGACCAGTTGAGTTGTTGGTTGACATGATTGACGCGATATCCAGGCAATATCAGCGGCGGGTGGCAGCGATTAACCGCCAAATGCGAGCGGCTACCGATAACATTCATACGCTGCGGGTCAAGGATATTGCTACGCTGGCGGAATATGAGCGCAAGCTGAACGACTACCTGGATGCGCTGATCCCGATGAACTGGGCAGTCGAGAAATTGCTGGCGACCAGCGGCTTGCGCCTGCGGGCGGATGATAAAGAGGATGTCGAGGATTTGTCGATCGATTTGGAGCAGGTGATTGCCCGCTGTAAAAGCTTGCTGCGAACTATCACCAACGTCCGCGATAGCTACCGGGCGGTGATGGATACCCGCCTGAACGAGACAATTCGCCTACTGACGGTGATCACCGTGGCGCTGACTATCCCAACGATGATTGCTGGGCTGTTTGGCATGAATGTACCAGTGCCTGGTGCTAATGATCCGCTGATGTTTTGGAAAATTACTGTAGTCAGCATCGTGGCGGCCTGCGCGCTGGGCGGATTTTTCTTGCGCAAGCGATAAATATCTTGTCTAAAGGCAAATGTTGGCTTAGAGGGGTTGTAATCTAATTTGGCAAGCCATATCCCAGCAGTCCATCGTAGCGCTTATCGCGGTTGACGAACACGCGGATACGGTTTGCTTCATTGCCGCCGACAGTAGTCAGCACGCCGTTATCATTTTTCAAGACGATGTTAGTGTGGTCGCCGAATACTGGCGAATTGCGGTAAATTGCCACGTCGCCAGGAAGCGGTTGATAGCCGGAAT
>ERZ773063.1998-NODE-1998-length-11411-cov-4.652783_pt1 | contig 11411 bp, 12 predicted proteins | sample MGYA00580625_ERZ773063 | MGnify/ENA primary metagenome ERZ773063 (study PRJEB29015, sample SAMEA2738022) | human oral metagenome | biome: human oral; feature: human-associated habitat; material: dental | place: China | collected 2042 ...
CTATGACGAGCCGTTGCTCCTTGGTGTACTTCATGTGATAACCTCCTGTCTACATTGGGAGCGATGCTGTCCACTGCTTGTTATCCTGTGCACAGAATACCGCAAGCAGTGTCCGTTTTCTACCCCCTCTGTGTCCAGTTTTAGTTTACCACTTCACTCTCCGTTTCCGCGTCGATGATGCGGAACTCACCCCACGACTTTTCTGTATACATCACAGGCGTATGTAACTTCTCTGCATAGGGCTTCATCGCACTGGAGCGTGTCCCTTATCCGAAATGAGAATGCCCTCCGGACTCGCCGCAACCACAACATTCTTTACCCCTATGCAGAGGATCGGCATCGGCAGTGTATTCACAACAGTTCGCATAGTTTTCCCCTTCAGCCTCCCGGAGCAACTGAAGCACTGCACGAAAATGATCCTCATCGACATAAGGATCGGCGGGACGAATCGCGACTACTTCATCAAGAGAAACGCCACGCACCTCATGTAAATATGCGCAAACCAAGGAAATCGCCAGGAACGTATCACGCCAGCATGGCTCAATGGATATGTTCCCTCCCAAGCCAAGCTGACGCCAAATCAGCGAGATTTGCTCCCGTCCCGTCGCAACCGTGACTGGAACACTCGAAACATTATTCTGCATCTGGCGACAGACACGCTGGATCATCGACGCCCGCGTACCATCCCTGCTTCAAAGGACGAAGAATTTGATTGGAATAAACACCACTTACGAGAGCGCTGTTATAGATATTTCCCAATAGCATCAAAAAGCAATACCTACCGTATATCGAATCTCCATAAACACAAATCCTTAACAGAAAGTTAATTCATTCCATACAACCCCCTAGCTATATAATAATCCTCTGGGATACCAATATCAATAAAAAATCCTCCAGATTCATATCCAATAATTTTCTTGTTCGCTACATTATCTTCCATGTATTTCTCAAATGAAAACTTTTCACCCTCAGTTTTCAACAACGACCTTTCAATACAGTAACAGCCTCCATTAATCCAGCCTTCTATTTGAGCAAATTTCTCGTGAAAGCTTACGACCCGCTCACCGTCACGACCAACCGTGCCATAACGGCTACAATCATTCATCCACTTGATCGCCATCACGACGTCAGCTTTACTCGCTTGAAACAGCGAGTGCATCTGCAAAAAATCCACATCGAAATAGGTATCACCATTCAAAACAAAAACGCTATCTTCCGCACATTGAGTAAGAGCCTTTTTTATTGCTCCACCAGTAAGAAGGGGCGTTTCTTCTTCAGAATAACTTACTTCCAGTTTACCATATTTAAAACCATAATGAGACTTAATCTTATCACGCATATAACCGGTTGATAAGACAACATGTGTAAAGCCGGCTACCACCAATTTATCTAGCAAAACATTTAAAAAAGGAGTTCCTTTATCATCCATTGGAGCCATTGGTTTTGGCACATCCGTAACAACATGTCGCAATCTTGTGCCAAATCCTCCCGCCAGAATAATTGCCTCCATAAGCATCCTCTCTAACCATCCAGTTATTCTCTCAAATACTGCTCAGGTATACTATAATCCTCTGCCTTGAAATAGATTACCTGTGTCCCATCGTTTTCAAAAGCAAAAGGAACATAGAGCAACTCACTTAATTCTTCCAATACAGCATTCTGTTTATCCGTCTCCACAAAAAAGAGGAAAAAACCTCCACCACCTGCGCCTAGAAGTTTTCCTCCTGTCGCACCAGCTCGAATTGCTCTCCTATAAATATTATCAATATGATCCGTAGAAACAGCCGATGAAATCCCTCGCTTCAACTCCCATGTATAATGCAATAGTTTGCCAAACTCATTGAGATCACCATTCGATGCTAAGATTTCCTCAGCGTCGTCAACCAAGGATTTCATTTCTAAAAGTTCCTTGGCTTTATTGGCAATATTGGCCTCTGTCTTCTTTTGGATATCTGCTGATATACGTGAAAATCCTGTAAAGAAAAGCATCAAGTTGTTATTAAACTCTTTTTTTCTTTGATTTGAGATAATGACAGGTGTAACTTTATACCCATTCCGATCCATATCAATACGATTAAGCCCGCCATACGCTGCAGCAATCTGATCTTGTATCCCACCGGCTTCCCCGCAAAGTACACGTTCCACATAGATCGCCTCATCTGCCAATCTACGCTTATCCACGCGTTTTCCTTTAACGCCATAAAACGCATTCAACATCCCTACAGCAAAAGAAGAAGACGTCCCAAGACCGGTTCTAGCAGGTAAATCCGCCTCGTAAGAAAGGCGAATTTCGTGCATATCCTTAAATTGCATCAGATTACGAATAAGCGGATGTTCAATTTCATCGATAGTACGCACACGCTCAATATTTGCATAAGCAAATTCACTTGAATAATCGAAAAAGGGCGGCAAATGGCGAACTGTAACATAACAGTACTTATCAAAAGTAGTTGATAATACCGCTCCACCATGTTCTTTGTAAAATTCAGCGATATCTGTCCCGCCACCAAAAAAAGACATTCTAAAAGGTGTTTTTGTAATAATCATAAAGTACCTCCCTATAATCATAGATTTTAAATATTTCCCGTTTCCCCTTATTCTTTAAGATGAATTTCCCAAAAACTTCTCTTTTTTCGATATGCAAAGGGAAGACTAACGATAAAAAAGAACTTTCCTCAATAAGTCGCTGCGATTTATCATCTTGCTCATGAAAATTATTATTTCCATGGTAACAAATGCTATGATAAACGTCAGTATAATTTCTACTAATAGTCCATGAGAATATAACGGATTGCTCCCTGTGAGTCTCACGTAGTTTTGATACCAGCCCCCCATTATCATCTCTAAAACGATAATATTCAACAGGTAAATATCCAGAGTATATCACCCTTGCTCCACAGCGCGCCTATACAACCATGCCCCTTTTATAGTAGGAAGCATTTTGTATATACCAGCCAAGAAAATATATGATCCTGAAAAACCTAATAGTATTTTCAGCACATCAATAACCAATACACCCATGAATGTATGTTTTGGATAATTAAATGTAAAAAGACTGGGTTCATAAGGCATATTTTCAAACAAATAAAAACAGACTAAATATACCACGATAGATGTCGATATATATCTGTATGCCAGTATGTTCTTTTCTACTTTATAGTATGTATTGATACAATATCCTGCCAAAAAGAACAAATACATAAATAAACCGCTATTGCTTCCATATATAATGGAAGCAAATGGTATTCCGTATAATAAATACTTTATATCATGTTTAAATTCATGATTGCACTGAGTCAATGTTATTAGCAAAATTACAGAATTTACTGCTAGTGCTCCCAAAAACCATATGTCATAAACATTACGCATATAAAGGTAAAGCCAATTATGATTCATGACATCCGAACTATCAGTCAAAACAACAATCAACATCTTTAACATGCCAAATGAGAGCATTGGTATAAACAGTGATTTTAATCTCCTATATAATCGTGTTGAAATATAGTCTCTGCCCCCCCCCCCGCGCTTAATGACACAGCAAAAAAATATCCGCAGATCCCCATAAACACAGGCATATGCACCGTATAAATCAAACAATAAATATAATCATTGCTGGGATTTTGAAGCACACTAATCTGCTGAACTACATGCCCCCATAAGACCAGAAACATGGCGGCATATTTCACAGCATCCAAGTAGGCATTCCTCTGATTCAAACGTTCTTCCATCGCCATCTCCTCTTCGGTGCGTTTCTACTCATCTCACAGTAAATTTCGTCCCTAGATTGAATATATAATCATACCATCCCAATTTTTTCACGGCATAAACCCCGAGTATAATAATACTTATGGAGAGCAAGGTTCCAATCAAACAGTAGATTACTGCATTGTCTGTTCTCTTGAGCATCAGAAATTTATATATGGCCACCAAAAAAGGATGCAGCAAATATATGGCTAAACATTCTTGCCCCAAGAGAATAAGCGCCTTATTTGAAATAATATTTTCTTTCAAAATAAACAATACGTAGAAAAATAATACCCATGAAACAGATACCATTGTTTTCAGCATAACATTTCCCGGCCACGAGTTTAATAACAACAAGCTGAACACAAGGAGGACGACGATATATTTAATACTTGGAAGTGCGCCACTCTTATAGAATAGACAACCTAGTGCAAAGAAAAACATATGTGTACATATTTTATTTAAATCCAGCGGCAATATTACTAATTGGGAGAAGCAAGAAAGCATCAGCAAGAGTCCCAATGATTTATAATTCGTATAATTGTAATGCAGCCTATCCAAACAAGGAAATACGAAGAAAAATATAATTAACACATGTAGAAACCAAAAAACAGAAATAGGATTGAACGGTATCATCAGCAAATCATATATGTCTACAGTTTCTTTTACATTCCCCCCTGCAAATATTTTCAACCCGCCCAACAACAGGCTGAATTGAAAATATAGCACAATTAAGTTTATTTGTTTTTTTAACAGCAAACGCCAAAAGTTAGATGCTTGAATTCTTTTATCCCATGAACGTCTATATACATATCCTGATACCAAAAAGAACAACGGCATATGAAAGGAATATATCCAGTAAAAAAGAGGGACTAAGACATAATTACTCGTATAAAATACATTGCTGTCGATCATAGATTGTACGACATGCCCCAGTACGACTAAAACTATTAAAAATCCTTTTAAGGAATCAATCCACTGAACTCTCATTTCAGCACCTCCCATGTCAGTATTGCATAAAACATACTGCTTATTCCAAGTTTGCAGACAAAACCTCTCTTGTTAAAATCTAATGACAAGGTTCTATCCATGATCCATTCGCTAAAAAAAGAACGTCCGATAGAAATAAGCACAAACAGTACGCAATAGTAATATATTGATGCACCACTGATCCATAATGTTAAGAAGGATAAACTGCTGACCAACAAAAATGAAACATTTATATAAAGAATTTGCTTTTCTTTTCGCAGTGCCTTAAGCACCGGGTTCAACAGCATTGCTATTCTGCCGTCGAATACACAAAGAGGGAGAAGTACTCCAAAATAAAAAACAGCTTCTTCATACTGGGGTAACCAAAATACAAGTATTTCTTTTGCAGCGAAATAGAGAATAAAGACGGATAAGAGAACCATATCCACCTTTTTATGATATTGAATAATGAGTTCTTTCATCTTTTCATATTTTAACTGTTTCAATGCTGGAAATAAAACCAAGCCGATCTGATTTATGAATGTGACCATCAGCAGTGTGAGCGACATGGCAAAAGAAAATTTACTGAAGACCTCTATCCCCCATTTATTTTCAACAAACAAACGACCAATCCCAAACATCAGATATATCGAATAATCTGCCATCATCAAAAACATACCGGCTTGAATAATGGGGCGTACATTCCACGGCCTTTGTTTTTTTTGCTTAACACAATGATTCATAAAGACCGTTTTATTGTAGTACAATATAAGGATACCACGAAGAAAATGAGCTCCTATATACAAGCTTATATAACAACTGTAATCTGTTACATTAAAACACATTAATATGGAAAAGCCTGCTATTGTTATAAAGTTCAGCAACAGCACTGTAGATAAATTATCTTTGATTCTGTTAGTAGACTGCAATATATAGCTGAAGAAAGTCCCAGTGTTTATAACAACCAAACCGATGAGCAATATATTAAAAATATATTTTTTTTCAGGATCCATTCTGATAACGTGTATCATCACTCCGCCAACAACAATCAACACAACTGCAACGCACAGCCATCGAAAAAAAATGTGGCGAATCATACTTTTATCTATTTGTTCATAGGCTTTTCCGCCAAAATGCAAATATAAGCCTGTGCCGGCTCCAAACAAAAGTAATTCCAAACATCCTGAAAAAAAAGCAAAGTACTGCCAATAGCCAAAGCTTTCTACACTTAAAAATTTAGGTAAAATCAGCCCTACAACAAAACTATTGATCAAGGTGGTTATATGCACAAATAGAGCTGCTCTTATATTAGACTTAAGAGTTGACACTGGTTTTATTACCTCTCCAGATCAGTTTCGAGCAGACAACATAGCCAATTATATGTATCAGTATAAACACATAAAAAACTGTTAAATTAGCTGAAATCATGAGACACGATGAGACGGCATATAATTTAAAGGTTCTTGAATAAGCATAGGCGATATCCATTTTTTCATGTAAGATCTTTTCGAGAACTTTATTTGTAGACGCCAGTAAGTTTCCTACAATAAAGCCTGTTATAACAACCCCCGGTAGTCCAAAATTGATATAACTTTCTCCGAACACTCCTGTTCTTAACCCGAAATGATCAAATTGAATCCCCGCATAATAATTTGTTATATCACCTATGCTATATATTGCTCTATACTCAAACATGGAGCTCGGAATAAATCCAAGTATGCCCGCCAAATACGTCTTACCGTATAAAAACGCATCATTGAATCCCGTCAACACCCATGCGAAATCCCTCAAATCCGAAAATGTATTTCCATACAGTAATTCTGCAAAAAACATCAATGTTGGTTCTTGTGTATATATAGTATCATACTCATCCAACGTCGAACTTCGCAATAACGACAACAATATAGTAACAGCGGCTACCATCACGACACCTATAATGAACCTATATATACGAACTTTTCTTCGCCCCATCAGATATATACTGGAAATAGTTATCACAGGCATGATAAGTGTCATCCGATTTCCCATTAACAATGAAATAAGTACTACTGATATTAGAAGAACAATTCGTTCAAATGTAATTTTGCGTACCATGAGAACTAATGTTATCAGCAAGGATGTCACTGCATAAGACAATATTAAGTTTATTAATATTCCAAGAGACGGCTCTATAAACCGTATTGCCCTAATATTAAAAATATATGCTGGATATTTGTAACATATTACAAGCAGCCCCATCAGCATAAAAAGACTACATATACCTATAAATTTCTCAAACTTATGATTTTCAAGATTGGTCTTAATAATTCTCTCAAACACACCATTATCAACTGATAATATAGGGGTTACCTTCGCTCCTAGCATCATAAAAAGAACCCCTATTATCGAAATCACATACGCTATATCCACTTTCTCCATGATCCATATTATATCCCCCCCCACAGATATAATATTATAGTATGCTCCGCTGAACGGATACATAATCAATATTGGAATAATTATATATATCGCATAGAAGCCACTCTTGTAGTCTAAGATGATTCCTTTCAATTTATACATCCGATACCATTCCAATACACATATTAGCAATAAAATCGAATTCAACAAAAGCAACCATATATTGAAGCGCAGTACACCACCCATGAATTCAAAGGTATCCATAGCATCAATCATAAATTTATCTACTCAACCTTTCTTTTCAGTAAACACCCTAATTTCAAAAGAGCTTCCAACTGTCTAAAATATGTAACCAAAAGAGAGGCTGCATATCGCAAAGAAACAGCTTTCAATAATCAAAAATGTTGTTCGTGAATCATGCCGTGCAAATGAGTTTATATATCTCATCTCTCAACATTTTTGCACTTTTTTCCCATGTGTATTCCTTTATCTTTTCGTCCCCTTTACTAACGAGTTTCTTGAGAAGGTGTTCATCTTGAAAAACAGTGTCTATTTTTTCAGCTACATCTATAGGGTTATATGGATCACAATAAATCACAGCATCTCCATAAACCTCCGGCAATGCCGTTGAATCTGATAAAACAACTGCACATCCATGTGCCATTGCCTCTAAAGGAGGTAAGCCAAACCCCTCGTAAAACGATGGGTATATAAAACAGTCTGCAACTTTATACAAGGTAATCAATTCTTCATCAGAGACATATCCCACATATTTGACGTCATCTATATATTCGTCAATCGTTGACTTGAATTCTGCCGTATTACTCCCACCGGCAATGATCAATTCGATCGAAGATGTCGTTAAATACTTAGTCGCCTCAACAATCGTCTTAAAATTTTTATTTGGACTGAGGCTGCTTACCGCCAGCAAAATTTTTTTTGAAGGGTCAATCCCCCATTTTTCTATAAAAGTATCAAGAAACACACCTTGTTGCAAATGAGGTGAACACGCAGGATGAATAACTGATACTTTTTCGGGCGAAATGCCCATATACTTGGTCAACTCACTCTTCGAGAACTGAGATACTGTAAATATCTTTTTAGCATTTTTTGTCGTGCGCCTATAAACGAATTCGTGCCACTTCCTAAACTGATATGTATAATATTCGGGGTGAGCCATGATTGCCATATCATGGATAAAGACTACCTGATCTTTTTTCATAATGGGTGCCATGTCACAAAAATTAATTAAGAATCCATCTTGGGAGTATATTGGCAACTCAACTTGTTCCCACAAGTGCCCCTTTAGCCTTCCTACAATTTTGATAGATATGTTAGATAATTCCAAATCGGTAATTATTTCTCCGTGTGGAGCCAATATTTCCCATTTTTCTTTTTCACAAACATAATGATCCAGTTGTTTAATTATTTCAATGGCAAACCTTTGCTCGCCAGTAACCTTTTGTAACAAAAACCTGCCATTAATATAAAACTTTTTCATCTCAAACTCCATTTCCGGAATATAAACATAGGGGAAGTCAAATTTTACTGACATTCCCCTTGTTATTTTATCCTTTTAACAAAAACTGCTTCAATTTGCCAAAAGCCTTCAAAGAACGTTTCAGATCATCCGGATTTTTCAGTCCCATCCACAAGCGATGTATAATATAGCTAGGACGCAAATAATACCTTCTACGGGCATCATTACAAAAAGCTACCATTTCCGCTGCAGAAAGATCGGGAAGGTTCAGGACGCAGTTAATCGTTCCATCCTCTTTGACGTATTCGTCGTAATTTCCCGTAATGTAGCCGTTCGACTTTGCCCAAAAGTAGGCTTCTGTTCCCGGAAATGGAAGCAACGGATAGAACTGGGCGGTATCAGCATTGAGTTCCAACGCCAGTTGGAAGGTTTTCTCCATAGTCTCCCTCGTTTCTCCCTGATTTCCCACCATATAGCAGGCATGAACGAGAAGACCAGCTTCTTTTGCATTTTTCATATAGGCGCGAATAAGTTTGAGGTTTGTCCCTTTTTTAATATTTCTCAGGATCTCCTCGTTACCGCTTTCAATGCCTGGGATGATCAGGCGGCAGCCCGCCTTTTTCATCATTTTCATGGTCTCTAAATCGAGATCGACGCGTGCATTGCAGAGCCACGACAGTTTCTTATGAAGCCCCTTTTCAACGAGCAGCTTACATATATTGATAACGCGATCTTTTTTTGCGGTAAAGGTATCATCCTCAATGACGACTTCCTTCACATCTGGAAAGTTGTCCGAAATATACTGAAACTCCTCCACCACGTTTTCCGGTGTTCTCAGTCGATATTTATGACCATGCAGTGTCTGAGGATATACACAGAAATTGCACCGCGCAACACAGCCCCGTCCTGTAAATATCTGGATTTCAGGATACGAAGATGCTGCAAAGAAATAATCTTTGTAGTTCAGATATTCCTTTATAAATTTTGAAGCAAACGGTATTTCATCAATATCCTCAATGTAAGGCATGTCTGGATTGCTTTTTATCTCTCCATCTTTACGATACGTCAAACCAGGAACGGCTCTAAAATCCTCGCCGTCACGCAAAGCTCTCGCCACATCGCGAACGATATAATCATATTCCCGACGTGCTATTGCATCGACGGATTGACCAAGCTGAAGGGTCTCCTCAGGAAGAGCAGACGGATGCGTTCCCACAAGCACAAACACCGCGTCAGGATAGCGCTGTTTCAATTCATCAATGAAATGAATATCACTGTAAAGAGAAGGTGTACTAGTTTCCACAACAAATAAGCGAACACCTTCTGCATGCTTATCAATAAAATCGAGAGATTGTGCCTGATTCAAAGGGGTTGCCGGAGCATCCAAAAACTCTACGGTAAAGCCGTCTTTCTGGCAAACCGCAGCAGCATAGATCAACCACAAAGGATAATACAACGTTCCACTTCGCGTCAATGCAGGGCTTCGATTCTCTCGTGAAAACTTCCCATACTCTGCCTTAAATGGTGGATTTACAAAAAAAACCTTCATCTTTGTTCTCCTCACTGAATTAGGCGATCATATTTTTCTTTAGAACACCATAACCCATACTTATTATACAAATAAAACAACCCTTTGATATGTTCCCAATTATGTTTACTGATGAGTTTTTTCCGAGACAGTCGCTGCCACTCATGAATAATCTTCACCCGTCGATCCAATAGAACCCGATACCCGTTTCTCCATGCACGCAAACAATATTCTACATCCTCCGGCGCATAAAATATCTTTTCATCCAGTAAACCATTTTCACGGACAAAGTCTGCCCTCATAAACCAACAAGCAGACATAAGATATCCTACTGGAGCCACATCCTCATGAATATCTGCTATGCGCTCCATCTCCTCGCCTCTTCGACGCAAAGATTTCACTGGCATCACCTTAAGCAACTTCAATTTCATAGAAGGAATATTTCTACCAGACTGCTGCTCTACCCCCCCGGAGGTTTCCATTTTAGGTCCTACAATACCATTTTTTTTGTTTTCATGTAATATCTGCAACATATCCAGAACAGCTTTTTTATTAATGACTGTATCCGAATCAAGAATACAAAGATTTTTTATGCGGGGTAATATTTTTTTGATTCCTAGATTCCGACTGATCGTTGTCCCATGATTTTTATTTAGTCGGATAATATCCATCTCCATGCTTTGCGGAATGGATTCCTTCCTAAGATCTTCCAATATCTGAATTGTTTGATCCGAAGAACCATTATCCACCACACAAATTATCACATGAAGATCACTTAACGAAAAGATGGATTCAATACATGTTCTGATATACCGTTCGGAATTCCATGTCAAGATAACAAAACCTATATCGAATTGTCCCAACAAATACACCGCCTTTATTGAGGAATTTTATAAACAAAGATATACAAATATCTTCCATCCGTTTATCAATATGCCCCTTTTCCTGTAAACACCGTTTTTACAGTCTTAAACAAATATACGAGATCAATCCAAACCGTCCAGTTACGCACATACCACGTATCCATCGCCACGCGCTCTTCGTATGTTGTATCACTGCGACCATTCACCTGCCACATCCCCGTGATGCCTGGAGGTACCATATAATATTCACGAATATAGTCACCATAGCGCTCAATCTCTTTCGTCACAATTGGACGGGGACCAACAAGGCTCATATCGCCCATTAGTACATTCCAGAGCTGCGGAAGTTCGTCGAGACTGGTCTTGCGCAAGAACGCCCCTAATTTCGTCACGCGAGGATCGTTCGTAAGTTTGAAGGACTCCTCCCATT
>ERZ773063.2001-NODE-2001-length-11404-cov-4.010574_pt1 | contig 11404 bp, 12 predicted proteins | sample MGYA00580625_ERZ773063 | MGnify/ENA primary metagenome ERZ773063 (study PRJEB29015, sample SAMEA2738022) | human oral metagenome | biome: human oral; feature: human-associated habitat; material: dental | place: China | collected 2042 ...
ACTTTTCAAATTTCTTTGTCCAGTTTTTTGGTACATGTTCTATATTTATAGGACTTTTTTGTTATTAAAAAGATTTTTTTAAACTAGTCTGCATATGATTCCACATATTCAATAGTTAATAACGTTTCATCATTAACTAGTTCATCTTTTGTAAGAACTTCATGATTAATATGTAACTTCAACGTAGAGTTATTGTGTCTATTAGTATCTAATTCAATTTGAATAGTATTTTTTTTCAAATTTATATTAGAGTTATTTGTGATGTTAAAATTTAATTTTTCAATAATTTCAGGGTTTCCAGAAATTTTAACCCATTTTACAGCCTTGTACAAGATAAGATTAGAATTAATCTTAATAAAATCTGAAGCTTTTATTAAGATTATTCCTTTATTTTTATCTTTTTCTGAAATGAAGACTTCAAAATTCTTTGAATTTAATTTTAAAGTTTCATTCAGATAAATTTCTTCATTTTTACTAAATTTTTCTTTAGTTAAAAGTTGTGTTTGTATAACTGTTTGTGGTACTTTGAGATCCCTATTTCTTTTTTCTAATTCTAAATAGATCAAGAACAATATTAACAATAGTACTGCTATCAGAAATGATAGCATATACGAATAAAAGCTAATTTCTTTTAATTTTTGAAATAACTTTTGAAGAAATTCTTCTTCTTTTTCATCTTGGTGTTCTTTTCTTTTTAACATGTTAATCTCCTCCTAAAATTTTATTTAAAATATTTAGTGTATATCATTGCTGTATATAATTATTATAACACATAAATGAGTTTATGTAAACTATGTAGTTGTATTGGAAAAATATTTTTAAAATGTTAAAATTGGTATAATATATATGGAGGTAATATGGATATAATAGATGTAAAATTTAAAGAAAAAGAATATAGTTTTCACTATAGGGTAGTGGGGGTTATAGTAAAAGATGATAAATATTTAGTACAAAATATAGGTGGTAAGGATTATTATGTTTTGCCAGGAGGGCATGTAAGAATAGGAGAAAGTTCAGATGATGCACTAATAAGAGAAGTAAGGGAAGAATTAGAGATAGATATATTAAAAAAAGACTTTAGATTATTTTGTTATCATGAAAATATTTATGAAAAAGATAATAGGGTAGAACATTGGATTGAGCAATATTATATAGTAAATGCTAAATTAGAAAAAGATAATTGGTCATATATTGAACATGATATTGATGGAGTAAAAAAATTGAATTATATGTTTGTAAATAAAGAAGAAATTGAAAAAATTGACTTAAAACCTTTAAGTATCAAAGAATTAATTATATCAGGAAATTTTAAAGATATATCACATATTATATCTGATAAAAGAAATATTAAGAAATAATGTAAAAATGAAAGAAATATTAAAAATATTACTAAATAATAGTATAATATATGGTATGTTTAAATATATAACTTAAGAGGTAATATGGATAAAGATAAGAAAGAAAAAATAAGAGAAAAATTTAATGAAGTTACAGAAAAAGTATATGATAGTGCAAATATAAAGGGAAGTCTTGATAATATGTATAGTGTTGTAGATAAAATTAGGACTATTGCATTAACTTCTTTATGTATAATTATATTAATTATGACAATTATATCATTATATACTGTTTTTATTATGCCAAAAGATATAACAATAGGGGATAAACAAGGTGTAGAATATAATAATATAATTGCAAAAATAAGTACTATAGATATGAAAGAAGAAGATATAAATAATTATAAGGTTATAGATGAAATAAGAGAAATTATACCAGTAAAAAATAAGTTTAAAGAAGCTATAACTACTAAAGAAAAGTTAAAGGATTTTACAGGGACTAAAACAAAAATAACATCAGCAATACCAGAATTTAATTTAGAAGAAACAGAAGGTAATAAGGTAATATTTTCAAAAATAGAAGAATTATTAAATAAGATTAAAGAAAGTATTGAAGGAAAAGGTAATTTAAAAGATTTAGATATATCATATTTAGGTTATGGAAATAATATTGTAGTATCATTGATGGTAAAAATAGTAGAAGATGGTAAAACTTCGTCTTATATGTATAATTATTCATATGAAAAGAAAAAAATATTAACAATAGAAGAATATTTAATAGAATTAGGATTTGAACCACAATCAATAATATCAAAGATAAGAGATGAAGCAATTAGACAAAAACAAGGAGTTGACTTAAAAAAATATATTGCAGATGAAAAAGGAAATATAATGGTATTTCTGGAAAATGGAAAAATAATATATGTAGAGTTTGAACTTAAGAATAAAGGGTAAAAATTAAAGAGGATAGTAATGGAAAGAATAGAAGAATTTGGAAAGTTTATAAAAAAATTTAAAGATGAGATAAATAATAGTAATACAATAATATTAACAGCACATAGGGATCCGGATGGTGATGCAATTGGATCTGTACTTGCAATGCAAGAAGCATTAAAAAATATAGGGAAAGATGCAGAAATAGTTTTAGATGAAATGCCAAAAGTATTTTTAGAACTTAAAAATACAGATAAAATAATAACAATAGGTGAATTTGAAAAATCTAATAAAAAATATGATTTAGCAATCTTTTTAGATAATAATAGTAAAAGTAATTTCTTGATATCAGATAATATATTAGAAAAATCTAAAAGAAGTATAAATATAGATCATCATATAGGTGGAAATATATTTACAGATATAATGTATGTAGAAGAAGAGTCACCAGCAGTATGTGAAACAGTATATAAGATATTGAAAAAATTAAAATATGATATAACATATGATATGATGAAAGCAATAATAATTGGTGTAATAACAGATACAGGACGGATTTAGATATGAAGGAACATCTGAAATAACATTTGATATTGGAAAAGAAGCGATAAAAAAGGGAATAAAAATATATGAGATATATGAAAAATATCTAAATACAAAGACAAGACAAGGATTTGCATTACAAAGAAAAGCAGTAGAAAGATTAAGATTCTATTTAGAAGGAAAGCTTGCAATAACATATGTAGATGATAAAGATGAGGAATATATGAATATATCAAAAGGTGATTCTGATGGTATTGTAAATGTTATAAGAGATATTGAAGGTGTTGAGCTTGCAATATTTTTAAGAGAAGATAAAGGAAATACAAAAGCATCTGTAAGATCTAAAAATAGTATAGAATATATAAGCTCAAGAGAATTTGCAAATATATATGGTCGGAGGTCGGACATAAAGGATCTGGAGGATTTAGAATAAGTGGTAAACCTTATGATAATCTTAAGAGAATTATAGAAGATGCTATTACATATATAAATAAAGCAAGTGAGAATAAATAATGGAAAATGGATTAATATTAGTATATAAGAGAAAAGGGAAAACCTCGAGAGATGTAGTTGAAAATATTTCTAAAAAATATGGAGTAAAAGTAGGACATATTGGAACATTAGATCCAATGGCTAAAGGACTTTTACCAGTACTTGTTGGAAATACATGTAAACTTTCTAAATATTTAATGGAACATGATAAAACATATTTAGTAGAAATGAAATTTGGATATAATACAGAAACATTAGATATTGAAGGAGAAATATTAGAAGAAGATAAATCATTTAGAGAAAATAATATTGTAGATAATGAATTTTTTGATATGATTATAATAGCAATGAAAAAAGAATTGGGTAGTAAAAAACAGATTCCACCAATATATTCTGCTAAAAAATTAAATGGAAAAAAACTGTATGAAATAGCAAGAAAAGATAAAGAAAAAGCTATAGAAATGGCAAAAGAAAAAGCAAAAGAAATAACAATATACAATATGTATGATATATCTTTAAAAGAATTATGGGATAATAATCCTAAAGATATTATATTAAGTTTTAAAGTAGAATGTTCATCAGGTACATATATAAGAAGTTTAGTAAGAGATATAGCTGAAAACATGGGGACAATAGCTATAATGACAGACCTTAGAAGAATTGCTGTTGGAAATTATAATAATATAATTGAAGATATAGATGAAAATATTGAGGAAGAAGAAATAATATTAAAAAAATATACAGAAGAGGAAGTTTTAAAAGATAATTTTAAAAATAATATTAATTTAGATAAAGATAGAAAAAAGGCATTTTTAGTAGGACTTTCTACAAGAGTTAATAAAGATAAATATAATGATGGTATATATTTAGTAAATATTGAAAGAGAAGTGATAGGACTTCGGAGAAATAAAAAATGGAGAAATAAGAAGAAAGTTTGTAATAAGTAAATATGCTAAATAAGGATAAAAATGAAAATATATGAAATGCTAAAAGAAGCAAATGAAAAGGCAAAAAATGCAAATATAGAAGAATATGAACTAAAAGTAAGATATATATTTGAAGATCTATTTAAAGAAAAAGAAGTAGATGAAAAAGAGTTTTTTGATGCAATTAATAAACTATGTGAAGGATATCCATATCAATATATAACAAAAAATGCAAATTTTTTTGGATATGATATATATGTAGATGATAATGTCCTTATCCCAAGACTTGATACTGAAATACTTGTAGATAGTATATGTAAATATATAGAAGAGAATTATAATATTAATGATGATATAAGAATACTAGAAATAGGAATAGGAAGTCGGTGCCCTTATAATTGCAATATTAAAAAGATTAGAAAAATATAAAAATATTATAATAGATGGTATAGATATATCTGAAGGAGCAATAGGAGTTGCTAAAAAAAATATAATAAGATATGGTCTTGAAAAGAAAGTAAATATAGTTATAAAAGACATATTAACAGAAGATATACAACAAAAATATGATATAATATATTCAAATCCACCATATTTAAGTAAAGATGAAATGAAAGAGATAACAGATGATGTAAAAAAAGAACCAAGTTTAGCATTATATGGAGGAGAAGATCGGATTAGAATATTATAGAAAAATAATATATAAGGCAAAAAATTGTTTAAAAGAAAATTCAAAATTATTCTTAGAAATAGGATATATGCAAAAAGAACAAGTTTTTGATATAGCAAAAGAAAATAACTATAATGATTTTAAATGTGTAAAAGATTTAGAAAATAGGGATAGAGTAATAATATTATGTTAAAAAAAGAACAATTAATTTTAGAATTAATAGAAAAAAATATTAATACAAAGGCAAATACATATATAGAAAATTTATCAATCCTTTTGGGAATGATGATAGGAAAAGATTATAACAAATATGTTCAAGATATAGAAAAAGATACTTTTAATAGTAGTTTAGATGAAAAAATATCTAGATATATAAAAAGTATATGTAGAGAAATTAATATAAATAATTTGGAAGAATTAGAAAAAATATATGGATATAATTATGAATATATAGAGTTAAATATATTAAAATTTATGTGGGCATTGATATGGAATTTTAAAGATATTTTTTTAAAAATTAATAAGTTTAAAATATTAATAATAACAACTTTGATGTGGCTTTTATATACTTTTTCTTATTACTTATTTTCTTTGTTTTTATTAAGTCAAAATTATAATTTTAGATTAGTAGATATATTTTTTCTGCTTTTTTCAAAAGATATATTTGGAACGGATTTTTTGTTAATTGAAAAAAAAGTTTCAATGTTTTTTTATATTTATATGATTACTCCAATTATAATAATGTTATTAATTTCTAAGTTTTTAAAAATAAAGTCTTATTCAAAAAAAGTTCATATAGAAACAGAAGATTATTTTAATTTATTTCCTAACCAAGATAATAAAGAAAAATTAGAATTTTTAAGAAAATATTTTTTAGATAAAGATAAGTCATATATTGATAATTATTTAAAAATAAATCAAAAGATAACTATAATTAGAGATTTTTCAGCAGGTTCAAATGCAACAACTATGTTATGTATGAAGAAAGATGAAATTTTTTATAGAAAATATAGTTTTGAAGATATAGAAAAATTATATGAACAAGTAGAATGGATAATTGAAAATAAAAAAAGGAAGTTACCATTACCTGAAATTATTAGAAAAGAAAAAACTAATAAATATTGCTATTATGATATGTTATATAAACCAAGTAGTATACCGCTATTTGAATATATTCATTCTACGCCTTTTGAAGAAACTTGGGAAATGATAGAAAATATTTTAAAAAAATTAGAAGAAGTTCTTTATACAAATAAATTAAGAAAAGCAGATACAGAGAGTATAAATAAATATATAGATTTAAAAGTTAGGGATAATATTGCTAAAATTTATGATTCAAAAATATTAAAAAAGCTTTTGAGATATGATGAAGTAATTATTAATGGAAAATCCTATAAGAATTTATCTTATTATTTAAAATACTTATCAAAAGAATATTTATACAATATATTTAAAGATGATATTTATTCAGATATACATGGAGATTTAACTATTGAAAATATTATATGCAATTTAAATACAATGGAAGAAAAATATTATATAATAGATCCTAATTCTGGAAATATAAATAATTCTGCTAATTTAGACTATGCTAAAATATTACAATCAATTCATGGTGGTTATGAATTTATGATGAGAACATATGATATTAGTATTGAAGAAAATCAAATTAATTTTCTTTTTACTAAATCTCAAGCATACTTCTATTTATATAAAAAGCTAAATGAATATATGAATTTAAAGTTTAAGAAAGAAAAAATTAGAAGTATTTATTTTCATGAAATAGTTCATTGGTTAAGATTAATGCCATATAAGTTAAAAAAAGATGGAAAAAGAGCACTTATTTTTTACTCTGGTTTGCTGATGGTACTAGATGATGTGATAACAATGTATGGAGAAAAAAATGAAAAAAAATAAGTTAATTTTATGTGATTTGGATGGAACATTATTTGATACTTTAGAAGTTAATTATTATTCATATAAAGAGTCTTTAAATATGTTTAATTATGATATAGGATATGATTTCTTTTTAGAGGAATGTTATGGTAAGTACTATAAAATTTTTTTATCTAAATTGGGAGTTAATGAAGAAAAAATGGAAAAAATCCATAAAATAAAAAAGGAATTATATAGAAAATATTTAGGAAACGCTAAAATTAATAAAAATTTATTTGATATGTTACAAATTATGAAAAATTTTTATCATATAGCATTAGTGACAACAGCTTCTCAAAAAAATAGTGAAGAAATATTAAATTTTTTTAAGAAACGAGATTTATTTGAATTGATTATCTCAGCAGAAGATGTGAAAAATAAAAAACCAGATCCTGAAGGATTTGTTAAGGCAATGAACTATTTTAATATTGCTCCAAAAGATACTATAATTTTTGAAGATTCTAATATTGGAATAGAAGCTGCAATAAAAAGTGGGGCTAATATATTAAAAGTAGAAAAATTTTAGATAATTGAGAGGAATTTTATGAAAAAAGAAATAAAAAGTATTTTAACAGAATTTCATCCTTTAATATTTGGAGTATTTGTAATGGCAATTTCAATTGCAGTACTGAGCTTATTTACAGATTTAAAATATCAAGTTTTTTATGATATGATTTTTAAAACGACTGCTGAAACTGGAGCAAAAACTTCTTGGGAACTAACTGTATTTTGGGTATCATTACTATTAGGAACTTTTTCTATAGTAATTTTTTCTTTTATTAAAAAAAAAGAACTTAATAAAAAATTTAAAGAAAATTTTAAATTAGATTTAGTAAGTTATGGAGTTTTTATTATTCCAATTTCTTTTTTTCTTATTTTAACTCAAACAATTAATTTTTTTTATTTTATTATGGCACTTATATATCTTTTACTATGTTTTTTTATAGAAGAAAAAGAAAAAAGATACAAAAATTTAATATTGTTAAATTTGATATATTTTTCAACTTTATCTGTAAAAGCATTGACAGATAAATTAATAAAAAAAGTAGAAATAATTCCATATGATTCAATATATCTGATAACATTATTATTATTTGTGATAATTTTTTATTATTTAAGAAAGAATAGGTTTAAAAATTTAGATAAATTAATATTATATTTTCAATTTCCACTACCATTAATGTTACTTACCTATTTAACAAATAAATATGAGTATAATAATGAATTAATAAAAATAGCTTTTTCTAGAAGATATAAAGCAGTCATTATATTTTTTATAGTCTATTTTATAATAATAAATTTAATAGAGTATAGGAATAAAATAAAAAATATTAAGAAAGCCAAGCCATTAATAACCCTTTCAACTGTAATTCTGATTTTAATAATTCGTTTTTATGTTGAACCAAAGTTTGTGCACTATGGGGATTTTTGGCATTGGGGAGAAGAAAGTATTATTTGGCATCAAATATTTGAGAAAAAATTAATTTTATTTGATGAATATATAGGAACAACTGGTTTATTTCCTATGATATTAGGTTTTATTCAATCTCTCTTATTTAAAGGAAGTAGTCTTTCATATCTTCCTTCATTAGCTATAACAAATATAATATGGATGTCAATTATAGGAACAGCTATTTATTTTCTTATTAAAACTGACTTTGTTTTATTTATAGCTCTTTTTTTAGTGCTTCCCCAATATAATAGAACTCATATGTTAATGCTCTCTCTATTTGTATTATCAAATTCTGAATTAATAAAACGAAGAATTCAATGGATACAAATGTATATTTTGCTTTCTATATTATCTGTATTTTATTATCCAATAAATGGAGTAGCTGTTGCATTAGGAGGAGCAATATTTGCATTGACACAGACATATTTTGTTATTAAAGAAAAAGAATATCTTAAAATTTTCAAATCTAAACTTTTTTGGTTTTTGAATATTACTTTAATATTACCAGTTATATTTTCTTTGAAAAATACTTTAAAGCTTATAAAAATAATATCTTTGTTATCTTCTTCATCATTACTGGCAGATGGTAGAGCAGGAAAATTTATCGCTGAAGATTGGTTTATGAAATATATTATAAATCAAAATTTGAAAGATAATATTTGGAATATCTTTGTTCTTTTATTAATAGCTTTCCCTATATTAATATCTACATATTTTTTGTGTGTTTATTTGCTAAAAAAAGATAAAATTTTGAAAAAAATTAAAAAACCTGAATTTTTTATATTAACATTTTCAATTATAGCTGTTTCTATAAATTGTAGTTATAGTGTTATGAGAATAAATAGAAATGTTGATTTTTATAGAAATGCTTCTATTATAATTGTATTTATGACAATAATGATTATCTTTTTGTATAAATATGGAAATAGATATATTTCACATAATACAAAAATTATTTTTATATCTATATGTATATTAATTGGAAATATATCTGCAGAAAAGATGACAAAGTTTAATACAACATCCTTTGGTGAAGAATATAAAAATATAAAGAAAAGTTATAAAGTAGATGATAATTTCGAATATGTTAATGGAGAAAAAATTCACATATCTAAGCTTGGAGTGGGATTCATAGAAAAAAAAGCTTTAGAAAAATTAATCATAAATAAAGAAATATTGAATAAAATAGTGCATAAAGATGAGAGAGTTTGGTTTATGTATGATAGAGAAATGCAGAAAATATTTGATTTAAAATCTCCAACTAGAATGGATAGTCCATTTCTAACAACAGGTTTGAAAGCAACTGAAGCAAATTTAGCTTCAATGAAAGAGTTACCTATTTTTATAACTGATTTAAAGATAGGTAAATATTATACTTATAGATGGGTAATGGATAATAAATATGTTCTTATAGATTACAAAGGGCTTCAATTTTGGATAAGACCTGATAGATATAAAGAAATTTTTGGAGATATAAAAAAAGCAGAAGAATATTTAATTGAAAATTCTCCAAGACAAGAATTAGATTATATAGCTTTTTCTTTAGGAAATTCAATGAAAAGTTTAAAAAAATTAATGAAAGATACTAGAAAATATGAGATTGATAGTTTAAAAATTGAAGGGGAAGGAATAGAATTTCTTACACAGGAAAAAATAAAGATAAAAGATGCTAACAATTCATATATAGATATAGTTTTACCAGAAATTATAAATGGGAGTAAGTATGACTTTTTATACTTAGAATTATCATCTGATTATCAGATAAATGAAAATAGAGAAATTGTAATTTTATGGGAAACAGATAAATATCCAATGAAAGAAAATAGAGTTGTAATACTTGAAGATAAAAATGGGAAGTTATTAATTCCTATGGGAACACATCCTGCTTGGTTGTATTCGGATGTGACAAAAATCAGATTAAAATTTGTTAATATGAAAGTTGATACAACAATTGATATACAAAAAATAGAGTTTATGCAACTAAATAGAGAAAGAAAAGGGGATTAATTTTGAAAAAATTTGAAAAGTTATTTTCACAATTTATAAAATTTTTGCTTGTATCTGGAATTGGTTGGTTGATTGATTTTAGTTTATATATTATATTGACTGCTGAATTTAATTTTAAAATTTTTTATGCTAATATTTTTAGTTCTATACCTGCAATTAGTTATGTATTTTTAATATCAACAAAGAAAATATTTACCAAATCAAACAGAAATAATTTAACAATTATACAAAAATATATGATTTATTTTATTTATCAATTATTACTTATTTTTTTTATTTCAATAGTTGCAGAAAATTTATATATTTTAGCTGGAAAATACAACTTAAATTTTAAGATAATGAAAGTAATAATAAAAATTCTTATAACTCCAGTAACAATGACAATTAATTTTTTTGTGATAAAATATTTGGCAGAAAAATTATAGAAGAAAAATAACGTAACATAAAATAGAAGTTTCTTTATTAAAAGTAGTAATAATAAATATTAGCTACAAGAGCCAAAGGAGAAACCATTATAGATTGTATTTTGATAATTTTAGTACTCAAAGATATGATATAGGAAGTCAAACGTTGAATTTGGACTTAGAAATGAAGAAAGAAAAGAAGATATAGAAGAATATCTAAATAAATTAGATATTGAGAAAATTTAAAAAATCATTAATGTAGAATAGTTATTTCTAGAAAGAAAGTTATTTATGAAAACATATCTAGTAACAGGGGCTGCAGGTTTTATAGGAGCAAATTTTTTAAAATATATCTTAAAGAAGTATGAAGATATAAATGTTATTGTTGTAGATTCATTAACTTATGCGGGGAATCTAGGAACAATAAAAGAAGAATTAAAAGACAACAGAGTTAAATTTGAAAAAGTTGATATTAGAGATAGAAAAGAAATAGAAAGAATATTTTTTGAAAACCAAGTGGATTATGTTGTAAATTTTGCAGCAGAATCTCATGTAGATAGATCTATAGAAAATCCGCAAATATTCTTAGAAACAAATATATTAGGAACACAAAATCTACTAGATAATGCTAAGAAATCTTGGACAGTAGCAAAAGATAAAAATGGTTATCCAGTATATAGAGAAGGAGTAAAATATCTTCAAGT